>Ga0256828_1000027_pt1 | contig 104523 bp, 103 predicted proteins | sample CV88metaG_FD_185993 | JGI IMG/M metagenome (GOLD analysis project Ga0256828, IMG submission 185993) | Hydrothermal vent microbial communities from East Pacific Rise, Pacific Ocean - CV88 | ecosystem: Environmental > Aquatic > Marine > Hydrothermal vents | place: Pacific Ocean: East Pacific...
CTTCGGAGATAAAAGCGCTCACTCCATTCTTGAGCTCAAAGAAGATGGACAATGACGCACTCCTTGGCTATCTCTCCTTTTTGGCACCGACACCGCCACATACTTTTTACAAAGGCATCAAAAAACTCGCAGCAGGAGAGTTTCTCACACTCAAAAACGCCACGGTAAAAGTAGAGCGATATTTTGACCTTCTCGATACACAAACAAATCTTATCAGTGACAAAACAGAAGCGGTGCACAAACTCGAAGCACTTTTAGAGGAGTCCATTGCACTGCGTTTGGATGCGGATGTTCCCATGGCCGCTCTGCTCTCGGGAGGCATCGACAGTGCCACCATCAACTACTATGCAAAACAACAGGGACGAGATCTACAGACATATACCATAGGATATGAGGGATTTAAGAAGTATGACGAACGTCTAAACGCAACGCAGAGTGCAGCCTCACTTGGCGTAAGAAACAAACAGATAGTCATTAATCAAGACTCATTTATAAACGCAACCCAAGCGGTATTTCAAACACTCGATGAACCGCTCAACGACCCTGCTGCCACACCTTTGTATCTTCTTTTTGAGGAGATAAAAAAAGACGGCTACAAGGTCGTGCTCAGTGGAGAGGGAAGTGATGAGCTCTTTTTAGGCTACAGACAATATTTTGAGTATCTTGACATAGAGAGTGCTGCATCACTTGCCCATAAGAACTGGCTCAAAAAATACTTCCGTGCCAACTTCTCTATGAACAGAGAGTGGGAGTGGTATAAACGCATCTTTGATGAGACCCTCCTCTTTCGCACAAGCGGAGAGAAGTTCACCGACCTGCAAAAAAATGCCCTGCTCAAACGCAATGTACGTGATAATGAAAGTCTCAAATACCTTCAAGAGTATCGCAGCAGATTTGAGCACTCAAAACACACAGACGAGTCTATCTGGTACAGCTATATTGACCTCAATATCTTTCAAGCAGAGCATTTTTTGACAAAACTCGACCGTGTCAGTATGGCTCACTCCATCGAATCACGCACACCGTTTTTGGATCACAAGTTAGCGCAGATGATCTTTAACATAGACCCTAAACTACGTTATGAAGAGGGCAAAACTAAATCACTGCTCAAAAACATAATGGCTAACAAACTCGATAACACCATACTAACAAGAAAGAAAAAGGGTTTCTCAAATCCCTACATGGAGTACCTCATCGACTCCAAAAAGATCTCTCTTATCCAAGAGGTCAATAAAGAGACGGGAATGTTTCGTGCCGATAAGTTAGATGAATATATACAAACGGCTTCACGGGGAAGTTTTAAGCAGCATGTATGGGGACTTTATGTACTATCTTGGTGGATAAAAGAAAATTTACTCTAAAGATAGAAGATGATACGAAAGATACAAAAATACGCCACGACAAATACCCTTGTTGTTCTGGGAATTGCATTGGGTCTTGCGTTTGGGATTTTATTTCCTGAACTTGCACTCAAACAAAAAGTGATAGGAACTGCGTTTGTCTACTTCTTAAAGATGCTCGTAGTTCCACTTGTCTTTGCAAGTATCTATGTTGCCATTTTAGGACTTGGCTCAATTGAGCATCTCAAACGAATGGGGCTCAAGACCATAGGGCTTTATATCCTTACAACTGCTCTTGCCGTAGTAGCGGCTATTGCTGCGATGAATATATTTCATATCGGAGAGCATGTCAGCAGCAGTGGATTGGCGTATGCAAAGGCCAGTTGCATAGCTCCGTTTTCTTTTGAGAACATGATACTCAGTTTCATTCCCACAAATATCTTTCATGCTCTTGCAGAGGGAAAAATGATGCAGATCATCATCTTCGCCATTATGTTTGGTGTCGCATCTCTGTATCTCAAGCCTGCGCAGCAAGAACCGCTCAAGAACTTCTTTAACTCTGTAAGTGAGGCGATGCTAGTTATGGCGGAGTGGATCATCAAGCTCACTCCTATCGGTGTCTTTTCACTTATATCCTATGTGATAGCCCAGCAGGGTATAGAGGTCGTTCTCGGACTCTACAAGTACATTCTTCTTGTAGTCGGTGTTATTGTTTTTCATGGACTTATCACACTTCCTGCCGTGCTGCGTTTGTTCACAAAAGTAAATCCATACACCTATCTCAAAGATGTACGAGAAGCTCCTATTATGGCTTTCTCAACTGCATCATCTGCAGCGACCCTTCCCGTCTCTATGCGTATCGTTGAAGAGGTTGGAGGAGTGGACAAGAAAACTGCCTCTTTTGTTCTGCCTTTGGGCGCTACGGTCTCTATGGACGGTACAGCGGCATATCTGAGCGTAGCGGTCCTCTACATAGCAAATTTGGCAGGTGTTGCACTTACATTTGGCGATCAGCTTCTGCTTGGTATCACCGTAGTTGCACTGAGTGTCGGTGTAGCCGCACTGCCGAGTGCTTCACTTGTTATGATGGTCGTCATCCTAAACCAGCTGGGACTTCCTGTTGAGTATATGGCTCTGATCGTTGCAGTGGACAGGATCTTGGATATGTGTCGTACCTCGCTCAATGTCACATCCGACCTGATCGTTACAAAAGTAGTGGATGAGTTTGAAAAACGAAGATAGAACCTACCAGTACCTTCTCGTTTTTGCGATGCTGCTTTGGGGTGGAGGATGGAGTGCACTCAAGATCCTTACCTATGATACGCCTATGGATGTCATCATATTTTGGCGTTTTTTTCTTATGACGCTAGCTTTTTTACCTATTTTGTACTTTTTTAAGACCCCCATCACCCTAAACGCAGGTGCACTCAAGTACATTGCAGGAAGTACGGTCTTAAACATTGCCTTTATGATCTCCTCTTTTTTAGGGGTTAAGTATGGTCTTGCAGGTGCTGGAAGTGTCATTATCACGACCTTCAGTCCAATTATGACCTTTTTGCTTGTTGCGATTTTGTTTCGTAAACAACTTACAACTAGACAGTACACAGGACTACTCATAGGACTTATCGGCGGATATATTCTCTTAGAGCTCAATGACATTAGCCTCTTTTTTAACGGCTCAAATATCTACTTTTTGCTTTGTGCTCTTATATGGGCAGGTGTCACCCTGCTCTCACAACACTCACAAAAACATATCCATCCCGTACACTACAGCTTTTTTATCTCACTTATCGCAACGTTTGTCAGCTTTATTTATGCCTATCACTCCGATCTTATGAGCGTATTTTCACAAGGCTATGCTTTTTGGATAGCGCTTATCTATCTTGCTGTTTTGGGTCAGGCGGTAGCAACCACTATCTTTTTTATAGCCAGCGGTAAACTGGGAAGCCAAAGAACAAGCTCTTTTATGTTCCTTGTCCCTTTCTTTGCACTGCTGAGTGCTTGGATTGTATTGGATGAGCCGATACAATTGCATATCATCGTAGGGGGACTTCTTAGTATGACAGCGGTGTTTTTTATTAACAAAAAATAATTTGACGATAAAAATAGCTACTTTAATGTATTTTTAACATCAGTTACTGTAATATTTCTCATTAATTTAAGTTATACGAGGAATAATTTATGAAAAAAATACTTATCTTGGGTGGTGGATTCGCTGGTGTCGATGCTGCTATTCATCTTAGAAAGATGAACTATCAAGTGACTTTAGTAAGCAATAGAGACTACTTCTATATCTATCCTACTTCTATTTGGATTCCAACGGGGGAGAGTAAATTTGAAGATATGTGTGTACCTTTGGAAGATCTTCAAAAAGCACATGGATTTGAACTCGTAATTGATGATGTAGTATCCATCAAATCAAAAGAGTCAAAGGTCTACTGTAAAAACAATACATTTGAATATGAATACCTCATAGTAGCTATGGGATCAGGAAAAATGAAACACAGTGGAAGCGAACACTTTTTATCTATCTGTGGTGTTCCAGAAGATTCAATAAAGATCAAAGAACGTATTGATGCACTTATAGCTAAAGGAAGTGGTAAGATCGCTATGGGCTTTGGGGGAAATCCAAAAGATCCTTCCAATGTTCGTGGAGGTCCTGCGTTTGAAGTTCTCTTCAATGTTCATAACCAGTTGAAAAAACTTGGTATCAGAGATAATTTTGAACTTACTTTCTTCGCACCTATGGCAGAACCAGGTGCAAGAATGGGTAAACAAGCTCTTAAAATGATGGGTGTCTTTTTTGAAAAACTAGATATTAAAACTCATTTTGGAAAGAAAATAACTAAATTTGAAGAGGATGGTATTGTCTTTGAAGATGACTCAAAACTGATCTCTGATTTTACAATGTTCATTCCTGCAGGAAATGGTCATGATGTTTTTGCCAACAGTGACCTTCCGCTTAACGAAGCAGGACTTATCAAGATCAACGATTACTGTGAAGTAGTTCATAACTTCGATGAATCAGAAGATACACAAGAGGGTATCTACAATGTCTTTGCAATAGGTGACAGTTCAGCCCTTGAAGGACCTGACTGGAGAGCTAAGCAGGGACATATCGCAGAAGTTATGGCAAAGAACACTGCGTTTAATATAGATATGATGAACAAAGGTTCACAAGAGAGAAAAGGGTATCAGGCACATCTGAACATTCTTTGTGTCATGGATAGTGGTGATGGCGCTGCGTTTGTCTACCGCGATAATAAAGGTGGAAAAATGATCCCTATGCCTGTTATCGGACACTGGCTCAAAAAAGGATGGGGATGGTATTGTCGTAATTCTAAACTCGGAAAAATCCCGAGAATTCCTGGAATGTAATAAAGTAGATTATAATTTTTTTTAATTGTCACTATAAGTAACTCTTACACCTCCTTCTATACAAAGAGGAAGTAATTCAAATGCTTTCTCTACTATCTTCTGTATCATTTAGTAAATACTACACCAAAGGAGGAGTTACTTATGTCGCACAAAAGTCTCTCTAAGCTTGATGCTCCAAAAAATATCACCAATAACGAAAAAGTTTTAAATGTAAATGATTTCATTGTCTCTAAAACAGATACAAAAGGGAAGATCATCTACTGTAATGAAATATTTGCAAATATAGCAGGCTATCCTCCTGCCGATATTATAGGTGCGAACCACAATCTTATTCGCCATCCAGATATGCCAAAGCTTGCTTTTAAACTCGTATGGGACCTTATTCAAAATAAAGATGAATTTTTTGGTTTTGTAAAAAATCTCTGTGCCGATGGCAGCTACTACTGGGTTTTTGCTTACATTACGGCTGATGTAGATAACAATGGTAACATTACAAGTTACACTTCCGTAAGAAGAAAGATGCCGCAATCTGCCATAGATATCATCACTCCGATCTATAAACAACTCCTTGATGCTGAACGCAGCGGTGGTGTTCAAGCATCACAACAAATATTAAATGAACTCCTAGAAAAACATAATTTAGGCTATAGAGAATTTATTATTAACTTACAACTAGGAGCTGCATTATGAGTCTATTTTCACTAAAAAGTACTTCAAACCATGATAAAGAGCTTATGCTTCAGATAGCTTCTGTTTTAAAAGATGTAGAAAACGGTAAACTCTCCTCAAGAATTATCTTGGAGAACAAAGATACAGAACTTGAGAAGATAGCTTGGAATATCAATAATTCACTTGATCAAATGGAAGTCATTCTTCGTGAAACTCGCTACACGATCGAAGCCGTAACAGATGGTAAAATGTATAGACATATGTTTCCTCAAGGTCTCCACGGTGAATTTTCAGAGACTGCAAAAGAGATTCAAAAAGCCATAGCATCTATGAAAGCGAACGAACGTTACAAACTTATGGGAATTCTATCTACAGAGTTCAATCAACTCAATAATGGAATGAAGGGTAACCTCGATATTATCATGGCAGACATTGATAAGACAAAAGATGCTTTTATTAAAGTAACAGAGCTGACCTCTAATGCTACGGAGTCTACAAAAACCAGTTATGATGCGGTCTCAGCTACAACACAAGAGATCTCAGATCTTAATAATCTTGTAGTGGACACAACAGAGGCTATTGAGAGAATGGATGAAAATGTCAGTGAGATCACAAATGTTGTCAATCTGATTAAAGATATTGCAGACCAGACAAACCTTCTTGCACTAAACGCAGCCATAGAAGCAGCACGTGCAGGTGAACACGGACGTGGATTCGCCGTTGTTGCTGATGAAGTACGTAAACTTGCGGAGAGAACAGCAAAAGCAACAGGAGAGATCAGTATCACCATTCAAAATCTGCAACAACAATCCAGTGATATTTCTCAAAACGCAACCAATATGAGCTCTATCGCTACAAATGCGAATGAAACAATGGATAAGTTTTCAGATACTATGCGCCAGTTAAATAACGATATGGACCATACCTCAAAAGGCTCTAATAAAAGTGCTTTTTCTCTCTTTTTGGCAAACTACAAAATTCACCATATTATCTTTAAATCAAATGCTTACTCTTCAGTGGTCAATGGGACAGTAACAGAAGAGTTAAAAAAAGATGCTCACCATTGTGGATTTGGACAATGGTATTACGCTCAGGGAATTAAAATATTTGGGAAAAATAAAACATTTAAACAGATGCAAGGCCACCACGAACAGTTTCATGAACTTATTAATAAAAATCTTGACTGTGCGCTCAAAGGCGGATGTATGGCAAAAAGTGAATCAAAAGAGGCTATTGTCAATAGTTTTAAAGAGGCTGAGTACCACTCAGCTGAAATGTTCAAGTTGATGGACCAACTTGCAGATGAAGTTGGTTACAATATTGATATGGCAGAGGTCATAGCTTAAAGCTTTGACTTCTCCTGCAATTTACGTTTGAGTTTCATCTTGCGTTTGGCAAGTTCACGCATATCTTCAGTAGTATCGCTCTCATCCATGATCTCAACACCTAATATCGTCTCAACACAATCTTCAAGCGTGATGATCCCATCCGTTTGGTCATAGTTATCTGTCACCAAGAACATATGCTCTTTTTTAGAGATGAAAAGATCAAGCGCTTTACTCACAGGTATATTTTCATTAATACTGAACATATCTTTTTTAATGGATAAAAGAGATACACTATCATCTTCTAATGCCTGCTTAAAGAGTTTCTTCGTCAAGACTATACCTGTAACATTTTCTATGGACTCTTTATAAACAGGTATACGAGAGAATTTAAAAATAGCGGGCTGTGTTTTGATAACTTCTTGAACGCTCATACTCTCATCTAAAGCAAAAACAACACTTCTTGGAGTTAAGACCTCACTGACCTTAATATTGTCAAGATTTAAGATATTTTCAATAACATCAGACTCCTGCTCATCAATGATACCCTCATCTTCACTCATATACATACTCTCAAGCAACTCCTCTTTTGTAAGAGAATGAGAGTCTGTTTTTCCATTAGAGATCTTATTTGTAACGGCTAGTGTCGTTAAAATAATAGGATAGGTAATCCAAATAAATATCTTAATTATATAAGCAGATAAAGGAGCCAACTGCTTCCAGTAGATAGCCCCTATCGTTTTTGGAATGATTTCAGAAATAAACAAAATAGCGAATGTTAAGATCACTGATACATAAACAACAGCATCATTTCCAAATATCTTTGAAGCTTGAGCCCCTACTGCTGCTGCACCCAAAGTATTTGCTATAGTATTTAAAATCAGTACTGAAGCTATTGATTTGTTTATATTCTCTTTATGGTGTCTAAGCAGCGCACCGACCTTTGGTCTCTCTTTTTCAAGAACTGCGACATATGACATATTTATCGAAAGTAGTACCGACTCTAAAACAGAGCATAAAAATGATATTCCAACCGATAGTACAAAAAAGAGTATTAGTAATTCCATCTCATATATTCCTTTATAAAAGTATAATTTTTGCTAGACCCAAAAAGCTAAAAAAGCCCACAACATCGGTCACAGTAGTTAAAATAACAGTACTGCCTATAGCAGGGTCAATATTGAGCCACTTTAAAGCCAGTGGTATAATTGCACCAAAAAAACCGGCCATAAGCAGATTGATTATCATACTTAAACCGATAACAACACCAAGCAGTGGTATCTGAAACCATAACCAGGCTATAACGCCGATCACCAATGCAAATAAAAAGCCATTCATCAAAGAGATAGTAACCTCTTTTTTAATACTTCTAAAAGCATCCCCTTTTGTGATCTCTCCTAGAGCCAGCTGACGAACGATGACCGTCAATGTCTGCGTTCCTGCATTTCCACCCATGGAAGCGACAATAGGCATTAAAACAGCAAGTGCGACCATCGAGTTGATCGTACTCTCAAAAAGACCGATGACCAAAGAAGCCGCTATTGCGGTTATAAGGTTTATACCAAGCCAATAAGCACGCTTACGTCCTGCTTTTAAAATATCTTCATCTTCTTCGGCTTCATCATCAACACCGGCCAAGTTATACATTTGTTCGGTTGCATGTTCATTAATAATATCATAGATGTCATCAGAGGTGATACGACCAACTAGGATGCCATCTTTATTTACAACAGGAATAACAGAGAGATCATACTCTTTAAAGTAGTTCACGACCTCTTTGATATCTTCAGTATCAACTGCCACTTTAGATTCAAAGGACTCATCACTTTTCTCTATATTTTCACGGATGGTCTTTGCAAAATCAAAGATAAGAAGATCATCCAAACCAATTGTATATAAAAGCTTGTTGTTCTTATCTACTATAAAAAGATTTTGTACATTTTCAAGTTCGTTCTCTTTTCTTAACTTTGCAAATCTTTTAATGACATCTTGAACGACCTCATCTTCATTTGCAGTAAAGACCTCGAGCTGCATATATGCACCTGCTTGGTCTTCATCATACTTCTTAAGTTCAGATATCTCCTGTTTGTCTTCAGCATCAAGTGAGTGAAAAACTTTTGATGCCACATTTTTGTCAACATCCTCAAGTTCTTGCATAAATTCAAGTTGGTCATCTGATTCAAGCTCACTGACCGCATGAGACAAGTCATCTACACTGAGGTTTTCAACAACATCATCAAAATATCTATCTGGAAGTGCTAGCGCAACGTCTCCAACAAGGTCTTTAGGTACCCGTTTAATAGCTTCGCTAAAGTCATGGTCATTAAGGTTTTTTAGTAGTTTAGCGAGCTCTGCAGGGTGCATCTCGCTTTCGTTATGTGTATCAATATAATCTTTAAAATGTTTCATTGACGCAATTATATCTTATTTGCAAGCTCATCCGTCAAATCTACATAAATTTTTGCATACATTCCCGGAAAAATCATCTCATTTGTTTTTTCAAAGTGCACTCTTATTCGAAAAGTATGTGCCATTGGGTTCGCACTGGGCACTATTGCTTTAATATATCCAGATGCTTTATAGCCTAAAGAAGGAATAGCGATTTTTACAACTTTATTTCTTCGTAAGTATTTTAAATCAGACTCTGCTACTTCAGCTTCTATCTCCAAGTGCTTCATATCAACAATAACCATTGTCAACATTCCTGGAGCGACCATATCTCCTACTTGAATTCTTTTCTCGACAATCACCCCGTCATTTGGTGCTTTTACCTTTAAGTAACCAGCTATCGTTGCAAACTGTTTTGTCTTTTCACTTGCCTGTGTTACCAACACTTTCATCGCTTCAATAGAACCGCTGATATCATCTATGTTCTCATTTAGATCTTCCATGTTCGCACGAAAATCCATAGCCGGCATAAGCTTTTTCTTTCTTTTTAATCTACGTTTGTTCTTTTTAAAGACATTCAATCTTGTTTTATAAACATCAAGCATTAGATTTGCCTGTTCTAGTGCCAGATTAGCTTGTGATTCCAATATGTCAAATTCTGCAGATTCCAGTTCAAAGAGAGTATCTTCTCTCTCCACACTGTCCCCCACTTCAAAATGGATCTTTTTCACATACCCCATATATCTTGCAGGTATCATCTTCTTATTATTAGAGATAACAGTTCCTGTCAAAACGAGTTCTCCCCCAAAGAGAGAGCTCAGTGTAACAAACAGTAGTAATAGATATTTCATTATCATTTACCAGTGACGGATTTCTCTATGACACTTCATACATTGACCTAAAATTTTTGTATATGCCTGTGTTGCTTGAGTAGAATCCCCTGCTTTGAAACGCTGTAAAATAGTAAGTGCTTTTTGATTTATTTTTTTGACCATCTTATTTGTCATTTTCACTTTTTGATTCATATATCGCATCATAGGATTCTTTTCTTCTTGCTCTTCCAAAGGTGGCTTGACATTTACGATCGTGTCTGAGAGTTGTGCGACTCCCGCCGCAACCGTTTCATAATTATTATAAAAGAATCCACTCTCAATCGTATTCATAGCTTTTGCCATAGTCTGCATATCTTTAATACGATCCTCCTTCGTATAAACTCCTGCTTGTAGTAAAGCTCCCAACATTAACATACCAACAATCACTTTTTTCATTTTTTCCCCTTCTTGTGTGTTTGCAAGTATTATAGCAAAAAATTATATAAAAATATTTTTTAAGATAATTTTTTTTAATAATTGACTCTTTGTTTCCAAGAAGTGTGATAGATTAAAACAGAGTTGACTAATATTAGAAAAAATTATCTTACATTCAGTTTTTCTTTAGCTGTAAAGAGTTATAGTTTTCTTAAGGCAAACAATAAAAGGGGAAAAAATGACGAAAAAATTACTAGTGAGTACGGTTGCTGCTCTTGCACTAACTACAAGTTTATCTGCTGATTTTAGCTTTGGAGATATGTTTAAAGATATGAAAGATGGAATGACCTCTATGAGTCATGATGCAAAAGATTCATTTAAATCTGGTGTAGATGGCGGTGTAGAAGTTTCAAAAAGTGGGGAAAGAACAGTGACAAACGTAAGTCACGATGCCAAAGACACTGCTGTTAAAGCAAGTGATGATCTTAAAACAAGTGAAGTTGCTACAGTGAAGAGCGGTTCAGATACTACAACAGGTATCAGTAAAGATCTCAGAGACTCTACTGTAGAGGTTGCAGAAGATTCTAAAGATACAATGTCTAATACTACACGAGACTTTAAAGACTCTTCAGCAATGGCTACTAGAGACTTTAAAGACTCAGCGGTTGCAGTTTCACATGATGTCAATGATGCAACTAAAACTGTATCTAACAATGCAAACGATTCTACAAAAACTGTATCTAATGATTTAAGAGACTCTTCAAATACGGCAACTAACAATGCGAATGACTCTACGAAAACCATTTCAAATGATTTGAAAGACTCTTCAAATACGGCAACAACAAATGCTAATGATTCAACAAAGACAATTTCAAATAATGTGAACGATACTACTAAAAAAGTCGCTGATGATGACTACAAACAGTATTTAAAGCTCAAAGCAAAATTTGAAGGTAAAAAACTTTAGTTTTTCCCCTTAAAGAAGCATCTTCTGCTTCTTTAAAAATTATATATAAATGCTGTCTTTTGTGATATATCTCGCTTTTTAATACCTATTGCAGGTGCACTGTCAAGATTAAAAAAGGCACTAAAACTAAGGTAGAACTTCTCATAGATATGTACTTGTAATTCAAATGCATTAATCACAATATAATCCGAGAACTTATCAATATTAGGCTCTGTGTAAAGCAGATATGAGAGTTTGGAATCTTGTGTAAACTCTTTACTGTAAGAGATATATCCACTTATTCTTTTATTATGTTCAATGGGATCTACCTGCGTCGTGTAACTGATATACTCATAAAATGCGCCCAATCCAACATATAATTTTCCATATACCGTATTGTGCAACATATAACGTAAACCACCTCCTGCAAGATAGCGCTCTTGTACATTGGTAAACTCATTTGTTTGTGATTGTATAAAAGTTTCCCAGTTAAGATTTTTAGTATACATTGTATGGATATATCTTGTATGTAAAAATGTATTATTCGTATTGACCGCACCTGAAGACTCACCGTAATTAAAAGAGGCGTCACTCCAAATCACATAAGTAGTGTTATTATCATAAGCTACCCGTGCCCCTGCAGAGTAACTGTCTATGTCGCTATTGCCCCGTTTTGTCTCAAAAGAACCTTTGAGCGTTCCGCTAACACCAGGATGTGCACCTATATCTACAGGAGCAATAGTAACAACCGCATACAGATTGACCATACTCAAAAGTAAAATACCAATATACTTCATCAACATCCTTGTCTATTTTTTTTGCAATCATACCATTTTTATGGTGCTACCTCATTTAAATCTATCTCGCTCCCGTCAAGCCCTTCACCCTCTTTACACTCTATCTCCCCATTTTGTGGACATATTGCAACTGTTTTTGCCATCAAAACAGGGATATAAAAAAGCGATACCAAAGTAGAAGCGATACTACCAAAGATCAAAGCAATACCCAATCCACCAAAAATAGGATCTGTTGCCAAAAGAAGAGAACCCAAGATAATGGCGACTGCTGTTAAAAGGATAGGTTTTGCTCTTGTAGCTGTCGAAATGGCTATGGCTCTGTTCTTCTCTACACCTTTTTCTATCAATGATTTTGTAAAATCTATAAGCAGTAGAGAACTTCTTGCGCTGATTCCCATAAGAGAGATAAACCCGATCAAGGATGTTGCTGTAAGATAAAAATGCATATCTGCAAAGGTCATCGTTATCATATCTGTAATAGAGTGTCCCATAATCACCCCGATAATAGATAAAAAACTTCCCATCAGAACGATACCGCTCAAAGCAAAGGATTTATAGTAAACGACCATCAGCAAGAACATTAAGATTAGTGCAGCGATAAATGCACCGCCTAGATCTCTAAAAGTATCTAATGAGACCTTCATCTCTCCATCCCAACGTGCCAATACTTTTTTCCCCGTTTTTTTATGCGTCAACGCCAAATCGAACATATAGGTACTAAAACCGGTAAGACGTGTAACATTAAAATCTTTTGACAATTTTTGTATCATCAACTCTCGTGCATCCATTAAAGGGTAAACCTGAGAAACCAGATCACACTCTGCTGTTACAGATGCAACATAGCGCATATTCTTTTTGTATATTGTCGGTTCTGAAAGCTTTGGAACTATCCGTACAACCTCTATCATGGGAATCATCATTCCCTGAGTATTGAGCAGTTTCAGTCGTGAGAGTTTTAATTTCAGATCTCCTTCATCAAGATGATCGAGCGTTCTTGTCTTTTTATCCAATGAAACAAAAATAGGAATCTGTCCCTGTTGCTGTACAGAGTTTTTTGTAGCGACTACATTTCCTTTAAATGCCATATATAAAATATTACTTACCTGATCAACTGAAAGATGTGAGTTTATTATCTTCTCAACATTGGGCAGTATCTCATAACGCACAAAAAGATCATCCTGCAAGACGTCAATATCAACCAAACCTTTTGTCTCTTTAAACGACTGCGCAACAACTTGTGATGTAGTTCTTAAGAGTTCAGTGTCTTTTCCAAATAAATTTACCTGTACTGTTGCATAAGTAGGTGGACCTGATGGCATCTCTACAAATTTTATCGTTGTATGATCATATAGTTTTTCACATTGTCCCTGTACAATTGGACGCAGTCTATGCACCATAAGATAAGATGGTTCATCTCGCTCATGTTTATCTGTTAGATTTATGACTATTTCTGCTTGATTTTTGAGTGACTTGAACTCACTTCCTTTCACGAGTCCTGCATAATCCAAAGGAGCACCCTGCCCTATAAACATCTCCATATTCTTAATATTTTGTTCTTTTTTCAATACATTTGAAACGCAGTTAACTACATCTTCCGTCTGCTTAACCGTAGAGTTTGTTGCCGTGTCTACATAGATGCTAAAGGTATTTGCGCTCTTACCTGGAAGCATCTTGGCTAGAACGATTTTTGCCGGTATCATTGCAATGGCAGCTATCAATAAAAAGAGAACTATAAAACCGACTTTTCTTTGATTTTTTTTGGAACTGACTATTTTATATACTAACTCTTCCATAATTAATGTTCCCCTTTACTGCGTTTAATAAATTTTTTCGCCAAATATGGGGCAAATACATAAGCAACAAATAGAGATACAGCTAAGGCGACTGGTACATTTAAAGGTATGGGCAGCATAAACTGACCCATCATTCCTCCAACGAATGCCATTGGTATCATCGTAAGCATTATTGCTATAGTCGCTATATTAGTCGAAGGACCTATCTCGTCTGTGGCTTCTATGATGATCTGATCGAAACTCTGATCTTTCGTCTCTTTGAGATGCATTCGCCTGTGAATGTTTTCAATAACAATAATCGCATCATCAACAATCAATCCCAGCGAAAGCAAAAAAGCAAACAGTGTAATTCTGTTAATTGTCTGGTCGGTCATAAACGCAATGAAGAGCGTTGCTGCAAGTATCATAGGTACGGCAATCGTTACAACCAAAGATTCTCTCCATCCCAAAAAAGGAATTAGAATCAATGAAATGATCCCGATAGTCAAGACAAGATGGTGAACTAGTTCATTTACGGCTTCATTGGCACGCTCACCATAGTTACGAGTTACAATATAACCAAGTCCATACTCCTCCAACTCTTTTTCATACCCCTCTAAAGTCTCTAATGTTTTTTCTGCCAAATGAACAGCATTACTTCCTTTGAGCTTTGATATTGTCATTGTAACTTGATCTATATTGTCACTAAAAGGTTCACCATCAGCTTTATAGGATATGAGCGCCTCTTTATAGTTTTGAATATCATAATAATATTCTACTTTGGCAATGTCCTTCAAATATATCAAAGAACCCATATACTTTGCGATAACAAGACTTTTAAGATCATCTATCGAGTTAATCGCATTTTTCACCCCAAAAACTACTAATTTATTATTTTTAGTCGGTAAGTCTACATCTGGAGAGTTCTTTGCTATTGCCTGTATAGAGTGAATAACCTGCCCTATGGATATATGATATGCAGAGAGTTTATCCAAATCCATAAGAACATTGAACTGTGGACGTTTCGCTCCCTTAAGCGTTGTTTTTGAAATATCTTCGATTGCGTTAATATCTTGCTGAATCTCTTTGATCTGCTTATAGAGCTTTATATGATCTATACCCAACTCTTTCTTTTTATAAAATGCAACGGTCACTATTGGCACATCTATATCTATATCAAATGGTTTCACAATCGGATTCATAGCCCCACCTGGCAAAGAGTCCATATTTTGCATAACTTTGTCATAAAGTTTTAAATTGGAACTCTCTCTGTCCTCTCCGATTTTGTACTGAATGTTTAACATTCCTACATTATGCATAGCAGTAGAGTAGACATCCTTTATCCCTTTTATTTCACTTATTTTACGTTCTAAAGGTTTTAATACGGCATTGTCTATCTCTTCTGGAGATGCACCAGGCATAGGTACAATAATAGAACCACCACTAACAGCTATCTGAGGATCTTCTTCCCGAGGCATGATCTCCAAAGAGATATAGCCTAAAGCTAAAATAGTAATGGCCAAGATCGGTGTAAGCGGATTTTTTAAAAATGCTTTTGAAAGATACCCTGCAACATTTTTTATTTTTAAATCATTCATTATTGGCTCGCTTCAAATAATATAAGAATATTTTATATTAATATCCATAAAGCCAAAGTTTATTTTATTTATAATTCTTATATATTGACGAATCTTTACAATTATACACAACTCTTAGATAAATAACAAAAAATTATAGTTTTATAACATTGTTATATTAAATAAATTGATATGCTTAGAGTAGAAAGAAACTTCAAAAAAAGGCTACACATGAAAAAAATAATCGTTTTAGTATTTTTAATCCTTATCACTCATATATCATTAAGTGCAAAAAATATAGAGGCTAACCTTCTTGTTCAAAAAGAGGGGCTGAACTATGAAAAAAATCACACTGAACCATTTACGGGAAAAGCCTACTTCTTTTTCAAAAATGGCAAAACAAAAAAAGTTATTCCCTACTATCAAGGAAAAATTGACGGAAGATTAACAGAATGGAGAGCTGATGGATCTGTCAAAACAATTGCATATTTTCGTAATGGAAAACAAGATGGAGAATATATAGCCAAATATATAAATGGGAAAAAAGCTGTTGTTGCCTACTTTAGAGATGGAAAACAAGATGGGGAAGTTGTCACATGGTACAAAAGCGGTCGAAAAAAATCATCTGCATACTACAAAGATGATATTCAAAATGGAGATGCAAGGACATGGTACAATAATGGAGAGTTAAAGAGTAAAGCCTACTTCAACAATGGAAAAAAAGACGGAGAGTTCACTATGTGGCATAAAAATGGACAAATAGCATTTAAAGCATATTATAAAAATGGACAACCTGCAGGGAGGATTGAAAGATGGACTCCAGAAGGAGAAAAGATCATCAAATAGTACTATCTTAGTATTATTTGATAGCCACTTTTTGTATGTTTGACTCTATATCTATAAAAACCGTCAAGCTCAATAACAACACGATAATAACCTTTATGTGTCCCTATACTTATCTTCTTAAACAGACTTCGACCATCTGCCTTTTTAACAAAACTTCTCAAATCAGTATCACGTTTAAAATCACAAACGATTCTATGTGGTTTTACAAGTAAAAAAGAGCGTAGCAGTTTGTCATTTGTCTCTATTTTCATAACTTTATCTCTTGTATAAAAAGAGATGAATGCTAATGAAGTGAACTTTTTAAATTTTTTTACTTTAGTTTTCTTGTGAGCTTTTGAAATTTTTTGCTGCGTTTGAGATGTATGTCCAAGTTCATAGTTTTGAGAGATAAAGATCGGTAGATGCCAGTCAACACTGTTTTTAAGTTCAATACTCTTTTCCTGTATCGAGCCATCTAAATTTTTATATTTTATAATAACGCTTTCAATTTCTCTCGCTGTAGAAGGAAGTGAAATCGCTGCACGTTTAAGCATAGGAGCTTTTTGATTTTGCTCTAATGTCAAAGGAATATCCAAATCAGAATTTATTGGAAAAAATGGATTTTCACGGGCAAAAAGAGAAAGTGATAAGAGTAACAGACAGAGCTTAATCATAAAAAATAGCCTATTTTTTGTCCATATTATAGCAGATATTATTGATTATTGTGCAGAAATTTCTTTGAGTTCAAAGTACTCACGTTGGAGTTCGGCATTTTCACTCTTTAATCTCACTATCTCGCCTTGAAGATAGTTCTCATAATCTTCAAGTCCCATTAGCACCTCTACAGAGTTTGTACCATAAAGTAAAACTCCAAGGTAAATACCTAAAAAGACAATGAGAGAGAAGAGAGTAAAAAATTTACCTAAAGATAAGCCTAGATACTTCTGAGTCAAACTCTCAGAAGTATCTATCTCTTCAAACAGCTCATCTTTTTGCATCATTGACCTTAGTTAAAAAGTGCAGCACCTAGATATTCGCTGTAAACTACTTCATTTTCAATTTCTAAAAGACGGTTATATTTTGCTATTCTCTCACTACGTGCAGTAGAACCAGTTTTAATTTGACCACAGTTAAGTGCCACAGCAAAGTCAGCGATAAACGCATCCTCACTCTCACCTGAACGGTGACTCATAACACAGCTATAACCATTTCTTTGTGCCAAACGTACTGTCAGCATTGTTTCACTTACAGAACCGATTTGATTTGGTTTAATCAAAATAGAGTTTGCAACACCTTTGTTGATTCCTTCATTAAGGATATTTACATTTGTTACAAACAGATCATCACCAACAAGTTGAATTTTACAGCTTAATTTATCAGTAAGTATTTTCCAACCATCCCAATCATCTTCACTCAGACCATCTTCAATTGAAACGATAGGGTATTTATCACAAAGCTCTGCATAGTACTCGACGAGTTCAGCACTTGTAACTGTACGGTTTTCACTCTCAAGTCTGTATCCACCATCAACAACGAGTTCGCTTGAAGCTACATCTAAAGCAATAGCAACATCTTTACCTGGTACATATCCAGCTGCTTCAATAGCTTCTATAATTACTTGAATAGGCTCTTCATTAGAACTTAGATTTGGTGCAAATCCACCTTCATCACCAAGTGATGTAGAGTGACCTTTTGCTTTTAATATAGCTTTTAGATGATGGTATACTTCAGCAGAAGCTCTTAAAGACTCAGTAAAATCCTCAAAACCAATAGGCATGATCATATACTCTTGAAAATCTACACTATTATCAGCATGACTTCCACCGTTGATGATATTTAACATTGGAGTAGGCATAACCATTGCATTTGCACCGCCAAGATAGCGATAAAGTGGAATGTCTAAGCTTTTAGCAGCAACACGTGCTACTGCCATAGAAACACCAAGTACTGCGTTTGCACCTAGGTTACCATAGTTTTCAGTTCCGTCAAGCTCTTTCATTGTTGCATCAATTACTGCTTGATTAAATGGACTCATTCCAATAAGTACGTCAGAAATCTTACTATTAACATTTTCTACTGCTAATTGAACCCCTTTACCCATATAACGATCATCACCATCACGTAACTCTAATGCTTCACGTTTACCAGTACTAGCACCTGAAGGAACAATTGCACTTGCAGTCGTTCCATCACTTAATCTTACTGTTGCTTTTACCGTTGGGTTACCGCGAGAGTCCATTACCTCTGTTGCACTTACATCATCTATAAACATATATTATTTCCTCTTTGATTAGTTTAATTTACAAAGACTATACATCAGCCTCTGATATATCTGAAGTATCCATGGTCATAAGAGAGCTCATTCCCATTGCTACTTTGATTTTTTCCTCGATCTCAGCTGCAAGTTCCGGCTCATCTTTGAATTTTGCCTTCACGTTTTCACGACCTTGACCAAGTTTAGTCTCACCATAAGAGAACCAAGCTCCACTTTTATCAACTATATCTAACTTAACACCATAGTCAACAAGCTCACCCTCTTTGGAGATTCCTTCTCCGAACATTATATCAAATTCTGCCTGACGAAACGGTGGTGCCACTTTATTTTTTATAACTTTTGCTTTTACTCTGTTACCAATTTGGCTCTCACCTTGCTTCAAAGAGGCGATACGACGTACATCGATACGTACTGATGCATAAAATTTTAAAGCGTTACCTCCCGTTGTTGTTTCAGGAGAACCATACCCCATCATTCCAATTTTCATACGAATTTGGTTAATGAAAATAACAGTACAGTTCATTTTACTCAAAACACCTGTCAACTTTCTCAGTGCTTTACTCATTAAACGAGCTTGTACACCTACTTGCTGATCGTTCATCTCACCTTCAAGTTCTACTTTAGGGGTCAGTGCTGCAACAGAGTCAATAACGATCAGGTCAATAGCACCACTTCTTGCTATGGTCTCAACAATATCTAAAGCCTGTTCACCGTAATCAGGTTGAGAAACAAGAAGATTATCAATATCCACACCAAGGTTTTTTGCATAGATGACATCAAGAGCATGTTCAGCATCTATAAAAGCACATACTCCGCCGTTTTTTTGACACTCAGCTGTGATTTGAAGTGCTAAAGTTGTTTTTCCTGAACTTTCAGGTCCATATATCTCTACTACACGTCCTTGAGGTACACCGCCGATTCCCAATGCCAGATCCAGTCCTAAAGAGCCTGTGCTTATTGATTGAATAGGCACAATATCTTTGTCACCAAGGCGCATAAGAGCACCCTTTCCAAAGGCTTTATCGATTTGCTTCATCGCCAAATCTAATGATTTTTGTTTGTTTGCATCCATTGTCGGACTCACTTATTATGAAATTTAAAGAAATTCTAGACAAATATTTTTAACAAAACTCATTTTATGTCAATTTGTCATATTTTGGAATTGTATCTAAATAACATAAAAGTATTCACTAACATTATTTACTTCATTTATTCATTCAGAATCTTATTTGCCATATCAACAACATCTTCATCTCCATGAACAATCACCAATATTTTTCCCTCTTCTAAATGTTTTGCATATTTATGCGCTAGTGAGTCTTCCATACCTCTGTCTACGAACCATGCGGCTACTGCTCCAGTCGTTCCAAAGACAGCAGCTCCACCTAGCATTCCCGCAATCGCACTCATTATCTGACCTGTAGCAGCCAATGGACCAAAGCCTGGCACGGCCAAAAGCATTCCTCCGGCTAAAAGCCCCCATAGACCACCCCAAAATGCGCCTTGTTCACCCCAGAATACAAGTTTATCCAGTGATTTATCTTCCTCGAACTCACCAGCTTTTTCTTCTTGAGCTCTACCGATAACTGAAATATATTTTTTCAAAATACCGCCATCTATCAACTTATTCACATCTGAAGATGCTTCATCGTATTTATCATAAACTTTTACCATTACATTTTCACTCATAGTATTTTCCTTTTATTTAAAATATCGTACAGCTGTTCTAAGAATAATTATACATCCATAAAGGTTAATTGTAGTTACTTTTATCTTATTTTTGCTAAAATCATTCCTATGAAAAAAACATTAATTGCCCACTCACCCGATGCTGACGATATCTTTATGTACTACGCCATTAAATTTGGCTGGGTATCTATGAAAGATGTCAAGTTCGACAATATTGCCAAAGACATTCAAACGCTTAATGAAGATGCTCTCAACGGAGTTTATGACATAGTAGCGATCAGCTTTGCTCTGTATCCACATATAAAAGAGGAGTATGCGCCTCTTCGTACAGCTGTAAGTTTTGGCGAAGGTTATGGTCCCAAACTTATCAAACGCAGCGGTGCAAAGCTCAAACGCAACTTCAAAGTGGCACTCAGCGGGAAACACACTACCAACGCAATGCTTTTTCGCATCGCTTATCCTGATGCACGTATTACTTACATGAACTTTTTAGAGATAGAACAAGCAGTTATCGATGGTACTGTAGATGCCGGTGTACTCATCCATGAAAGCATCTTGACCTATGCGGACGAGCTGGAAGTGGAACGTGAGATGTGGGATATTTGGCAAGAGCTTGCTGGCGATGAACTTCCCCTGCCTCTTGGAGGGATGGCGATTCGTCGTTCTTTACCTCTTAATCGTGCGATTGAGTATGAAGCAACACTTACAAAAGCCGTTCAAGTTGCACGTGACCATAAAGAGAAACTCTCTCAAATGCTTTTAGAACGTGATCTTGTCAGAATCGATGCCCCTACACTTGATAAATATCTTGAGCTGTATGCAAACGATGATTCCATAACACTCTCACCACTGCAATACAAAGCAATCGATAAGCTCTTTGAGATTGGATATGAACATGGTTTTTATGATACACCGGTAAAAATAGAAGAGTATCTCATTCCAACTGAATACAAAGAGTTGAGGAACTCATAAATGGAAGCAAAGCTCATAGCACTAGGGGTACAAACTTTTCAAATAGCACTCTACCTCGCTCTGCCGGGCTTGCTTACTGGTATGCTTATCGGTCTTGCCGTCAGTATCTTTCAGGCTACAACACAGATCAATGAGATGACCCTCTCTTTTATTCCAAAGATCATTGGTGTCGTTGTTGTAATCGTTCTTACAATGCCTTGGATGTTGAACGAAATGACTGACTTCTCCTTAAACGTGTTTAATATGATTCCAACTTTTATAAAGTAATGCAGACAAAATCTATTAATTTTGCGAAATACTCCTCCTTTAAAATCGGAGGAAATTTTGATGTTGCTATCTTGGAAGATGACTTCACTGCGTTTGAGAGATACTACCTTATAGGCGCTTGTAACAATATCCTTGTAGGCAATAACCCACCTCCTCTTGCAATGCTCTCAAAAAAATATGACTATATAAAAATCGAGGACAATATTCTCAAAATCGGAGGAGCAACCCCTTCTGGAAAAATTGCCTCTTTTTGTAAAAAGCATAATATTGCGAACTTTGAGTTTCTTTCACATCTTCCTGGGAAACTTGGAGGTCTTGTCTATATGAATGCAGGACTTAAAGAGTTTGAAATATTTAATCATCTGCTTGACATTAGGACGCCATCAGCTAAAATAGTAAAAGAAAAAATATCATATGGATACAGAAAAACAGATATCAGTGAAGCTATTTTAGAGGCAAGTTTTCAACTCGATTTTGGCTTTGACACGAAGAAAGTAGAGATGTTTAAAAATATGCGTGCAAACCAGCCATCTACACCTAGTGCAGGAAGCTGCTTTAAAAATCCAGACAATGATTATGCCGGCAGACTTATCGAAGCTGTTGGACTTAAAGGGCTGAAAAAAGGAAGTATGTCTTTTAGTGATGAACATGCGAACTTTTTAGTAAATAATGGAGATGGAAAATTTGAAGATGCAATGTACCTCATAAAAGAGGCACAAAAAAGGGTAGAAAATGAGTTTGGAATCAAACTCGAATGTGAAATAATAATCTTAGATCAAGAGTATCTCAACAAAGTGAATGGCTAGAATCTAGCCATTATTCCCATGTAAAGACCACCAAAATCCATATTTACTTTTGTTTTTTTATCTTCACTTGTAAAATCATACTTTTGTGCACGATACCCTATTTCTATAGCAGGTTGGACTACAGGTATAAAACTTAAAGTATAATCAACTTTTGCACGAACATCATAGATAGTATCACCATCATAAGAGATATATTTTGCATCCGCTTCCAATCCGATATCTGTCATTGGAATTTCAATACGTCCACGTAAATAGGCCAATGGTACTACTGCAGTATCTTTTTCATTGTAATCAGATCTACTTATTCCATTACTGAGTGATACATCTACTTTTGTATCTTTTGCTGTAAAATCTGATTCTACTACCTTAATATCAACACCTATATCAATAGTTGTCCAAAATGTATTATCAAGAATATTATAATAAGGAATAATGTCGTACTGTGTCAGATCCCATGTTGTTGGAGTATCTACAGGTGCAGGATAACCTTTATAAGAACCAGAACCTGTACCATCATCGTGTACTGTTGCATATTCAAGTCTTAAGTTAGGCAAAATAGGAATCGGATGTTTAATGAGCATCCATATATATGCTGATGTTTGCGATTTTTCACGAGAAGTATGTGTAAGATCTATATCATGATCTTTATATAAAATAGTCCCGCTTGGTTTATAACTCCATGCTCCAACACCTGCTTCCACACGTGTAAAATCAGCACTTGCTGTCGTTGAGAGAATAGTTGCACCAAGTGCAAGTGAAGATAGTACTTTTTTCATTAAAGCTCCATTTTTAGGCTAGATAGTCAAGCCCTTAATATTTTAAACAGGATTATATCAAAATAATTTCTATATGCCTAAAAAGTCTAAAAGTGATTTATTAAAAAATATGGAGTATTGAAAGGGAGTAGAAAAGAAGTTAATTGCCACCTAAAGGTGACAAAGAACTATTTTTTTGCAGCTTCGATAGCAGCGTCGTATTGTGGTTCTTCAGTGATTTCTGGAACGATCTCTTTGTAAGTTACAATACCGTTTTCATCGATTACGAAGATAGCTCTTGCAGTTACACCAGCTAAAACTGATCCACCAAGAAGTACACCGTAAGCATTTGCGAAATCTTTGTTTCTGAAGTCAGAAGCAACAGTTAATTTGTCGATTCCTTCAGCTGAACAAAAACGTCCTGCAGCAAATGGAAGGTCCATAGATACAACTACAGTTTTAACACCATCAAGCTCTGCAGCTTTAGCGTTGAAGTTACGAGTTTCAGTAGCACATACACCAGTATCTAATGAAGGAACAACGATGATAAGTTGTTTTTCGCCTTGAGCACCACCAACTTTAACATCGCCTAAACCATCAGAGTTTACAACTGTTACCTCAGGAGCTTTATCTCCAACATTTACTTCATTACCTAATAACTCTACGTCTTGACCTTTGAATTTAGTTGTTGCCATATTCAATTTCCTTTAATTTTTTTAAAAAAATTTAAGGGAACCTTTTTCATTTCCCTTTTATTACAACAAAGGAACTTGTTCCTTTGTTTACGCTAACGCTAGGTTTTCCTCGACGGAAAGCCCAAAATGCTTTGCATTTTTTTGAGGAGTTTAAGCCATAAACTTCTCTTTAACGTTTTGATAAGTGAAGTATATTTTAATTCGGATAATTTTTGTCTTATTTAGCAAACAAATGTTTCTGTATAAGTTTTTCTTAAGCTACAAGTTACTTTTTGCAACAACATTTAATGCTTCAAGAGAAGAGAACATTTTAGCTTTATACATATCAATTGCCACCCTTCCTATCATCGCTGCATTGTCAGAACAGTAGTGTAATTCACTCAAAAGAAGTCTTGCATTATATGGTTTGAGAATCTCCTCAATTTGTGTACGTAGATAGAGGTTTGCGCTCGCACCCCCTACAATAGCAAACGTTTTTGGCGGATGGTTTTGAAAATATTTTTTAAGCTTATGTGTCAAATGTTTTGTAGCAATATGCTCAAATGATGCTGCAATATCCTTATACTCTTCTTGTTGTGCATCCTCTACAGCTAAACGTACTGCATTTTTCAACCCCGAGTAACTAAAAGCAAACTTTGGAGTTCTCAAAAGCGGCACAGTAAAATCATATCTCTTTCTATCACCATCTTTTGCAAGATTTTGTATGGCTGGTCCACCGGGATAACCAAGTCCCATCATTTTAGCCACTTTGTCAAAGCTCTCTCCAAAACTGTCATCCATACTTTTGGCAACGGTTGTAATGTCGTTGAACCCTTTTACTTCCATCACTTGTGTATGTCCACCAGAAACAAGCAGAACCGTTAAAGGAAAATCAGCCTCTTTCTCTATAAAAAGAGAATATATATGCCCTATAAGATGATTTACTCCGATAATGGGAAGATCCAAAGCAACTCCAACCGCCTTTGCCAAAGTAACACCCTCAATCAGTGTAACAGCAAGCCCAGGTGACGAGGTAACCGCTACAGCTTTGAGCTTGTCAAAGTAAGGCTCACACTCCGCAAGGATCTTCGGCAATGCTTCGGCATGCAGACGAGCTGCAAGTTCTGGAACCACACCACCATAAACACTATGCTCAAGCTCTTGCGAGATTTTTTTATGAAAAAGCAGTTTCTTTGTCTCAATCTCAGTTATCGCTATAGCACTATCATCACATGAACTCTCAATACTCAGTATCATTCTTTCTCCAAGCTACAATTTTTACCATAAGGCAGATCCACTATAAAACAGGCATGATTGAACATATCAACATAGATATCTCCTTCAAAGATCGCATGTACGATCTGTTTAGACATATAAAGTCCCAACCCTCTGCCCTGTTTCTTCTCTTTTGTTGTAAAATAAGGATCAAAAATATTTTTCATAATATCTTCTCTTACACCTTTACCACTATCACAACATCTTATTTTCAACATAGTATCAAGTCTTATTAAACGCAGTACTATCGATTTTTCCTCTTTCACATCCGCTAAAGCATCTTTTGCATTTGAAAGAAGGTTTAAGATGACCTGTATCACAGATGCTGCGACTATAAGATTTTTCGCATCATTTGCCAACTCTACTTGTAGTTTAATATTATTTGCATTAAGTGTTCCACCATAAATACTCTGCACTTCAGCCAATATTTCAGATAGACTCTTCAAATCTTGATGTCGTTTTTTATCAAAAAAAGATAAAAAATCATCTATAGTATTTGCAAGATAATTAACATTTTTCTCGATAATATCAAATGATTTCTCTACTTTTTCTCTATCATATGAGGAGACCCTTGCATCCACTATGCTTAAACTCATTGTATTTAAGGGTTGCTTCCATTGATGAGAAACATTTGCCATCATCTCGCCCATAAAAGCAAATCGTTCCTGTTCGTACATAATAAGATCTTTTTCTTGGCTTGTTTTAATCTCTCTGGCCAAAAAACTTTTATATTCGTGCAGATGTTTTGTCAATTTAATTACTAACAAGATCAACGGAGGAGTTAAAATAAGAGGGAGAAGAACTGAAAGTAATAAAAAGAAATTTGAAAAATGTTCCCCCAACGATAATGTAATAAGATAGACAAAAGCGATCGAGGCAAAAATCATACCTGCAGTTAAAATAACAATAATTTCAAAAGCAGAATACTTTTCTATAAGATTTAGCAGTCTATCTATAAGATTTTTGAACAAACTCTCTCACCTTTGTATCCATTAAGAAGACATCATCGACACTACGGGGTAACTTATCAAAGTTTTCATAAGCATTTATGATTATTTTGCTTATATCCATAAAGCCTATCTCTTTTTTGACAAACATCTCTATCGCTGCTTCATTGGCTGCGTTTATAACCACACCACCTAAAGGATTTTTTAAAAGTTCTTCTTTAATCTGCCAGATAGGATAACGCTCACTTGTAATCTCACGAAACTCCAAAGCACCGACCTTTAAGAGATCTACATGAGGTAAAATATTTTCATCCATCTTCTCATCAAGAGCATAGGCAATAGGAAGCTGCATACTTGCATTTGCAAAGTGTGCTGTGGTTGAACCGTCTTTAAAGTCTATCATTGCATGGATAAGTGAACGTGTCTCTATGATAGCATCATATTCACCCTCTCCAAAGAGCCAGCGTGCTTCTAAAAGCTCAAACATCTTATTTACCATTGTAGCACTGTCTATGGTTATTTTTTGCCCCATCGACCAGTTTGGATGTTTTTGTGTATCTTCAAGTGTTGCATTTTCAAGCCGTTTGATATCCCAGTCCCGAAATGCTCCACCACTTGCAGTGATTATCATCCGCTTGATAGGTCTATCCTGTAAGAGATACCAAAGTCCAAAGTGTTCACTGTCTATCGGTTGGATTTTTGAGGTATCGATAAAAGCACCACATGCAACAAGAGACTCCTTGTTTGCAAGTGCTACTTTTTTATCACACTCTATGGCTTTGAGTGTTGGACGCAGACCCAAAAAGCCCACAAGAGCATTCACGACCAGCTTACTTGAGGCATCTTCGATTACTCTGAGTATCGCCTCTTCACCTGCATAAACGCAGTGATGATTCACCTCGCCGATATCTGCCGCATCAGCGATAACGACAACTTTTGGGTTATGCTCGACTATCTGTTTGTTCAAGAGTTGGATATTTTTACCGCAGACAAGTACCTCAACATCAATGCCAAATCGTTTTGCCACCAAAAGGGCATTCACCCCTATGGAGCCTGTTGAACCTAAAAGAACCACCTAAACAAGTCCTCGAAGCAGTACCAACATCACAATACCGCCAAAAAGATAACCGTCAATTCTGTCTAATACTCCGCCATGCCCAGGAAGCAGATCACCACTGTCCTTTACACCGGCACTGCGTTTGAGTGAAGATTCAAACAGATCTCCGAAGATTGATGTGACTGAAACCATAAATGAGATAATGAAAGCTATCCAAAAATCAACAACAAAGAGCCCAAAGAATGCGCCTACTATCGTTGCTACAACGATACCGCCAAACACGCCTTCAAGCGTTTTGTTCGGACTTGTTTCACAAAATGGAGTTTTACCAATACTTTTACCGACCGCATATGCACCGATATCTGTAAGAGCAACCACGGCAAGAAGCCATAAGAGAGAGAGTACTCCATACTCTTGATACATCGTAAATACAAATAAAATACCTGCCGTAGGATACAAAAATGGGAAAAAATCTCTCCACTTCACATCTTTATTGTAAGCGACAAGACTTGCATATCCAACTCCTGCCAGAACGAACAGATCATCACCATACGGATAGATACCTGCTAGTAGCCAAAGAAGAGCAGCGTAAGGGAGAAGATTATCTTTTTCGACACCAAAAAGCCGTACTGCTTCTTTAAATGCGAGAAGATAAATAAAACCAAAGACAAACCACATCACAAAGAAGTTATCGATCCAGCCTATCACAAAAACTGCAGCTAAAAGTGCCACACCTGTAACTATTCGCTCTCTATTATTTTCAAACATACCCATAAAAAATCCTACAAATTCAAATGTGTATGATTATAGCCTATCAGACTTTAATATCTAATTTATGTAAAGGGGGAGTATCTGAAGAGTCCTCTTCATCTTTGGAGTGTACACGGCGTTTTTGAGACATATTTTGCATCTCTTCATCCGCTTCTTGTTGTTGATGTTCACGGTCGGGATCGATCTCATGTGACTCCTCAGCCTCACGAACTTCAAGAACCTTTTCATCTCTTTCTTGCACAGCGGCCTGAGCCATAAAATTTTGCAGCTCAACGCGGTTGGTATGTGCATTTTGAGGAGCTGTAGCAGCAGGTGTCATCTGATTTACCAAAACAACATTACCTAAAGGGCTTATCGCCATAACAGACTCCTCTTAAATTATATTATTATACTTCCTTAGTTGAAGTAGTAACGTAATAAAACCGCTGAATTCGTACCTATTACGGTATCATCACCAAAACCAAGATTAAAACTAACCTCTGCACCAAGCGTAAATTGTTTGTCAAATGCATACTCAACACCAGCAACAGGACCCAATTGGAAATTTGTTGAAGATATACTTGTTTTTACAGTTCCCACAGTATAATCAGTATCAGTACTGTAAATACCCGCAAAACCACCATAATAAGCGCTGATTTTAGCATTGATAGGTTTTACAATATGTAAAGCTGATCCAATAGATACATTTGTACTAGAAGTTGAATCTCCATCGATATAACCAAAACCAAAAAATGGCTCTAAACGCATATCGTCATCTAAAGTAATAGTACCTCTTATCGTTGTACTGTCTTGACCTGCTACACCTACACCTAAACCAAATTGCGGCTCATCTGCCACAGCTGAAGTACTAAGAGCTCCAACAAGAGCGACTGTCGAAAGTGTTTTTAACACAAACTTATTCATATATATTCCTTATTGTTGTAATTTATATTTCTATTCTACACAAATATTATAAACACTTTTTAAACTCGAGTATCAACCTCGATTGTCTTGTACTTGTTGTAAAGTACATTTGCACCACTTTGTATCGTTACTTCTCGTCTAGGAGTATAATCGACCAAAAATCTATCTTGTGCAGTCGTTGTAAAATCCACACAGAGCCTTGCCGCTGCCAAAATGATATTTTGCGGCAGATTTTGTTTGTCTGTCGTGATGATAACATGGGCTGAAGGTCTATCCTTCATATGGAGCCAAATATCTTTTGCCCGTGCATTTTTAAGCAGTTCAATGTTGCCCTTTTCACTCTTTCCTAGCTGAACTTTATAACCCTCTATCCAAAATACTTCTATCGAGTCATTTTGTTTTATCTTTTTGTTCTGCACTCTCTTGGGAAAGAGCAATTCTATCTTAGCTACATCCTTCGCTGCGTTTACAGTGTGAATGAAAAGTTTCAGATGCTCTATTTTTGAGCTGAGTGACTCCTCTTCTATGTGAAGGTTCTTTGCTCTTTGTTTTGCTTTTTTACTCTTTGTAAAGAACATCTCACTGATGAGATATGGCGTCGCATACTCTTTGTCAAGCGTTATCTCAAACGCAGTACCGTCATAATCTGTGAGCAGAAGCTTTTTGGCATACGGTTTTATGGTTTGAGCATTTGAGAGCACAAGATTTCCATAGTGCTGATACTTTTGCGCTTGAGACTGCAGCTCCTCCTGACTTTCAAGTTTTTCATAAAGCTTTTGCAGTTTTTTGAGCTTTTTTTGCAGATATGCCACTTTTTGTTTTTTTAGATTGGCCAGTTTTGCATTTTGCTCTTTTTCATACACCTCATATAAAAAGGCCTCAACATCCTCCAAAGGATACTCTTTTGCAACAAAAGGAGCAGGTTTGACATCAAGCAGCTTATGCCCTACTTTTACTTCTCGATAAGAAGAGAAAAGATCGATGTGACGTAGTGCCTCAAGCACATTGTTATCCGCATCCAAAATAATAACATTTGTGTATTTACCAGTAAATTCGAACTGCAGATATGTGATCTCCTCTTTGTATGCCGAAGCCAGAGAGGTTTTTATACGAATGATCTTGTCACCGTTGAGCAGTCCAATATCTAAAATATTCGCCCGATTAAATCTTTTGGCAAGTATTACATCAAACGGTGCATTATAGACCTTGGAGCGGGGATACTCTTTGCATTTAAAGATAGAGGAGTTTGAACGCTGCATATTAAAAAAGAGCGCATCATTTTTATCAAAGACCACTTTTAACGTAGTATCATTTACTCTATGGATTGCAGATATTTTTTTAAACTGTTGCAGATATTTTACTATTTGCTCTAAATGGGAGAGCTTCATTCTTCTATAAGCCTATCCGTTGGCTTTCCTATGTAAAAGCCCTGTGCCAGATCGACTCCCAGCTCTTTTACCATATTGTATGTTGCTTCATCTTTGACATATTCAGCAACTGTCTGCATACCCAGACTTTTTGCCAGACTGACAATCGCTTTTGTCAACTTGATGTTCTTCTCATTTGAGACAAGATCTTTTATAAATACACCATCGATCTTGATAAAATCAAAATGCATATCTAAAAATCGGCTCAAGTTGGAGTTCTCCACACCAAAATCATCAACTGCCATCTTAAATCCCATCTCCCGCAAAAGAGAAAGCTGTTCTTTTATGGCATCTGCATTTTTAACAACCGTTATATTCTCTAAGATCTCAAATGTCACACGAGAGGGATCAATACCATACTCCTCGGCATGATTTTGCAGATACATTAAAAATGTATCATCTATCAGATCCTTCTCGGTCAGATTAATCGAGAATTCAATATCTTTATCCCGCATATAGGCAAAACTCTTTTTAATGATCGTACGGGTAATCGTAGTAAGGAGTCCCAGCTTTTCTGCAGAACGCAAGAAGTACAAAGGATCCGTCACCTCATTTTCATAAACACCCCGAGCGAGCACTTCATACTTTACGATCTCATTTGTATGCGTATCTTTAATAGGTTGGTAGTAGGGTTCAATGCCATCATTATCGATCAGCTCTCTTGTAAGTCGCAGCCACTTTACAGCCTCTTTTTTATCTACAAAGTCCAGATCTTCTTCATTGTATATCTCAAAATGTCTGCTTCCAAACTCTTTTGCTTTATCAAGTGCATATTCACAGTTTACCAAGGTCTCTGAAACCTCATCCCTGATCTTGTCTGCACCGATACAAAAAGAGACATGGATCGAGACATCATCAACAACAATGTTGTCATTATCAAAAAAAGCTATGATCTGATTACAGTAAAAGGCTGTTTCCTCTTTTGTCGTCACATCGACGATATAGGCAAATCTATCAGATTCCACCTTGTAGAGCTTGGAGTTGCTTATGACATTCGTTGAGAGTTTTCTTGCTGTATTTTTAATGACATCATTTGCAAAATCTTTACCATACTCTTTGTTTAAGACCGAAAAATGGGATATATCCAAAAGGATCATATATCCACTCTCTTTTATGATCAAATCGTTTTTCAGCATTATTGCGTTTGGTAGACCTGTTCGTTGATCGTACAAATATTTATGCTCGAGCTCATAGGTCTTTTTCTCGACCATTCGCTCAAGGTTTTGATTATACTCTATGAACTTTTGTTCCATATCGAGTCGGTAAACGACTTTAGAGACCACAGCGAGGAACTGTTCGAGATCAAAAGGTTTCATAAGATAACCGTCAACTCCGTACTTAATGCTCTCTAAAAAGTATTTTGATTCTGTATGTGCAGAGAGGATAAGAAGCGGAATGGTAGAGTTTTGCTCACGTATCATAGAGATAAGCTCTAATCCATCGATATATGGGAGCGTAATATCCGTAACAACAAGATCGATCTTATTTTGAGTAAACTTCTCCCATGCTTCGCGTCCATCTTTGGCGCTGATGATTTTTGGAAAGAAGGTACCCAGAAAATTGATAAGCTCAACCCTTGTAGATTCATCATCTTCAACAAATAAAATAGTTAAATTTTTCGCATTACAAATCAATTCTTTTAAAGTCGATTTTTGTTGATACATCAAGTGCTTCCTATAAAAAGTTACATATCTACATAGTTTACCATAACTCTCTAACAATTAAGAAACATCGAATAAATTAATGTATAATCTTTGTTATGGATTTACAAAGCTATCTCAAACTTACGCATCTTTTAGAAAATGATGATTCACAAAAAGAGGAACGTCGTGCTTTTTTTCTGAAACATCAAATGCAAAAATTCTCAAAGATCAAACAACTTCTTTTTTGGATGCAAAATGCATCTCACACGGCTATGCAGAAAAATCTGCATCTCAAAAGCATAACAGGAGTACTCTTTTTCATCAGCTTTATCGTTGGTCTTGTCAGTGCTGCAGCACTGCTTAGTTACAGCGGAGCAGAACCTGTAAATGTCATCTACTTTTTCACCATAGCGGTCATTGTTCCGCTGTTAAGTATGCTCTTCTCATTGTTCGCACTCTTTTTTCCAAGATACTTCACTCCTTTATTTCTCAGTGCTTGGGTAGAAAAGCTCCTCTTAAAACTCTTCTCAGGCGATACGCCCTTTCTAAAGATAGACAAAGATCTAAAATATGCTTTTACCCTTTTTGTAGTACAGCTCTCAGCCTTACTCTTTTCTTCAGGTATTTTTCTTGGATTTTTAGGGATAGTTTTTACTCATGATATTGCCTTTGGATGGAGTACTACGCTCAACATCACACCAGAGAGCTTTTACAGCTTTTTACATACTCTCTCTTTGCCATTTGCACAGATATGTCCACAAAGTCTGGTTTCACTCGAACTTATCGAAAAAAGTCACTATTTTCGTCTGGGACACACCATGAGCAAAGAGATGGCTCAAAGCGCTTCACTCTTTGGCGAGTGGTGGAGATTTTTAGCATGCAGTACCCTCTTTTACGCTATCGCACTGCGTTTAGTATCTCTTCTTTTTAGCTTTATCAAATACAAAAGAGCCCTCCATAATGCAATCTTAAACATACAAGGGGCACAGACACTTTTAAGAGATATGAATGAGGTTCTCATATCAACAAATGCACAGACAAAAGAACCAAAGAGTGAACAAAAGAGCAGCTCCATCAACATCACGACACAAAAACATATGGACTACTATGCAGTACTGGGCTGGGCATTTGACCACGAAGAGCTTCTTGTAACAGTAGATACACTGGGTCTGCCTGCTCAAAACATCCATATTTTGGGTGGTAATCAAAGCTTAAAAGAGGAGAGTGCCACCATCTCACGGATGCAGGGAGATATTCTCCTACTCATCAAAGCATGGGAAGTACCGACTATGGAATTCATTGATACCCTTGAAGAGCTTGCACACAAAGCTGACACTGTTACACTCTACCCTGTTGGTTACGCAAAAACACACTATAGAGCCAATCCCCAAGATCTTAGCATCTGGGAGCAAAAGATCGCTGCACAAAATTTAAAAAATGTGAGCATACAGCTATGAAACATCCAACTTTCGCTGTCGTAGGACACCCAAACAAAGGAAAAAGCTCAATCGTATCATCTCTCTCGATGGACGATACCGTGGCTATTTCAAACATCCCGGGAACAACACATACAAAAAGAAGTTTTCCCCTAAAGGTTGATGGTGTAGTCGTCTATGAACTCTTTGATACGCCCGGCTTTCAAAGAGCCAGAAGGGTTCTTGCATGGTTAGAACAGCATGAAGTGAGTGCAGACAAAAAACATGAAGTGGTTCAGCAGTTTGTGAACACCCATAAAGACGATCCAAAATTTCATGATGAGATAGAACTCTTAGAACCTATCTTAGAGGGTGCGGGCATCATCTATGTCGTTGATGCTTCAAAGCCCTACTCCAGTGAATATGAAGCAGAGATGGAGATCCTGCGCTGGTGCAACCAGCCAAGCATGGCGCTCATCAACCATATCAATGAAGATGACTATACACAAGAGTGGAAACGGGCACTCGGGCACTACTTCAAACTCATCCGAACCTACAATCCCATGCGTGCTGCGTTTAAAGAACATATTGCGATTTTAGAGAGCATGGCACACCTCAACGAGGAGTGGATGCCGAGCATCAAACACTCTATCGAGCTTTTTGAGACATACCACCAACAGATGCTCAGAGATGTCAGTGGTACAATTACACAACTTATCTACGATGCTCTAAGCACAACAGAGAAACTCCCCATTAAAGGAGAGCGCGCAACAGAGCAAGAGCATGAAAAACTAGAGCGCATATACAAACAAAAGCTCAGAGAGCTCGAACGAAAAAGCTATAAAAAGATCGCTGCTATTCTCAATCATACACATCTCAATGAAGAGATATTTGAACTCCCTTTTGAAGATATAGACCTCTTCTCAAAAGAGTCCGCCTCCATCTTCGGCCTAAGCAAAAACGAGCTTCTGCTTACCACCGCTACAAGCGGTGCGCTCACTGGTGCCGGAGTTGACCTGCTCCTTGCGGGACATACCGGCTTTTTGGGTGCTGCTATCGGTGGTGCTCTTGGCGGGGCAGGAGGATATTTTGGATTTGACGAGCTTTTCAAGACAAAGGTCCTAGGCAAAAGGATCGGCGAAAAATACCTGCAGATAGGTCCGATGCAGAACAAGAACTTCCCATACATTCTTTTAGGACGTGCCCTGTTTTACACACGCAAACTTTTAGAGTATTCACATGCCAAGCGGGATGCTTTTATCATAGACAAAGAGGAGCAAAAACGCGAGAACATACTCTCAAAAGAGCAGAGACAAAAACTCGAAAAGTACCACAAGCTCTTCCGTGCTAAAAAGAAAGTTGAAGAGAAGCTTTTAAAAGAGTACGAAACACTCCTGCTTCAACTCTTTTAAGCTACTTTTTCGTTATAATTCCAAAAAAGTTATAGAGAGAAATACGTGCATACACCTAAAGGTTTTGGAAAAAAATACTTTACACTAGCAGCAATTCAGGCATATATCTCTATGCAAAAAATTGTAGCACTCAGCAGTGCTGTATGTACACTTGACGGCAAACCTCTTAAACTCAAGATCAACTCTCCACCCGCTTCTTAAACGCAATACCCAATCACTAAAATATCTAAAAACACAACTACCCTTATAAGGATAATAATGAAAACAACACTAAAGTTATCGCTGCTTGCAGCTATTATATCTACCAGCACGCTCCAAGCACAGAACCAATACACACTCAAGAACATAGAAGTAACTGCTTCTCAGGGAACAAAACTTAAGAAAAAAGATGTTACAGATAATGTTATAGTCATTACAAAAGAGCAGATAAAAGAGTCACGAGTCTCTACACTGAATGATGCACTGAGCAAACTTGCAAATCTCTCTATCACTCAAAATGGAGGGGTAGGAACATCTTCATCTGTTTATATCCGAGGAATGAGTTCTAAACGTATTTTAGTACTGATAGACGGTGTCCGCTATAACAACCCTACAGCCATAGGTGCAGCAGCAGAATTTTCACAGATCATGCTTGACAATGTAGAGCGCATAGAGGTTATCAAAGGAGCACAGTCCGGTGTTTGGGGAAGTGATGCAAGTGGTGGTGTTATCAACATCATCACATCAAGTGCAAAACAAGGACTTCATGCTTCTATCAACACAGAGTATGGTTCTTACAATACTTCAAAAACATCAATACTCGCTTCTTACGGAACAAAAAAACTACGTGTAAGTGCAAACTCTCTTCTTTATACTACAGATGGTTTTTCTGCAGCAGAACCTTTCAAAGGCAGTCCTGATTATGGAAAAAGATATGATGAGCTCGGTTATGAAAAAGATCCATATATTAACAGAAGTTCAGGGTTTAAAGCAGCCTATAACTTTACTGACAATGACTCTGTAGAAGCAAGTGTCAATATCATAAAATCAACTGTGCACTATGACGCTTCTGCATATAATGCAGCTGCTGGAGGATATGTTTCAAGTGACAGTCCTATACCACAAACAACTCTGTTCAATCGTTTCTACCACATCGGATTAAACCACAAAGACAGCGTTAATGATATTAAAGTCACATATAACCTTTCAGTCTTTAGCCGAGATATTATCGGTACATACGGTACATATAATTATAATGGTGATGTTCATGAAGTAAAAGCAGAAGACAAGATAAACTATATGACTAACAGTTTTGTGAGATTTGGAGCCTCTTATCAAAAATTCGAGCAACAAGACATCACACCGAACAAAGACAAAGACTATAGTGCAAGCTCTCTGTTTGTTACAAACTACAACAAACTCAGCCTGCTAGCAAATGCAAATACAATTTTAACTGAGTCTCTACGTTATGACAACTACACTGCGTTTGACAATGCCTTAACAGGAAAAGTAGGGGTAAAACAGTTCCTTAAAAACGGATTCTATGTTAGTGTGAATGCAGGTACAGGATACAATGCTCCGACACTTGGTCAACTCTACGGACAATTTGGTGCAAATCCAAATCTTAAACCAGAAAAATCGTTAACAACGGACATAACTCTTGGGAATGACACTGTTTGGATTACAGGCTTTTATAATGAAATTACGGATTTAATTGATTATACAGGAGTTTATCCAAATGCTGGATATAACCAAATTAGTGGAACAACGAAATTTAAAGGTGTAGAGCTTGGTTTTGAAAACTACTTTACAAACGATATTGGAGTAAAAGCACTCTACACTTACCTAAGAACAGAAAACGCAGAGGGTAAAACGCTTGCTCGTCGTCCAGTCAACCAACTAGATGCAACTGCTACATATTACTATTCTGACAATGTAGATTTCAGTGGACATGTTCAATACATAGGAACACGTTATGATAAAGTAGGTAATCAGGGAGCACAAACAGGACGCTACACAACAGCTGATCTTGTAGCAAATTTCAAAGCAGATAAAAATCTCTCTTATTATGCTAAAATTAACAATCTTACAGACAAGTATTATCAAACAGTTGACGGATATGCAACCCCAGCTCGTTCTGTATACGTAGGTCTTGTACTAAAATACTAAAAAAGGCTCAAGAGTATGAAACACATTCTCATTATTTCACTTTTCATACTCTCCCTTTTTGCTCAAGAGAGAATTATCTCTTTGAGCCCCTCTATTACAGAGATCATTTACGGATTGGATAAAGGAGATGAACTGGTTGCGACAAGCAGCTACTCTCTCTACCCAAACGCAGCACAAAAACTTCCCGTCATCGGCGGATATACAAATCCTAACATAGAGAAAATAATCTCCTACTCACCGACCTTGGTCGTTGGACAGACCTTTAACAACAAAACACTCTCCCAACTCAAATCTTTTGGCATACCGACACTGCAGCTCAATCTCAAAAGGATCAAATCCATTGAAAACTCTATCTTGATTTTAGGAAAAAAACTTCGCGCTACAAAAGAGGCGAAACGACTAACTAACAAGATAACAAATGCAATAACCACTGCTCACAAAAGTAAAAATCCGCACTCTGTGATGATAGTATATGGTCTTCATGAAGATTTGCGCGGGGGGATATACATTGCAGGGCATGATATATTTTTTGATGACATCATAAAGGCCTGTGGAAATACAAATGCCTACACATCAAACGCAGCAAAACAACCTGTTTTAAGTTATGAAAATGTTATAGCACTCAATCCACAGCAGATCATCATCCTCCATTCCCATGCGACAGAAGCAGATGTAGATGTCAAAAAAGCACTCAAGAGCTGGTATGCTATTCCCACACGGGCTGCGAAAAATCATAAGATAAGCGTAGTTGATGAAGATTATCTGCATATTCCATCGCAAAGGGTCGCACTCACTATAAAACGGCTCTGCAGGGAGATGAATGATTAAGCTTCACAAGCTCAGTGTCCGTTTTGGTAAGAAAAAAGTTCTACAAAACCTCTCTTTTGAGATAGAGGGGCACCTCACTATTGTCGGAGCAAACGGCTCAGGCAAAAGTACACTGGCAAAATGCCTCGCAGGGCTCAACTCCTACAGCGGAACTATTGAGATACAAAACATAAACGCAGCAAAGATCCCTGCAAAAGAGCGTGCAAAGCTCCTCTGCTATATTCCCACGAAACTTGAAGTCTATGATGCTTTTATCACGGTAGAGGAGTTTGTCCTTTTAGGAAGATTTCCGCACAAAGAGTCACTCTTTGACTACTCCCAAAAAGATAGAGAGATCGTAAGAACGATGATGGAGTTTTTGAAGATAACCCATCTGGCAAAACAACAGATAGGTGAACTCAGCTCAGGTGAACAACAGCTCACCCTTATTGCGCAGGCACTTACCCAACAAAGCAAGATCATCATCTTTGATGAGCCTACAGCAAATCTTGACCCGAAAAACTCCAAGATCATCGCACAACATATCAAAGAGCTGCAAAAATCACATACGGTCATTCTCATCACTCATGATCTGCACCTCGCTGCGTTTATTGGGAGTCAAATTCTCTTTTTGGACGATACAACAGCAGCGCTTTATGGAGATGAATTCTTTGATGATGACGTACTTGAGCGACTCTATGGTGTTGCATTTCATGCACTGGCGGTAAAATATGCTTAAAAATATTTTGTGGCTAGTGCTGGTAGTTCTCTTTTTTATCTCTCCTTTTATGGGAGCGGTCGATCTCTCTCTTGAGCAGATTCTCAAACACAACTCCATGAATGCCACCATCTTTTATGATCTGAGACTTCCCCGTGTTCTCTTTGCCTTTTTTGCAGGAACTATTTTATCGCTCAGTGGACTGCTCTTTCAGACGCTTTTTCGTAATGCACTGATGACACCCTATACACTTGGAATATCTAGCGGAGCTGTTCTTGGTGCAGGGATTGCCATCAAGCTCGGTCTCTCTACTCTTGTCTTTGGCATAGGAGCCATCAGTATCTTTGGCTTTTTTGGTGCGCTTTTGACTGTCTTTTTACTTATCTATCTTGCACAGTTCATCCGCTCATCAGGAGAAGAAGCACTTCTTCTTTTAGGGATTGCGCTCTCACTCTTTTACACCTCTGTACTGATGGTGGTTTTCTATCTTGGTTCTGCCATCCAAAACGATATGCTTATCCGTTTTACTATGGGTTCTCTCTCGGTCATCGGCTGGAAGTATCCCATCGGTGTCGCTGTTGTAGGTATTCTCCTTGCTCTTTTCATCTACCGCTACAAGTTTGAGCTGCAACTGCTGAGCATCTCCCAAGATCAGGCAAAACTTAAAGGGGTCGATACAAAAAGAGTAACGCTCATTCTGCTTGTTGTCTCCTCTTTGGCCATTGGTGTACTTGTAAGTATCAGCGGTCCCATCGGTTTTGTGGGACTTATTGTTCCACACATCATCCAAAAGCTCTATCCCTCCAATGTCAGCCGAAGAATCATAAAAACGGCTCTCTTTGGCGGACTTTTTTTAGTTGCCTGCGATACGCTCTCGCGTACACTCCAAACGCAAAGCGAACTTCCTATCGGTATTATCACGGCCATTATAGGCGGGCCGTTCTTTATCTATCTGATTATCTCAAACGCAAAAAAATAATGCTATAATTTATACAAGTCTATATAAAAAAGAGGGGTTTACCATGCCAAAGATTTCAAGACGTAGTTTTCTAAAAGGAGCCGTCGCAGCGACTGCACTTCCACTTGCACTAAACGCAGCACAGACAAAAGAGGCTCCAAGCCTCAAGTTTATCCATATTACCGATTCACATATGGATCTCAGTGACAGTGACTCAGTAGATGCACTCAAACTTGCCGTTGCCTTTATCAACAAGAACCATCCTGATCTTGACTTTGTACTCTTTGGCGGTGACAACTTCAACAACAATGTTGCCGGTGATAAAGATGCAGTCATTTTTAAAAATATTGCAGATAATCTACACTCTCCCTACTATAGTGTAAGAGGAAATAAAGAGTCCTCACCAAAAGGTGACAATGAGATAAATCTCGCTGCGTTTAAGAAGATGTTCGTAGAGGATCGAGGGCTTACAACATCAGGAAAAGATTGGCTTTTGGAGAAAAATGGGTACAACATTTTAGGACTTGACAGCTGTATCGAGCACCAAAACAACGGTCTTTACAGTGAAGAAACACTTGCTTTTGCCGAGCATGTTCTACAAACAGGCAAGCCTACACTTATTCTAAATCACCACCCCTATACAAATTACTGGGGTGGCACAGAGAAGAAAGATCTACATAAATACGTGCTCAACAATACAAAAGAGACACAAAAAAGACTCTTTGGCTATAAAAACCTTCTATTGACGCTCTCAGGTCATAAGCACATCGACTCTGTTACCAAACTCCAAGGTACACAACTTATCGTGACCCGTGGTTTTATCCGTCCAAAAGATCTAGATATGTACCCGATGCGCTATGTTACACTCTCAGGCAACAAGATAAGTCAAAAACTTATCTATACGGCCTAAGGAGCAGTTTTGGGATACGCAAGCTGGGTACGCGAGCATGCAGCCGCACATAAAAAGATAGTCGATAAACTCCTCGCAAAAGAGTACACAAAAGAGCAGATAATCGACTACTTTGACTTTGACAATATGTCTCTTGCAGAGCCCGATTTTTGTCCACTCTACAAAGAGAAGAGAAAATGCCACGATATGGATTCGCTCAACTGCTATCTCTGCTCCTGCCCAAACTTCCGATACAGCGACAAAGGAATTAAAGAGATTGATGGTAAAACACAGTACAGCTTTTGTGCCATCGACTCAAAAGACGGGGCACAGGGCGTATATGGCGAGAAGATACATCAAGACTGTTCAGGATGTCAGGTACCGCACCACAAAGAGTATGTTGCAAAACATTTTGATCTTGAGTGGGCGAAGATAATGCAGCCGTGTGATGTCGATAATCAAAAAAACAAGTAAGTCTTAATAAGCTCGTTGTCTAAAAATTGTTAAAACATGAACTCTATCTTCAATAATTTGATATACAATTGTATATTTTTTATAGATTAAATCATGGGTGTTTTTTGTATCTGTATAGTAACTTTTTCTACATCTTTGAGGCATTTGCTTGAGAGTATTGATACTTTTTTTTAATTCAGAAAGAAATTGAGTAGCTTTTGAAAGAGTATCCATCTCTGTAATATATTTTTTAATATTAAATAAATCCTGCAAAGCTTCAGGTTCTATAATGACTTTATAAATCATTTTAAGAGTTTAATACCTTCTCAAAAGCTTCATCCATCTCTAAACCTTCATTCTTCGAGATATTATTCATGGCATTTTTAACTTTTATTTGTGCTTCTTCAAAAGAGATAGAGTTTGATTCATCACTAACAGAGATTTTTTCTTTTGGTAACATATCTAAAAGCCCCATAAATTTATCAAAAATAGAATCATCAATTTTTAGTTGCAATGTATGCATACGATAAATCCTTTATGTTTATTGCTCATATTATAGCATCTTTACACTTATTAGGTTTTCTAAGATAAAATACTTCCATGCAAATAAAAATCAATGAATACAATATGCAAAATCTTGAAGCCTTCAGCGAAATGAAGAAAAAAGATATTAGTGAAATTATCAATGAAGCGCTCGAAGAGTACTTCGCAAATGAGCAGAAAAAACTGCTTGAGAAGAACATTGCCGATGAGAATGCAATGACGAACCTCGACTTTAACGAATTTTGGGATGATGTAGAGCTATGATGAAACACGGTGCCAATATTTACAAATATGCAAAAGAGCTTGACTGCGAGCCTGAGGAGATCATAGACTTCTCTTCAAATATCAATCTCTACCAGCCCGAAGCAGAATTGAAATTCTCAAACGCAGTCATAACGAAATATGCCGATAGTAACTACTCTGAACTCAGAAACACCATCGCCAAACAGTACAGATTAGAGAGCCCACAGATCTCGCTCTACAATGGCGCAACAGCTGCTATTTACACTCTATTGGCATCACTCAAACAAAAAAGAGTATACCTCTACGCACCACTCTATGGCGAGTATGAAAAAGCAGCACTTGCAAGTGGTAAGGATATATATAAAATAAACCGTATCGAAGATATAGACCAAGAGATTGATGCAAAATCGATAGTCATCTTTGTCAATCCATCTACACCAGAGGGAAGCTACTATGACCTTGACGAACTCTTTTTGATGTGGAAAAAGAAGAAGTGCACCATCATCTTAGATGAGAGCTTTCTTGAGTTCGAAGGACTAAAATCACTGAGAAATCAAGTGCAGGATTATAAAAAGCTCTACATCATCCAATCATTTTCAAAGTTCTACTCCTGTGCAGGCGTACGCATAGGCGCTATCTTTACCCATGAAAAGAACAGTGCAAAAATAGCTCCGCCACTCTGGAATATCTCCTCTTTGGATGTGGAGTTTCTAAAAGGGCGTCTTGAGGATGAAGCGTTCAAAACAAAAAGCAAAGAGCTCCACAACATCCAAAAAGCAGAGCTTTTAACAATTTTAAAAGATGCCAATATCTTTGATCAGATCGTAGAGAGCGATGCAAATTTCATCCTTGTACATACTCCAAACGCAGAGGCACTATTTGAGCGTCTACTCGCACATAAGATACTTGTGCGAACCTGTGGCAGTTTTGATTATCTTGGTAATGAATGGCTCCGCTTTGCTGTCAAAGACAAAGCCTCTCATGAAAAACTCAAAGCTGCTCTGGGATGAGATCGCTCAGCATCTTTGGAACCAGCAGCGATGCAGGAAAATCAACGCTCAGCTTTGCCATTACCTATCTACTGCACCACAGAGGTATCAAGGTCGCCCCTTTTAAAGCACAAAATGTCTCAAACAACTCTCTTGTAACAGATATCGACACAGGAGAGATAGCCATTCCCCAAGCCTTTGCAGCAGAGGCAATAGGCTTAGAAACCACCCCTCTTATGAATCCTATCCTCCTAAAATCAGGTGGCAGATCAACAGCACATCTTATCATCAATGGAAAAAGTGTTTGCAACAAAGATGTATGGAGCTACTATCGTGATATTGACACGCTCAAACCCTATGTAGAGGCTGCGTTTAAAAGTCTGCAAAAGAGCTATGATGTCATAGTCGCAGAGGGTGCAGGCTCTCCAGTAGAGCTTAATCTTATGGAGAAAGACCTCTCCAATATCTATGTAGCAAAAAAATTCAATACAAAGATAATCCTCGTTGCAGATATTGAACGCGGAGGTGTTTTTGCCTCCATCTACGGTGTCTACAAACTCCTTCCAAAAAAACTGCGTAAAAATATCATCGGAGTTATTGTCAATAAGTTTCAAGGCGATATGACGCTCTTTGATGAAGGTGTTACTATCATAGAAAAACGATTTGGCATCAAGGTTTTGGGTGTAGTTCCTTACAAACCCTTTAATCTCGGCTTTGAGGACAGTGCCTCACTTATGGGTTACAAACAAGATACCACAGATGCTATCATCAAGGTAGGTGTAATTCAACTTCCACACATCAGCAACTTTACCGACTTTGAACCACTTGTTGCAGACAAAGAGATCGAGCTGCTCTTTATAACAAACGCAAGTGAAGCCACGCTTTGTGACCTACTGATCGTTCCTGGAAGCAAGCGTGTTGTAGAGGATTTGGCATGGCTCAGAGCACGAGGGTTTGAGCCGATCTTACAAGAGAAAAATAAAACCATAGTCGCCATCTGCGGAGGCTATGAGATGATGTTTGAGAAGATTCTTGATCCTTTACATATAGAGAGTGATGCAGATGAAACAAGAGGGTTGGGAAGATTTAAAGGTCAAGTGGTCTTTGAAAAAGAGAAAAGGCTCAAAAAAGGGTGCTACAACATTTGGGGAGTTATGAGTGAAGGATATGAGATACACAACGCCACAGCCAAAAAGAATGCAAAGCACAAAATAAATATCTACGGTACATTTGTGCATGGAATTTTTGAAAATGATGCACTGCGTTTAAGACTTTTCACAACAGTTGACAAACGCTACAAAGGGTATAATTTTAAAAAATTTAAACAAAACTCCATTAAAACGTTTGCAGATCACATAGATAAACATATAGATATGGAGTATATTACAAAGGCTTTATAATGAGTAATATTATCATCGCCATTCTTGCCTATCTGATAGATAGAAAGTTTGGCGAATTCAGCTTTATCAAACACCCTATCGTTGTTATCGGTGAGCTTATCAGCTTTGGCGAAAAAATTCTTTATAAAAAGAGTGTTTTTCGCGGTTTACTGCTTGTTATGTTTGTTTTGAGTGTTGTTAGTGCTCTTGCCATCTCCCTGCAACTCTATCTTAACCTCTTTCTTCCACTTGGTATAAATATCATCATCTCTGCGTTTATCGCCTCTATGTTCATCGCGCACAAGATGCTTCGTGACTCAGTAGAGGCGGTCATAACAGCCCAAAATAAAAAAGAGGCCATCGCTATGTTAGTATCACGTGATACAGATGAGCTGAGTGAGAGCGACATCTACAAAGCTGCCGTTGAGACCTATGCAGAGAACTTGAGTGATGGTGTTATAGCACCTCTTTTTTACCTGCTGCTCTTTGGACTGCCGGGAATCATCATCTACAAGACCATCAATACAATGGACTCAATGATAGGATATAAAAATGACAAGTATGAAAAGTTCGGTAAAGTTGCCGCGCGCTTAGATGACATCGCCAACTACATTCCTTCTCGAATAACAGCGCTGCTAATCATGCTCGTTGCAAAACAAAAAAATCCATTTGGCTTTTACAAAGACGGCTCAAAACACGACTCCCCAAACGCAGGACATCCCATCACAGCTATGGCACTTGCACTGGGCGTAAAACTCGGAGGGGACACCCCTTACTTTGGAAAGATAAAGAAAAAAGCGACCTTTGGAGAAGGGAAGCAGAAGATAGAAGCAGCTGATGTTCAAAGAGCACTTAAACTCGTGTAAGAAAGTAGCATAATTTATATTTATATAACTATATTATATTTTCAGTATAGTATTCAATACCTCTTAAGCCCAACTGTTACATACTGTTTTTCCAAATTATTTAAAGGATACCAATGACAAATATGACAAAACTGGTTTTAGGGCTTTTAACAACTTCTACTCTCGCTTTTGCAGGTGTTGAAGCACACTGGGATTATGAAAAACACGGGCCAGAACACTGGGGACATTTTAGTGAAACATGCGAAAAGGGGAAAGAGCAGTCTCCTATTAATATAGTAACAGAGAGTACATCACAACTAGATAACAGTTACTCTATCAAACTTGCCGAAGATTATACAGGTGTCTCTACGGTAGTGGATAATGGGCACTCTCTTAAGGTCACTCCTGTCGATGCGGGTTACATCACATTACATGGTAAAGATTACAAACTCAAACAATTTCACTTCCACGGGATGAGTGAACATACGATTGACGGCAGAAGATACAATGCTGTTGCACATATGGTTCATGTTGCAAAAGATGGTACTGTTGCTGTTGTTGCTGTTTTATTTGAAGTTGGTGAAGAGAACCCTACACTTGAAAAGATCCTCGATGCAAAAGGAAATGTAAAAGTAAATCCAAATGATCTTTTACCTGAAGATACAACACACTATTATCACTACAAAGGTTCATTTACCACACCGCCTTGTACTGAAAACGTTCAATGGTACATCTTCAAAGATACGGTAAATATCTCAAAAGAACAACTTAAAAAACTAAGAAAATACTACAAAAATAACGAAAGACCGACACAACCACTTAATCACAGAGTTGTAGAAACAAAATAAGGCTCGCACTTGTGCTAAAATGTCAAGCAAAAAAGAGTTGATATGAAAAGCTACAATATTTTTACAGACAAAGAGAGTCAGTTACCTTCGGGAAAAGCTGACTTTTTACTTGCTGCCTGCGTTACAAAAACCTGTGAGATAGAGGGTATAACACAGGCAGGAATCCCTGGAATGATTCCACTGACTCCTACACTTGACGCCGAATACATCACAAATGCAAAGGTTTTTTCTCTAGGTGAACTTGCTGAGACACCAACAGGTGTACCCACTCCAGCACTCATTACCCGTGCCACACATGATCTCACTCCTTTTTCTACTATTGAAATTCTCGATCTGGGACTACAAACGCAGCCGCAGAACTCTACTCTGCACCATTTTGACATCAAACCTTCAGAGCGTATTGACAAGGGTGCCAATATCGATGCAAAAGCAATATTTGCCAAAGGAATGGCATTTGGAAAGAGCTATGAGCTCAAAGGAAACTACCTCATACTCGGTGAGAGCACTCCTGCAGGAACAACAACGGCCGCTGCTTCTGTTTTGGCGCTTGGATATGATTGTGCAGATGACTTTTCATCAAGCTTTTTAAATGTACCAAATGACATTAAAACAAAAACAATAAACGCAGCACTCGATCTTATAGACGATGATATGTCAAATTTTGAAAAATTGGGTATTGTCAGTGACAATATGCTGCTTTTTTGTGCAGGTTTTATCGTTGAAGCTTCACGAAGATTTCAGGTGGTTCTTGCAGGAGGAACACAAATGGCAGCCTGTCTCCTTATTGCGGACAAGGTTCGTGAAGATATTTTGAAGCGTGTTAAACATGAAAACATTACACTTGCAACAACACAGTGGGTAGCAAAAGATGAAAACTCCGATATCGAACATATACTAAAACAACTCAGTTATACTCCAAATGCACTCTACACAACATTTAGTTTTGCAAATGCTGAGATCCCAATACTAAAAAAATATGACGAAGGTGAGGCTAAAGAGGGTGTCGGTGCAGGAGCCGCTCTTGGATATGCCAAGGTCAATGAACTCTCAAATGAAGAGTTGTTACGTCAAGTCGAACTTCTGATCTATATGCTATAGCTTTATTTTTTGTTATAATACAAAACGTTTAACAAAAATTCAGGAATAATCATATGTTATCATCAGTCAAATCAAAGGTTATTGTCTCTATTCTCTCTTTCAGTGTTATCGGGTTGGTAGGGATGTCCTATTATCTCTCCTCTACTCTGCAGGATATGTCCAACACCAGCGCCAAGACATCTCTGAAAATGCTCAGTCAGTCAATATTTCAAACAATGACCACAAGTATGATGATGGGTGATCCTGATGTTGTTGAAAAGGCTTTTGAAGATGCACGCAAGATCGATGGTATCAAAGCACTCAATATTGCAAAGTCAAAAGCTGTTATTTCAGCATATAAACCCCAAGAAGACTACACAAAAGATCCATTCCTCGTTGATGCACTCGAAAATAAGACAACAAAGATCATAGAAAAAAGAGAAAATGGGCACCATACGATTCGTATGATAAAACCGATGATCGCAGAAAAAAGGTGTCTCTCTTGTCACTATAATGCGAAGGTTGGCTATACTTTAGGAGCTATGGATTTAGTAATATCACTTGATAAAAATGATGCAACTATTGCCAAAACGAACCATACCCTTCTTTTCTCCCTTATCATCTTGGTCATCCTATTTACCATTATGGCATACATCTTTTTTACAACAGAGATTTTCAACCCTCTTACAGCACTTAAAGAGAAGATCGCCGCGCTTGTCAGTGGAGATAAAGACCTAACAAAACGTCTTGAACACAAAAATAATAATGAATTTGGCGATACTGCCGTAGAGGTTAACAACTTTATTGCGATGATCCAAACAACGGTCAACGATGTAAAATCTTTGGGAGAGCAAAACAAACAGATCGCCTCTGAAATTGAAACCGCTTCACATATTATCAGCAAAGGAACGCAACAAGAGCAAGAATTGGTTGAGATGACAAGTCAAAAAAGTGAAGAGATCCAATATATTCTTGATGAAGCTATGCAGACTGCAACAAAAACACAAGAAACCATTGCAGAAGCAGATCAGGCACTCAGTGAAGCACAAAGTGCACTCGTAACACTGAATGAGGAGGTCGCAAGTTTTGTTTCTTCTGAGAATGAACTTGTAGAGGAGCTATCCACTCTTAAAGAGGATGCAGACCAGGTCAAAGATGTACTCAATGTCATCAAGGACATCGCAGAGCAGACAAATCTTCTAGCTCTAAACGCAGCCATAGAAGCAGCCCGTGCAGGTGAACACGGACGTGGATTTGCAGTCGTTGCCGATGAAGTAAGAAAGCTTGCAGAACGTACACAAAAAAGTCTGGGTGAGATCGATATCAGTGTCAGTACAATTGTACAGTCCATCAATGATGTTGGTGATAAGATGTCACAAAACGCCAAAAATGTAGAAGCGCTTTCAAATATCTCTGATAACGTTGATGAGAAGATCTCTGTAACATCTGAAGTTATGCAGGCATCTACGGAAGCATCAAACAAAACAAAAGAAGACAGCGAGAAGATGTCCAATGCGCTAAAAGAGATCATCTCTTATATCAACAACATAGAAGAACTCTCTACAGCCAACGGAGCAAGTGTTCTCTCTATTGAAAATGACCTGCAACGCCTTGTAGCGGTTGCTTCATCTTTACAAAAAACAATTGATGAGTTTAAGAGTTAGATCTTCTTCTCTTTCGAACATAGTTTTTCTTAAAACATGACTGGCAGATACTGTACTTTGAGTTTACGCTCAGTACGGCAGAGCAGAGTTTACAGCGGTGTGCGAGCTGCGTTTGCTGTAGTGACTCTTCTATATATTTATTGATGACGCCTCTGTAGGCTCTTGCTTTTTGCTCATCCACAAAATACTCATCAAAACGGTAGCTCAACCACAGATAGAGCGATATCTCCTTGACCATATCCTCGGCACGAAGCAGATCCTCTGATGTCTTGGCAAATTTTCCACCAAGTTTTGGAGCATGATAGTGCACAGGTTCCTGCTTCTCAATGGCATTGATATAACTCTCATATGCGGCAACGATATATGGTGATTTGAGCGTAAGCGGAGCACAGGCAAGATGATACTTCGTCGCAATATCAAGATCATAGGCATCGACTATCTTTGCAGCTTCAAGCATATCATCAAGCGATGAGGCATAAAAAGGACCGTCAAAGACCATATTTTTAATGAAAAATCGTAAGATCTCTTCAAGAGAGTTCTCTTCAAGTATCTTCGCTACTAGTTTTATGTGCTCGAGATTTGCCATCACTTTAAAAGGAATGGCTATCTCTTTTGCACTCTTTGTAAACTGTTTACTCACGATCTTGAGCGCATCTTCGCTCAAAGCTCCCACATAACCATTCTCATGCAGACCATAACGCCCTGCCCGCCCTGCTATCTGCTGTACTTCAGAGGGAAAAAGTTTTCGCTGTGAGATACCGTCAAACTTCTCAGCTTTTGAGAAAAGCACTGTTTTTATGGGAAGGTTCATCCCCATGGCAATGGCATCGGTTGCAACGAGTATCTGCGTCTCCCCTTCACGAAAACGCCTTGCCTCTTCACGTCTGACCTCAGGAGAGAGATTGCCATAGACAACGCTCACCTCGTAATCTTTGGAGAAGTTCTGTTTCAAACGCAGTACATCTTTACGGCTAAAGGCTATGATGGCGGTTCCCGCTTCCACATCTTTTGGTGCAGTGGCATGAGGGAGCAGTTCAAGCGGATTTTTACGTTCGAACTCAACTATTTCCAGCTCTTCACCCAAATACTCGGCAAGTGCGATGATGGCATCTTTGACATTCGCACTCCCTGTCATTATGACCTCTTTTGCGGGTGCTCCGATAATGGCATTTGCCCATGCCCAGCCACGGTCACGGTCATCTATCATCTGTACCTCATCGATCACACAGACATCCACATCCACATCATAGTTCATCATCTCAATGGTCGAGCTGATATGGGTGGCCTCTTCATCGAGTATCTGCTCTTCACCCGTAATGAGAGAGCTCTCAATTCCCTCTGAAAGTAGTGTCTCGTACCCTTCAAGAGCAAGCAGACGCAGTGGTGCAAGGTAGTAGCCTGTATCGGCATCTTTGAGTTTTTGCATCGCAGTATATGTTTTACCGCTGTTTGTCGGACCGATGTGAAGAACCAGTTTTCTCTGCATGGCTCGTGCGATAGGAAAGAGGTTTTTAAAATCCCGTATCGTACGTGCAAGAAGCTCTTGACGCTGTTTTTTAATAAGCTCATCATGGATAGAGTGGACAAATCTCCTCACTATCTTCTTCGCTATCTTTGGAGTGAGCACCAAAGTTCTTGGCATCAGTTCAAAAAGAAACTCATAGACCCGCCCATGGAGCTCCTCTTCAGAGAAGTGCAGCAGTGTCGCATACTTTTTACACTCGCTGATGAGATTACGCAAAGAGGCATAGAACTCCTCTTCATACTCAGCTTTGACCTCGGCCAAAACTCCGTCAAAGTTAAATCTTTTAGAGTGCCATATCTCCTCCAAAAGTCCTTCGAGTTCTATGTGCAGCTCCAGATTATACTCAAGACTCAGCTCCGAAAATGGAAGTTTTGCCTGTTCACTTAAACGCAGCAGTATCTCCTCTTCATGCAGCTCTATCCCCTGTGCATCTATCTTCTCTTTTACTATTGCTTTGAGCACTTTTTGAGAGATAAGCGGATAAGAGAGCTTTGTTTTTGGCGGTGAAGCACGGAGTGAATCCAATATCTGCTTCGTTGTCAGATAAGCATGCGGATACTTCAGTGAAGCGAGAAAAGCATCAATGCTCTTCTGTTTTAGTGCAACACTCTCAAGCTTGTCCTGCGCTATCTTTGCAACGATCTCTTCAAAAGGAGCTTCTTGGAGATACTCATAAGAGTATGGCTTGGTATTTAAAGTAAGTATCTTGTGAAAATGCTCCCCGTAAAGCTCATAACGCAAAGAGGCATTGAACTCAAAAGTATCATCAATCTCAAAGACTCCCTCAAGTTCGCGTTCAAGCTTCTCTTTCTTTATCTCAAAACGGATATGACGCAGAGATGATTCCATCTTCTCTATCGTTATCTTTTTGCTTCGTACATGTGCATAGGATTCACGCAAACGCAGTGCCTCCATAGGAGTGGCACCCAGTTCTTCTATAAGCGCGTCTATTTTCGCTTCTCTGTCAAAGCCCGGTTCCACCTTTGCTTTTGGTGATTTATAGACACGCCCGTCGCTCTCAAAGAACTCTAAAATATCACGACGCATAGCGCTCTCTGCCTCGCTCCAGATCATTCTAAGCGTCTTGACCATCAGCGTTTTGTTATGCTCTATATCATATATCCCAAGTGTTGCAAAAAGCTCACTGAGCGTCTTGGACTCTACGCGTTCTATTCCCACATCAAAAGGGTCATCATCAAAATATTTTCGTATGCGTTGGTTGATTTTACTGTTTTTTTTATTTTTCTTTGCCATTGTGTAATTGTAACCTATTTAATAAGCAATAAAACACTAAAGTAGTGAAAGATGCTTCCACCGAGTACAAAAAGGTGCCAAATTGCATGATTGAGCTTTATACTCTCTTTTGCATAGAAAAATATACCCAAAGTGTAAGTGATACCACCCGCAAGCAGCAGTGAAAAGCAGAGCCAGCCGGCATGTTCGATAAGCGGCTCATAGGCAATAATTATCATCCACCCCAAAAGTGCATACAATACAAGCGAGAAGACCTCAAAACGATTGGGAAATGCAAACTTGAGATAGATTCCCAACACAGCGAAGAACCATGCCACACCAAAGAGTATCCATCCAAACACACCCTGCACTCCTAAGACGGTTATGGGAGTATATGTTGCGGCGATAAGTACGTAAATGGAAGCGTGATCTAGAATCTGCAAGCGTGCCTTTGCCTTGTACTGAGGGATGGCATGATAGAGTGTGGAGGCACCATACATCACGATAAGTCCGATTCCAAATACAATACTCGTCCATATCTTTGCACCGTCACCATTTTCAATAGATATACCAAATAAGATTCCAAACCCAAATGTACTAAGGAAAAGTCCCAAACCATGGGAGATTGCATGCCAAACCTCTTCAAAGATCGAATAATCATTTATTTTTTTTTGCACGGTATTTCCTTTTGAGTTCTTTTCTTAAATAAATCCTAAAATATGCTCTATATAATTATAGTATGAATTACCCTAATGAATGGACTCAAAAAGAGTTTTTACAGAACAAAAGAAGATTGGCAAAAGAGGGAATCGATGTTGTCTTGGTAGATACTATTTTATCGCCCATAGAAAAAGCGGACACCATCACATACAACCCTTATGAGATGAAAAAGTACCCTGAGGGAAGTGTGTTTGTATTTTATTGCGATACGGGCAAAGCAACACTTGACAGGCTCAAAGAGTACAAAGAGAAGTTTCCTCAATACCACTGCGTTTCGCTCAAAGGCGGACGTGGTTACTGGCGTAAAAATATGCAGCTACTCGATAATGATGACACAAAATAAGATAGCCGAGTTCTATCGCTGTCTCAATGAAGAGCGTTTTTATGATGCGCATGAAGTATTTGAAGAGCTGTGGTTTCCACGACGTTTCGATGAAGATAATGAGATCAAACTTCTCAAAGGATTCATAAACGCAGCGGTGAGTTTCGAGCTTGCAAAAAAAGGCAGGAACACGCAGAGTAAAAAGGTCTGGGCAAATTATTTGAAATACAGACAACTCCTCTTCAAGGTGGATTCTGCGCATCTCAATCAATACTATAAACTCTCCAGAAAAGTCGAAATGATACAAAGAGAACTTCACTAGTTCCTCATTATTGTGTGTTATAATATCACAACTTCTAATATGAAAAGGATATTGTATGGATATTGATATCGCAAAATACAAAGATATGGCAATAATGTACGGTAGTGAGTATGGTCTTAAGATCATCGCTGCTATCATCATTTTTATTGTCGGTAAATGGATTGCACATAAACTTACTGCGTTTATAAAAAGCATGATGACAAGAGCAAAAGTGGACAAAACACTTGTAGAGTTCAGTGAAAGTATCATCTACTTCTCACTTCTACTTATGGTTATCATCGCTGCATTAAATCAACTTGGTGTAAATACTACTTCATTCGTAGCTGTTTTTGGTGCTGCTACTTTAGCTATTGGTCTTGCACTGCAAGGTTCATTCTCAAACATCGGTGCAGCGGTTCTTATCATTTTGTTCCGTCCGTTCAAAGTCGGTGATGTTATTGAAACTGCTGGTGTAACTGGAGAAGTAACAGATATTAATCTCTTCTCAACTATCATTACTCCAATTGACAAGCGTACAGTAATTGTTCCTAACTCTTCTATTATCGGTGGTAACATTACAAACTTCTCAAACAGAGATACACGTAGAGTTGACCATATCTTCGGTATCGGTTACGACGATGATCTTAAACTTGCAAAAGAGACTCTTTTAGAGATCGTAAATGCTGATGAGAGAGTTTTAAAAGAGCCTGCTCCATTCGTAGCGGTCAATGAACTTGCTGACAGCAGCGTAAACTTCGTAGTTCGTGCGTGGACAACCACAGATGACTACTGGGGCGTTTACTTTGATATGCTGGAAAATGTTAAAATTACATTTGATGAGAAAGGTATCTCAATCCCTTATCCTCAAATGGATGTTCACACAGACAAATAAAACTTAAACAATAAAGGAAAAAAACATATGAAAAAAATTTTAGTAAGTACAATAGCTGCTGCATCTCTTGTAGTTGCAGCACAAGCAGCAGAGAAAAATCCTGATGCTTTAGTAACACATACAGAGCTTGGATATATCCAAACAAACGGTAATACAGACACAAAAACATTTAATCTTGATGCAAATGCAAAAAAAGCATGGGGTAAACATCAAGGAAGCTTAAAACTTGATGGTCAATATGGAAGTGCAGATGGTATTGAAAATAAGAAAAAATACCTTATCGAAGCAAACTATGACTATTCAATCACTGACAGACTTGCTTTTAACTACCTTGCAGGTTACAAATCAGACATCTACTCAGGATTCGATTATCAATTCTACACTGGTCCGGGTGCTAAATACCAAGCGATCAAAATGGACAACCACAATTTAAGTCTTACTGCCAATATCCTTTATTCAGAAGACAAATATCATAATGCAGCACCAGGCACTGATGATACAAATAACTACACTGGCTATAGAGCACAAGGCATCTACCTTTGGGATATAGTAAACAATCTTAAATTTACTCAAGAGCTTGGAATCAGAGGTGCATTTGATGATTCTGAAAACTATTTTGCAACATCAAAGACAGCACTTACTACAAAGATCTCTGACATCTTCTCAGCAGGTATCAGTTATAAGATAGACTACGTTAATCAACAACGTCCAGGTCTTGAAAACAAAGATACAACTTTTACTGCAAACCTAATTATGGACTACTAAGTCCATAATTACCCCCTTTTACTCCTCTGATATAACGTAATAAATACAAAAGCTCCAAACGCAATAACACTCGAACTTAAAAAGAGATACTTCGGATAGTACTCATAGATATACCCAGAGAGCAATGCCCCGCTGAGACCTCCCAAACCATAGGTGATGCCTGAAAAGAACTGCTGTGCAAGTGCCTTATTTTGATACCGTACAAAAAGATAACTGATAGCTGCAGAGTGAAAAAGTGCGAAGCTCAACGCATGCAGAGACTGAGCAAAGAAGAGTACCGCTGTATTTGAAGCAAAAGCAAATACCAAAAACCATCGCACCACTGTTGCAAGCATAGTCAAACGCAGTATGTTTAAAAGATTATGGTGCAGCAATTTTCCTTGAAAAAAGAACATAATGATCTCAATTAAAACGCCAAAGCTCCAAAGATAGATGGTCGTATCCATGCTGATACCATGATTTGTCTCATAGATTGTAAAGAAGTTATAAAATGCACCAAAGCTCATCTGAACAAGTATCAGACCAAGCCAGAGCTGCCAATCTCGTATAAGATCTATATCATTTGTAGAGATATGACGTTGAGTTGTTTGCAGATTTGAAGCAAAATGCTGCAGTCTAAACGCAACAAGTGCCGTAATAAAGGTCAATGCAAGTAAAAAATCAAGTGCGACATATGCAGAAGTAAGGAACTTTACCAGAACAAGTGCAACGATGATAAAGCCGAGCGAACCAAAAAGTCTTGATCTACCATAGCGCTCTTTCCCGATAGTATGCAGGGCTATTGTCTCTACATAAGGCAGAACAAGGCTCATTCCCACACCCATAGCGATGTTTGAGAGCAGTAGTGCATAGAAGTGTTCCAAAGAGACATAGAACGACAGTGCACTCAATACAATGAGAACCAAAGAGGCACGAAAAAGCTTCGCATTAAGAGTAAATCCCCGCATAAACAAAAAAGGCAGGATAAAACGCACAAGTGGAGAAGCCGCAAAGATGATACCTATCTCACTCGCATCGTAGCCCACACCACTCAAAACCTTTGGTAAAAAGATGATATAGATCCCGACAATGGAGAAGTAAAAATAGTAAAAAAGTGATAATAATATAAACATAAATGCAAATATAGCATTATTTATAAAAATTTATGTTAATATCTTCGCATAATTTTTTTAAAAGGAAACGGCAGATGTTATTAGAGATGAAGGAAAATGACTTCATCGTATCTAAAACCGATACGAAGGGTCGTCTCACATATGTAAATGAGATATTTATGGCGATGGCAGAATACACTGAAGCAGAACTTTTGGGTAAACCCCATAATATAGTCCGCCATCCGGATATGCCAAAGACGGTTTTTAAACTGCTTTGGGATCGTATCCAAAATAAAGAGGAGATCTTTGCCTATGTTATCAACAAGACAAAAAATGGCAATGGCTATTGGGTACTTGCAAATGTAACAGCCTCAGTTGACTCCAGAGGAAATATTATAGGTTTTTATTCAGTAAGACGAAAACCAAAGGATTCTGCACTTGATCTTATAAAACCTCTCTACAAAGAGATGCTTCAAGCAGAACGCAGTGGAGGTATCGCTGCAGGAGAAAAAATTTTAAATGATCTACTAGACAAAGAAGGAGTTACTTATGATGAATTTATCATCTCTATCCAACAATAGGCAGACACTACTGCTCTTTGTAACTCTACTTGCTGCATCTATCTATGCAGTTGTAGCAGCAAATTATATCTTGGCAATTGTCTTAATAATGGCATTGCTTATCTCTTTGTTCGTTCCTTCAACAGGGGGATCTGCAAATTCATCAAACCTGATAGACGATATGAAAAAAGTGGTCGATGCTGCTGCTAATGGTGATCTAGAAGGTCGTGTGACCGGTATCCCTACAGATGGTTCTACACTCTCTGCCTTTGCCTGGTCAATAAATAATATGCTCGATCAAACAGAAGCATTTATGCGAGATACGGCTACTACCATTGAAGCGGCTTCAAACGGTAAAACATACAGAACAACTTTCCCTCAAGGTCTCCATGGTATTTTCCACGATACTTCGTCTAAAGTAAATAATGCAATAACTTCTATTGCAAGTGGCTATGAGACTAAAATGCTTGGTGAGCTTTCAGCTGCGTTTACAAAACTCGGCGGGGGAGTTGCTAGAGGTCTTGGGATCATTCAAGTTGACCTTTTACAATCTTCGGATAATGCAGAAGCTATCGTGAACGTCTCTGAGCAGACAGCACAACAAGCATCTTCAAACCTTGAGAGTGTCGTTGACATTACACAAAAGCTTTCCGATCTGACAGAGCTTATCGCATCTTCTCATGAAGGAATAGTAAGCTTAGAGAACCGTTCTCGTGAGATTTCCGAGGTTATCGGACTTATCAAGGATATTGCAGACCAAACAAACCTTCTTGCACTAAACGCAGCTATCGAAGCGGCACGTGCAGGTGAGCATGGACGTGGTTTTGCTGTTGTTGCAGATGAAGTAAGAAAACTGGCTGAACGTACACAAAAAGCAACAAACGAGATAGAGATAACCATATCTACTCTACAACAAGAAGCAAATGATATGAGAGGCAACTCAGATGAGATAAGTGACATTGCCCAAGAATCAAATGAAACCATCAATGCATTTGAAAATGCCTTTACAGAGCTCAACTCTCTGGCAAAAGGCTCACATATGACTGCTATTCGCCTTCAAAATCGTCTCTTTACGACTCTTGTGAAAGTGGATCATATTCTCTTTAAATCAAATGCGTACTCTTCTATACTTTCACGTAACAAAGAGGCGAACTTCCCTGACCACTATAACTGTCGTCTTGGAAAATGGTACCAAGGTGCAGGCGCAGAACGCTTTGGTAAAACACCTTCATTTAAGGCAATGGATAAAAATCATGCTATTGTTCATGACAGTGTCTTTAAAAACATTGTATTTGTTAAAGATGGCACAGTTCTTAAATATGACCATCCACAACAAATCACAAGAAACTTCACGCTTATGGAAGATGCATCTAGTAATCTTTTCCATGAACTTGACACTATGCTCGATGAATATGAGGAAATTAAGAACAAAGAGTAGATGTTTACTAAACATTTACTTATAATTATTATAATTTGACATCTCGATTATGTTTTCCCCCTTTCATAAGAAGAGATAAATACTCCTATAAATTTTTTAAACAGCTGAGTTTTCCCCCTTTTTACTCTCAGCTGTTTTTCTTTTTCCAAAACTTTTAGATATAATCCACAAATAATGAAACAAACAAAAATCGTTCTTACCACACTCAACTCAAGATTTACACACAGTGCCATCGGGCTTCGCTATATCTATGCAAATATGCAGGAGCTGCAAGAAGATACGACAATTTTAGAATTCAGTATCAATGATGCCATTCAAACCGTAGCAGAAAAGATCTTGCTTCACGCACCCGATATCATCGGACTGGGTGTCTACATCTGGAATGCTTCACATATTCGTGAACTTATTCATATCCTTAAAAAGGTCTCTCCAGAGACCACTATTGTTCTTGGAGGCCCTGAGGTCACCTATCTGCCATTTCGTGTAAATTATGATGATGCTGATTACATCATTCAGGGTGAAGGTGATCTGGCCTTTTACCAACTCTGTAAAGACATCATCTCTCAAACGCAGCACGAGCGCATCAGCAGAATGAGCCTGCCAAATCTCAAAGAGATCGAACTCCCTTATGACTACTACACGGATGATGACATAAAAAACCGTTATATATATGTAGAAATTTCTCGTGGATGCCCGTTCGAGTGTGAATTTTGTCTCTCCTCCATGGATGAGAAGGTACGTGCATTTGACCTTGACGAGGTACTCGCTGCGTTTGAGAAGCTCTGGCAAAGGGGTGCTAGAAATTTTAAATTTGTTGATAGAACTTTTAATCTCAATATGAAAGCTGCAAACCGTATTTTGGACTTCTTTTTAGCAAAAGAACCACCCTACTTTGCACACTTTGAAGTTATTCCAGACCATTTTCCCGCTTCGCTCAGAGAGAAGATACAACGCTTTCCTCATGGAGCGCTCCAGCTAGAGATAGGTATCCAGACACTAAATCTTGAGATAGCTAACAATATCTCAAGACAACTCAAACTCGATAAGATAAAAGAGAACATCGCCTTTTTAGAGAATGAGACAACAGCACATATCCATCTTGACCTCATCGTCGGACTTCCGGGTGAGAGTCTTGAGAGCTTTGGTTCCAATCTTGATGAACTTATGCGGATGAGCAGCTGTGAGATACAGATAGGCATACTCAAAAAACTCTCAGGAACACATATCAGCCGTCATGACATTACATTTGGTATGGTTTACAGTGATATTCCACCCTACGATATTCTCAAAAATGCACAACTTAGTTTTGAAGATATTCAGATAATGAAACGTTTTGCACGTTTTTGGGATCTCTTTTACAACAGTGGTAACTTTAAAAGTTCGCTCAAACTGCTTTGGGATGACAATTCGCAAGCACCAAAGGTCTTTGACAACTTCTATGCTTTTGGGCTTTGGATATATGAGCAGACCGACTCTACATGGAAGATCTCCCTGCAAAGACAGGGAGAACTGCTCTTTGACTATCTCACTACAAAAAAAGAGCTCTCTGCTGAAGCAGTTGCAGAGGCGATGCTTCAAGATATGATGAAGCTCAAAGGAAGGGCTGTGCCTCACTATCTCAAGCCCTACGCTGCGAATTTCAAGGCAGATGCAAAACTCGGAAGCTCAGGTTTCAATAAAAGACAACTCTAAGTAAGAGGACATAATAAATTAAGTATAATTGATTAATGAAGTTTTTTCTCCCTATAGTCATCTTACTATCAGTTTTATCAAACGCACAGCTCATATCCAAAGGTTTAGAGCAGAGGGCAGAACAAAAGTATGGCGTGTTTGCAAAAAACAGATTTATCTCCATCCAAAAAGATTTAATAGACAAATACAAAGATGCAGATGACATCACAAAGCTCAAAGCGGTCAACAGCTGGGTCAACAAACTCAAATATGACAGTGATATGCATGTTTATGGAGTTGGTGACTATTGGGCTACTTTGTACCAGTTTGTAGGAAAGGACAAAGGGGATTGTGAAGACTACACCATAGCGAAGTACTATATTCTCAAAGCTTTGGGTGTAGACCCGCATAAGATGAAATTCACATATGTTGTCTACAGGGACAGACGAGGTCGTCTCTATGCTCATATGGTTCTCTCATATCTCAAAAAACCAAATCCAAAATCTAAAAATGACATCCTTATCCTAGGAAATAATAACAAACGAGTCCTTCCTGCCTCACAACGTCCTGACCTTATTAAGATGATAAAGATGATCAATGGAGATACCGGACCGAAGTCAAAGAAATGGAAAAAACTTGAAATTAATATGCAAGAGAAAAAACTATAGTTTTTCTACTTAATAAAATTGCCGATGAAAGGGAGAAAATAGATGTTGTTTTTGGATGAATTAAGCATATTCTTTATAAACTATATTAATACTCTAAATTTTACTATACAGGTTCGTTTATGACACTATTTAAACAGATGGCAATCGCTGTCTCTTTATTGATACTTGCTATTTTAGCTGCTGTAATGATTCAAAACTATCAAACTGCAAAAAAAGATATGATAGAGAGTCTCTATCAGATGACAGTGAATAATATCTCTTCACTCAGCTCTACACTTGCTGAAAATGCAAATAAAGCATCTGTTATGAAGAGCATTCTAAACGCAACACCGAACGACAAAACGAACACTCAGGATAAAACTCCTGCTATTGTTAAAAGTATCATTGATGCTGCGTTTGACAGTGGTTACTACAAGCTTATTGAATTTAAGACAGATACATACACATATAGACAGGTCGATAATGAGCCTATTGAAGGTGTCCCCGCATGGTTCGTCAAGCTCTCAGATATTAAAATAGAGCCTATCTCGACGGAAGTGACACATAACTGGACACAGATAGGAAAGCTTACTGTTCTTGGGGATATAACACTCACATATAAAGCGCTCTATAAGATCTTCATAAATCTTTTATACCTTTTTGCCATTGTCTCGCTCATCTCTTTAACGCTTTTGGCTGTTATGCTGCACTTCATACTCAAACCGCTCAAACGTGTCAAACATCAAGCTGAAGCGATCCTCAATAATGAATTCATCATTGAGGACAAAGAGCCATATACAACTGAGTTTAAAGATGTTTCCAATGCTATGAACTCAATGGTACGCAGAGTAAAAGAGATCTTCAAGCAGGCAACAGAAGCGATCAAACGCAACAAAGAGCTGCAATACAATGACCCTGTGACCAAACTTGTCAACCGCAGGTATCTTATGATAAAACTTCCCGAGCTGATTGCACTAGAGGGAAAAACAGACGGTGGAACCATTATGTTACTGGCACTTGAAGGTGCAGAACATATCAACCAAACACTTGGCAGACAAAAAGCAGATGAACTTTTCTATAAGCTTGGACAAATTTTCAAAAAAGCCACACTCTTGGATGATGATTCTATCACAGCAAGAGTCAATGGTACAGAATTTATTATAGTCCTGCCAAATACCAAAAAAGATGATGCGCAGAAGATCGCCCAAAAGATCATAGAAGATTTTACTCAGCTTTTAAATGACTCTGGCATCTCTCAAACGCAGTCAATACTAAATATCGGTATCTACCGCTACAAAGCGAACATCAGCGTAGCAGACCTGCTTACTAGAGTAGATACCGCCCTGCTTCATGCGAAAAATGATGAAAAGAGCTCTCTGTATCTTTATGAAGAGAGCGATGAAGAGGGTTCCCTCACAAAGACAGAGTGGCGAAATCTTTTTGAGAACAGTATTGAAAATGCCAGCTTCAAGTTTAATTTTACACCTGTCAAAGATATTCAAACCAAACAACTGATTCACAATGTTGTCTCTTTTGAGATCTATGCAGATAATGGTAAAACATACAACTACAATGCACTGATAGCCCCTGCTATCACCCTTGGTATGACAAGCGAACTCTATCTTGCTGTTTTAAAACTGTTCTTTGATACCTACAATACAAAACTACAACATCAAAACTACACTATGAAACTGCCAAAAGAGTTTCTCGAAGATGAAAACAACTTCGATAAACTTGCACTTTTATTTAAAAAACAGAAAAAGAACAACCACAAACATCTCTGTTTTGAAGTTACCGATAGTTTTGCTTCACATAAAACAGCAACACTGCTAGGTTATGTTGACCTTTTCAAAAAATATGGTTTCTCTCTTGGAATACACTCATATACTGCAAGTGCAAGTGATTTCTCATATCTCAAAGATATTAATCCGAAGTTTATAAAAGTGGATACACAGTTTTTACTGGATCAATCTCAAGATGCCATCAACAATCTTAAAGTGATCACAAGTTCACTCGACATTGAGATCATAGCAACTGGAGTAAAAACTCAAGAAGACATACAAATGTTAAGAAAATACAACATTTTTAAACTTCAAGGCTCAATTGTAGATACGATTTAGATTGTATGTGCTAAAATAGTTTAATTTTACAGCAAAGGGATAAAGTGATGTTTGGATGTAGCGCAAAAATAGAAAAGCTTGAAAAAGCTTACAAAGAGAGAATTAAAGGTTTAGAAGAGGAGAATGCCTCTTTACGAAATCAGATTCATCAACTCCAATCTGCACCTCAAGAGACAAAAGAAGAGTCTCATAACGGTAGACTTGAAGATATAATAATCAAAAGTTACAGCAGTGGAACGCAGTTCCTGCAAGAGACCATAGAGGACAATCTACAACAACTCGAAGAGGTAAATGAGCTCAATGCAAAAACAAATGCAAGAATGGAGAGTGTAGATACACAGACCAAAGAGATATCTTCTACTATTGAAAATATACAAGAGCATGCAAATACTCTTGGAGATGACTCTAACTCTCTCAACGACAGTGTTATGTCCATCGCTGAAATCATCAATCTTATCAAAGACATATCAGACCAAACAAACCTTCTTGCGCTAAACGCAGCTATTGAAGCAGCACGTGCAGGTGAACACGGACGTGGATTCGCTGTTGTTGCCGATGAAGTAAGAAAACTTGCAGAACGCACACAAAAAGCGACTCAAGAAGTTGAGATAAACATTAACGGTCTTAAACAAAACTCTAACTCTATGATGGAGATCAGTACAACTTTTATGAACGAGACATCCAGAGTTATGGACATCCTAAATGTATTTGCTGAAAACATAAACAAAGTCGTTGACAACAGTGAAGAGATTAGAAGAAAGACTGAAAATCTCACAAATGAATTTAATGTAAGTAATGGCAAGATCGACCATATTGCACTGAAGATCATCAGCTACAAATCTATTATGAACAAAGAAGAGACATCTATTGCAGATGAGAACAGCTGTCGATTTGGAAAATGGTTCGCACAGGTTTCATCTACACTTCTCAAAGGAAACTCACATATTCCAAGTATTACCAAACACCATGCGACAGTACATCAAGGCTTAAAACAAGCGATGACAGAAGCAAGAAAAGGTGATATCAATGCAGCGCTCAATACACTTGAAAAAGTAGAACACTCTAGTGAAGTAGGTTTTGAAGAGCTACTCCAAGCTGTCAAAGAAGAGACTGCTAAAAACAACTAAACACGCTTACATCCCTCTTGAGTTCAACCCTTTTGTAAGAGAGTCATTTATCTCTTTTACATACTCTGGGTTTCTCTTCTCTAACTCTTTATCGAAATTTATTATCAGATCTTTATTTGTATTTGGGTGTCTGCACAAACGCAGTAGGACCTCCGAATATTTATCAAACTCAGGATTGACTCTGATACCCAATTTACTTGGTATCGTTCCATGATACTTGAGGATCAACTCAAGTGCTTCTCCAAGCTCCTGTGACGTTGATTTTTTATTGCGTATCACTTTGACAAGAGAGTCCCAGTCTGTTTTTGGCTGAGGAGGGGTCGGCGTTGTGTAGTGTTTCTTTTTAGTAGCTTTTTTATCCTCTTTTTTCTTATTTGGCGAATAGAGAAAAAGAAAAAGCAATATGCCTAAAATAACTGAAAGACCCGCGATCGATTTAACTAAAAGTACTATATCCACTATCTGCTCCATACCTTACTTGAGTATCTATTTAGATCATATAAACCTGCTTCTACAGGCTCTTTTTTATCATAATGATTTTGAAACCAATCATAAATATTCCAAAATCTCGTATCACTGCGACTGATAAAATATTTTTGAAGTGCAACATTTTGAACTTCACTACCATCATAGGTTTTCATCAACGCCAAAAAATCACCCAGATCTTTGAAATCTATAAGTACAAAAGCATTTGGATAGGAGCCTATGCTCGCATCTAAAATATCCATTGTATCTTTTTTAGGATTCAGTGTCTCTTCTTCAAAGAACATTGAATTTACATTGTTGTGCCATCTGTTTATAGCAAGATATTTGACACGGTAGGAACCATCAGGCATAGCAACTCTTACAAAGATAAGATTTGCTTTATGGTTCGTCACAAAACGGACAAAGTTATTTCCAGAACGTGTTATTGAGCGCATTGCCTGCATATAATCCTTCATCGTTTTAAACTCTTTTGGCATCGTAACAGAAGCATCATATGGTCTTTTATAGTTCAGTGTATCAAAATGGATATTCGTATCTTTAAGAATATGATGCTTTACAACATACTCTATAAATTCATTTTTAGGATAGATCGTTTTATATTTTATCACATTACCAATATTTCCAATAAGTACTTTCTCGTTTGTTTTAAACGAGTTATCACCAATATACCATGAGTTAAACATATCAATACGCTTCTTTTGTGGCATATAATCCAAGAAATTGAACTCCCCCTCTAGCCGCAAGTAGTCCATATATCTTCTGATATTTGCCTGATGAGAAACATTTCCAAAAACATCATATCCAGCGACCAAAGTATAGTAAATTCTCTCAAACTGTGCATAGTCAATGACCCACATGGTACGTGGTTCTTCACCTATGACACCTTTACTTACCGAAGCACTGTCAAAATGTCGATAAATTGTAAGCAATGGTGCATCTGTTGGCTTATCACCTCTCCAGATAGAGTTATATCCCACACCGTTTGGAAACTTCTCTTTCATCATCTTGCGTTTATCTCTGTAGTAGTGTGCATATTTCTTTCGGTATGTGTCACTAAAAACATCCAAGATCGGATTGTTCACATCTTCTATAGGCAGTGTCAAATTCTCTGCTTCATCTTTTAAGAACTGTGGATCCAATACACCAAGATCATAAGCAGGGTCTTTAAACATCACCCAAAAATGGTCATGGATGACATTAAGTGCAATCTGCCCCCTGCATACCGGTCCACGGATAAAGTTCATAATGATATAGCGGGAGTTGTCAAGCAGAAACTGATACCGAGAACGTACAGGTATCTGCGCAAATTCTATGATAGGATTCGTACTCTCTTTTGGATCATAGCTCATCACATGCGGTGCCTCATCCCACTCAGGCTTGATAAAAAGCTCTTTAAATCTTGCCAGCACAGCATCATCGAACTGGAAGGTCATGTGCGTTTTATGGACAATGGTTGCATGATACTTCTGCAAACGGTAGTAGAACTTCGCTGCGTTTGGCGCATCAAAAACACGTGTCGTCGCGATTATCTCTGGTTTTTGCGGTGCAGGAGTACTTGAACGTATAAGTTTAAAATACTCACCCTTCGCTGATGGAAAATAGATGTGTGCAAGGTAGAGATGCTCATACAGATAACGTGCGCTCACTTGGTGTTTTGCATCTCTGTTGTTGAAGAACTCCTCGAACTTTTTTATCTCTTTGGCTGCGTTTAGCGATGGTGCAGTAAGAGCCTTTTGCTCTTTTGGAGTTGGACCTTTTGCTCCTTGAGCAAGCCACTGAGAGATCGTTATGTACTCTTTATCAGACAGCTTAGGCAGACCATAGGGCATACCATGGTAAGGTTTATCATCAAGATACTCTTCAAGTTCCTCTTTATCTCTTGGACAACTCAAAGTATCGTGTTCAGGGTCATACTCACCGATGATCTCAGGGTGCAGCTTCTTATCATGCAGAAGATGCATCATAATGGAATCATCTACCGTTGTATTGGACTCATCTGAGTGTGTCAGTGTAAAGAAACCCTTCTCTCTCCATGCCTCCGTAGAGTTCGCATCTACAAAAAGTCGTGTGGGTTCAATGGCCTTGAGCCGTGATGCATCATAGACTGCTATCTTGCTAGCACCTCTGTCAATACCTTCAAATGAGCTGTATTTTGCCTGACAGGGAGAGTTGTAGCAGGAGTGACACACCACACATCTTTTGTCCATAATAGGTTTCACATCTTGAAGATAGCCTATCTTTTTTGTTGTTTTTTCTACTTTTACAGGAGGAACATGAGGAGCGCTGCATGCAGAGATAAAGAGCAGGACAAAGAGGTAGGCAAGGAGTTTCACAAAAGACCTTTTTATTTTTTAATATTATATCTTATTTAAAAAATAAAAGGGATAAGCCTTTTTGTTTTTTTCATATACTCCAAGTAGGCGGGATTATGGCATTTCCACAAGCTCTCTTCATAAAAAAGTTTCGTAAGCATAGTAAGTAAAAGTAAAATATAGAGTGCGAACTCATAATAGGTAAAGTAGATAATAGCGATACCAAGCATACTGATAAGAACAGAGAGATACATCGGATGACGGACATAGGCATAGATCCCATGTGTGACAAGTTCACAGTTCTCTTTAATATCGGGACGAATGTTAAAGTTTCCGCTCTCATGTGTCTGTATCGCTAAAAGTCCAATAGCGATACCTACTACCAATATAACCATACCAATATAGGGATGCTGCGTTTGAGAATCAAGCGGCAATAACATCATAAAAATAAGAAAGAACTGTATCCCGACTAAAATCCTGCTTTTCATATCTCTACCTCTTCTTTTTTTGTCATTATACTCGAAAAAACAACAACAGAGAGTGAAGCGAGTACTGTTACAAAAATAATCGCATATCCTGTGGGTAGATCAAGATAGTATGAGCCTATCAGTGCTAACAAAATTCCAAATGAGCCAAAGAGTGTTGCAAAGAGAAACGGTTTGATCTTCTTTTGCACCAAGCCTGCATATGAGGGAGCGATAAGAAGAGCAAAAACGACCAATACGCCTGCTGATTGTACAGAAGATGTAACAGTCACAGCTAACATCGTAAAGAACAAGAACTCTTTTTTTATCCCCTGCAGCCTTGGATAGAGCACAAACATAACAAAACTGACAACACCATAGATTGCCAGACTTTTATAAAGTTCTTCTTGTGATGTAAATAAGATATCTGCTGCACTCAGCTTGGAAAAAAGCTCGGTTCCCTCTGTACTTTGTGCTAAAATAAGCATAATCGAAGAGATACCCAAAGCATATAAAAGACCAATGAACGCCTCTATCTTTTGTACTCTTTTTGTTGCCCATGTTATGATGAACGCAGCACAAAAAGCAAAAGTAAATGTCATAAGCGTTTGATATGAACCACCCATAAACGCAACACTTACAGCCATACCGACAGCTGCGATCTGCCCAATGGCAAGGTCAGTGAAGATAACACCTCTACGAATTATTTCAAGACCAAATATCGAATGAATGAAGACAAGCGCGATGGCAAGCACAAAGGCTGGCCATAAAAGCTCTATTATTGACATATTCGCTCTGCTATTTTGTTATAAAACGCTTCAAGTGTTTTACTTCCCTCTGCACCCATATCATGAGGTATAACAGCTACACGCGCACCTGTTTTGGCAGCGATGAACTTTGCAGTTTTACGCTCATGATAGACATCTTGTAAAATAGTTTTAACACCATTCTCTTTCATCATTCCAATAAGTGCGACTGTATGTTTTGAACTTGGAGCGATTCCTGGAAGCGGCTCGATCGTTCCGTAACTTTTAATGTGATAACGTTTTAAAAAGTAGTTAAAAAGCTCATGATACTGCACTACTTTTTTCGTTTTACACATTTGCATCTTTGCATCATATTTTTTCAAATATACCTGCCACTCTTTACTAAAAGAATCATAGTTCTTTTGGTACGTAGCTTCATGTGAAGGATCGATTGCAATAAGCTTTTGCGCTATCGCTTTTGCCATAACAGGGATAACATGAGGGTCTGTTGAGTAGTGAGGGTTACCCTGTGCATGAACATCTCCAAAAGCACGAGAAACAGAACTCGGAACATCTATCATCTTCACATAATGAGACATATCTAAAAAGCCTTTTGCACCATTACGTATCTTGGCGTTGTTGGCATTTCTAAGTAGTGGCGGCAACCATCCAAGCTCTAAACCTCCACCGTTGATGATAAGCAGATCGGCACGGCGTAGTTTTGCTAAGAGCGATGGCTTTGGTACAATAAAATGCGGATCATATTGTGCACTGCCCAGCACTGTAACTTTGACCGCATCACCGCCTATTTTCTTTGCAACTGCCCCAAGTGTCGCATATGTTGTATCTACATTGATCTTTGCAAATACCAAGGATGTTAGTAAAACTGTTAGTAATAGTATCTTTTTCATATTTTTCTCCTAATAGTTATGCGCACCATGCGCACCGGCTGCAATGTTCAAACTTAACATCACTTGATTTATATCTTTTCTTTCACCTGCTATCACTTTTGTTCGGTCATATGAGTATGTAAGTCTTAAACGTGACATAGGAAAAGGCTTGTACTCAAGCATCGCTGTATATTTGTCTAGATTATTCGTATTGATTCCAGCATAGTTCGTAGTTAAATCTGTATCATTTTTCGTGATGGCATCATAACGCAAGCCACCCGAATAGTTATTGTTATATTGATAGATAAGTTCAGAGTAAAGCCCTGCCTGTTTATCTGTTGTTGTGCCTATATCTTTGTTTCTTTGCAGATATTCACTCTGCCAAACAAGTGAAGAGTAGCTTCCAAGTTGCTCACGCATAGTTAGATCAACACCGTAAACATCCGTTGCGTTTGTTGTTATGTTTTTTCCATGTGCCAAACTTACGCCACCTAAGATAGAGAGATCATCACCAATATCGACACTTGATTTTACATACCCAACATAGAGATTATTACGCTGTGTATCGCCAAAACTTCTCTCATTGCTTCCCTGCAGAGCTTCTGCACCCAACATAAGATAGGTATCTGTCGGTGCTATCCATTGAAGCTGAACTCCCGCATCACTGATGCCATCAGGGCCAAAAAGTGCTTTGTAGATAATAGGCTGTGCATCAAAATGCCATGAGTGCTGATGCTTCGAGTTGATACGCCCAAAAGAACTTTTGAACTTTCCTGCACGTACTCTTAAGGAATAAGGCAAAGATGTTGTCTGTACATATGCTTCACCTATCTCAAACTCATTTGGATGCAGATGAAACATTGCAAATGCCTCAAAGTAGGGGTCAACAACAGAGTGCATTGCAACTTCTGCATAATTCAGGTTAAACCCTCTATCTTTGTTAAACGGCAATGCAGCATCACCAGAATCTATAAAACCTGGAATAGCAAATTTTTCATAATCACTGTTTTTTACGTCACGGCCTACAGCCGACATATTTAAGATAAGTGCAATATCAGGCAGATAAGCATTTTGTGAAAAGCTCGCACTTGTATTTACAGTACCGTTGTTTTGCTGTGCACTCAGTGCATCGATCTTCGCCTCTAACTGCTGTGTCGTCTCTTTTTGTTGTTGTAACTCTGCTTGTATTGTATCCAGCTGTGCGTCAGCCATCAACGATACACATGCAAAGAGAGATAAACATAAAGTTTTTTTCATTTTTTATTTCTCCAATTATAATATAGTCGTTTAATTATTGAGTTTAGGAGAAAGAGGGAGGAGCCCTTGCATTTAAAGAGTTTTTTTGTAGATTTGAATGTAGATTTGTAAGTTTGGTGACAATAGATTCTGAAAAAGTATCAAGGTTTGTAAGGTAAACAACATCCACAGGTGTATCTGCATGCGAGATATTGGACTGAACTGTACATATCTTACAATCACTATGCTGTTTAAGATCATTATGATGATGTAAAACACCCACAAGCGTTGCGAGCATAAAAACAATACTAAGATATTTTCTACAAAATCTATTTATCATAATAAGATTTTAACATAATCCTACTTGAAAGCGAATATGGGGTAAAGAGAGATGGTGGACAGCTAGGGATTCGAACCCTAGGTAGATTGCTCTACACCCGCGTTCCAGGCGAGCGCCTTCGACCACTCGGCCAGCTGTCCTTCGTTTGAAGAGTGGTATTTTAGCCAAGCTTACATTTAATAGTGCTAAAAGTCTTCAAATTTGTATCGTAAACCACAAACGCAGAGTAAGGAACATCGATGCAAAATGCCTCTTCGAGTGAAAGTTCCTGCACTATCGCCATAAGCACGCGTATGACACCGGCATGTGTTACGACTAACACATTTTGGGCATCTTGTTTTGCCAAGAATGTTAAAAAGAACTCTTTAATACGTGCGATATACTCCTCATAAGGCTCACCGTCAAGTGCATTTATCCATTGTTCAAAATTCTCATACGTTATCTCATTTTGTGCGATTATCGCATCAAAACTGAGTCCTTCATGCTTCCCCCACGATTTTTCACGCAGTTTTTTTGTGTAGACGGCATCTTTTTTCTGTCTAAACGCAGCGAGTGTCTCTTTTGCACGTTTTAAGTCAGAACAGTAGACCAGATCAAATACTTCATCTTGAAAATACTCCCCCAGCATCTTCGACTGCGTTTGACCCAGTTTTGAGAGCCCGATATCTATGTGCCCGTTATACTTTTTATGGTAGGCCTCTTCCACCTCTGTATGTCTTACAAGTGTTATCTTCACACCAAACCAACTATGACACAGTTTAACAGAACAAGCTCTATGACCTCAATGCTAAAACCATAAATATCACCCGTAAATCCCCCGTAACGTCTCATAAAAAAGCTTTTTATAACAAACATCACACCAAACGCAGCGACAAACAGCAACCACGCATCAAAGAGATAGACGACAAGCAAAGAGTATCCAAACGCAGCAAGTAGCTGCGTTTGGGTCAGCTCCTCTTTTGCAAGTGTGCTCATACCATTTACAGATACATAGGGATAAACATAGATAGCATAAGCAATAGTAAGCCGAGACAAGAGCATAATCACAGGTAGCAGATAAAGATCACCTAACGCAATAACCGAGGATGCCTTCAAGAGTAAAAAAACAGCGCCAAATGTCATACCCATTCCACCGTTGTGCGGATCTTTCATCACTTCAAGTGCACGCTCTTTTGAGACAAAGAGTCCATCAATGGTATCGCTCAGACCATCAAGATGCAGCGCACCCGTAAAAAGCACCCAAAGCGCAAATATTATCACAGCCAAATGCAGAGGAGGAAACAGAGGTGTCAAGAGTGTGAAAATTCCAAAAAGCAGACCACCAAGTAAAAAGCCTACAAGTGGATAGAACATTACGGCATAGCCATTGATACCCTTGTAAAAATCATGCACTCTGAAAAATGGCAAGATACTCAGCATGGAAAAAGCGAGTGCGAAACCTTTGAAGAGTCTGCTCATTTTATTCTGCTGCTTATGCCCGCAACCACATGATAGACCTCATCACACCCACTTGCGACTATCTGAGAGATTCGCCCGCTCACATCAACAAACTCACGTGCAAGTTTGTTATCGGGAATGATTCCACTACTTACATCGTTGATGACAAATACAATATCTCTCTCAAGTGCAAGCACTGCGTTTATCTCTGCCTCTATATCATCATAGGATTTCTCATGATAGAGCATATTGTTTATCCACATGCTCAAACACTCCACAAGAACGGCACCCTTTTGCATCTCTATCTTCTCTCTTAGGTTCAAAGCCTCTTCAACTGTGATAAATCTATCTTCACGGGCTTTTTTATGCTCTGTGATCTTTTTCTCCATCTCATCATCTATAAACTCGGTCGTAGCAAGATAGAGCGGTTTTTGATCTGAAAGTTTTTGTATGTAGCTTTCGGCACTTCGAGACTTTCCACTCTTTATGCCACCTATAAATAATGTTTTCATATTAAAATTATAGCAATAATAAACTACTTTTTGATACTATAAGTAAAATTAATAAAGGTAGAAAATCTATGCTCACTATTGCAACATTCTTACAACTTCTAAAAGAGTCCTTTCGAGATCTTTTACCTATCGTACTTGTGATAATGTTCTTCCAGCTCGCCATTATCCAAAGTATACCTCCAAACTGGATGAGCACAGCCATTGGTCTTGCCATCGTAGGTGTAGGACTGGCACTTTTTCTTTTGGGTCTTGAAGTTGGGATCTTTCCTGTAGGAGAAGGTCTTGCAAGCGACTTTGCACACAAAGGCTCGACATTTTGGATTCTCATCTTTGGTTTTATGATCGGCTTTGGTACTACCATCGCTGAACCCGCTCTGATCGTTATTGCAGACAAAGCCGCAGCCATCAGTGCAGGAAGAATAGATGCGGATGTTCTACGTACCGTTGTTGCGTTTAGTGTCGGTTTTGCCATTGTTCTTGGTGCCTACAGAATCATCAAAGGGCACCCTATCCACTACTATATTATCAGCGGTTATATCATGGTTGTAGCAGCCACTGCGTTTGCACCCTCTGAGATAGTTGGACTGGCATATGACCTTGGAGGCGTTACAACCTCTACTGTTACCGTTCCGCTTGTCGCTGCACTGGGCATTGGTCTGGCCTCAAGCATCAAAGGACGTGATCCTGTTTTGGATGGCTTTGGACTTATTGCCTTTGCTTCACTGACCCCAATGATCTTTGTGCAGTTCTACGGCATTGTTGTCTATGAGTTCATTGATCCAAGTGTTACTATCATTCCTCCACTCATCAAAGAGATCGAAGCAGTAGAGACACAGTTCGACTTTATCTCCATCCTCAAAGGTTTACTTGGTGTTATCACTGATGTATTGCCTATTTTGGGTGTTATCTTCTTTTTTCAATATGCCATACTCAAAAAACCAATTGAAAATCTCAAAAATGTCATTATCGGCTTTGCTCTAGTTATTGTCGGACTTGATGCCTTTATAATCGGTCTAGAGATGGGGCTCTTCAGTGTTGGAGAGACCATGGCATTAGAACTGACGCACTATGATAATAACTTCATCATTTATGCTTTTGGTTTTTTCATAGGCTTCTCAACAACTATGGCAGAACCCTCTCTAACAGCTATCGCCCGTAAAGCAAAAGAGATAAGTAATGGTGCAATAGATGATTTTGTACTACGTCTTTTTGTTGCTCTTGGTGTTGCCATAGGAATATCTTTGGGTGCATACAGGATCATTGTAGGTGGAGAGATCGTCTATTATATTATGATTGGCTATCTTTTTGTAATTATTTTAACCTTTATAGCACCGAAATATATTGTTCCTATTGCCTATGACAGTGGAGGAGTAACTACATCTACCGTAACCGTTCCGCTTGTCGCGGCTATTGGTTTGGGACTTGCTACAAATATTGAAGGAAGAGATCCGCTTATTGACGGTTTTGGGCTTATTGCGTTTGCTTCACTTTTCCCTATGATCACCGTCATGATATATGGTGTTATTGCACAAAAGATAGCACTAAAGAGATAAACTATTTTTTACGTTTATGTTTATACTTCTCTTGAAGTCTCTTTTTGAGTTTTTTGATCTTTTGTTGCTCATACTCTTCAAGGGAGGTATTTATATTTTCTACCTCATCCCCTATTTTCACACTTAACATCTCTGATTTTTTCATCGCAAGGATCTGTGAAGAGAAGATACTTCTATGACCTGATATCAAGAAGCTGATAACCGCTGAGAGTGCTGCATAATGCGCGATATCGATACCAAAAAGTTCAACAGCCATAATTGTTGAAGCGATAGGTGTGTTTGTAGTTGCAGCAACAACGCTCACAAATCCAAGAGCGGCAAAGAGTGGAATATGTTCAGGCGAGATAATAGAACCAAAAAAGTTCCCGCTTGTAGCACCTATATAAAAGATAGGAGTAATGACACCTCCACTACCACCTGCACCCAAAGAGAGAGAGGTAAATACCGTCTTCAAGATAAAAGTGTACCAGTGAATATCATGATAACCCACTGGATTTGGGCTCAAAGCCTCCCCAATAGTATCCATACCAAGACCAATATACTGCTCACCCACAAGCAGAGTCAGTCCAACTATTAGACTTCCCCCGACAAAGGCTTTGATATAAGTATTTATTTTTATGGTCTTAATATAATGGTGTGTATAGGAGATAGATGTAATTACAATATCTGAGACAAATCCAAAAAAGAGCCCCGCAATAACAACTTTAGCAATAAGAACCAAATCAAGTGATACATCTTGAAAGAAGTGTAGATCATAATAAGTGTACTCAATACCCAAGAACTGTGCTGTCGTAAACGCAGCAAAACCTGCGATAAAAGAGGGAAGCAAAACATCGTACATAATAACACCGATGATAAGGACTTCCACTCCAAAGATAGCTCCTGCGATAGGAGTACCAAAAACCGTTGCAAAACCGGCACTGATTCCACAGATTACAAGCTTTTTTCTATCTTGTTTTCTAAACTTTAAGAGGTTGGAGATAAGCGAAGCCACCCCGGCACCTATCTGAGCACCGGGTCCCTCTTTACCCACAGAACCACCAGCAAAGATCGTAAGAACAGTTGTTAATGTTTTAACGGGAATAACAGAGACGTCGATCTCTCCATCAGCTTTATGCACAGCAGAGATAACCTTCTCCGTTCCGTGTCCTTCAGCAGTAGGAGCAAACGTCTTTGTAAGCCAAACAGATAAGATAAGAGCAAAAGGAAGCAGATAGTAAAAGTCAAAAGGCAGTAAGCCACGCGAGATCTCACTATATGCCAAGATCTTTAAAAATAACGTAACCGTTGCCCCAATGACGACACCTACCATAGATGATAGAAGTACCCATTTGGCAACACTAAAAAAAATCGCTGTCTGCTCCGTAATATGTTTTTGAATCATCTAATTATCTGCTTTTTAAATATTTATTATAATTATGACACAACTCAGACTATTTGTCGTTATTTCTCTTTAGGAGTTTTAAAATTTCTTCCAAAAAGAGCTACTAAGTAGCACAAAGACAGTATAGCACTCAAGCCTTCCAACTATCATCGCAAATGAGAAGAAAATTTTATCAAAATCACTAAAAAAAGCAAAATTATCTGCAGGACCAACCAGAGCAAAACCAGGACCTACATTACCAACTAGAGCGAAAGCACCAGAGATCGCGCTCATGGCATCATAACCGCGCGCATAGATATATACGGTCACCATAGCAACGGTTATCATAAAGAGTATGAAAAACCCAAAAGTAGAAGAGAGTATGCGCTCTTTTTGTTTGACACCATCAATAAAGACCGAAATAATTGTATTTGGATGGATGATACGTTTCAACTCTGAAGCGAGTGTTTTAAAGATAATGATATGACGAATTATTTTAATACCACCTGCAGTTGAACCTGCATTACCACCCATTAAAAGTCCGACAAATACAATGGCAATCGCCAAATGTGACCAAGAGCCATAATCTATCGTCGCAAAACCTGTCGTTGTCATAACCGAGGCTATGGTAAAACTAGAATGTTTTGCCGCATCATAAAAAGAATCACCGCTTATATCCATATGTACAAAAGTAAGTGCCAGACTCAAGGCCAAAAAGATAAGAAGATACCAGCGCACCTCTTCACTCTTATATCCTGAAAAATCTTTAAAATAAAATTTCAGATGTGCCAGAAAGTTTATACCCGCCAACATCATAAATATCGTTGTTGTCCAGATAATCCCATCTTGATTGCTAAAGTAGCCCATCGAGTTGTTTTTTGTCGAAAAACCACCTGTGGAGATGGTTGAAAAAGCATGATTGATAGCATCGAACCATGTCATACCAAAGAACTTAAGCAGTCCCATATCAACTAAGGTCAGGACAAGATAGACCAACCAAAGGCTCAATGCCGTATCTTTGATCTTTGGTGTCAGTTTCTCAAGCTGTATACCGGTTGATTCTGCTTTAAAAAGGGACAAACTTCCTGTCGGATTTATCATAGAGAGCAGTCCCACACCAAGTACGATAACCCCAAGTCCACCCAGCCAGTGCATCAGACTTCGATGAAAAAGTATCATATGAGGAAGAGACTCGATCTTTGTGTAGACCGTGGCACCAGTCGTCGTAAAACCACTCACAGCTTCAAAGAATGCGGATGCAAAGGACACATCCGTATAAAGGACAAGAGGAATGGCCCCCGCGATACCTAAAAGTATCCAAAGAAGATTTACAACCAAAATACTGTCTTTTATCTTGAGATTCAGTTCATGATTTTTTAGAAAAATCCATACAAGCAGATTGGTAAGAAAAAAGAATCCGTCATAGAGTAAAAAGAGCTTGAAATCTTCATGGTAGATCAAGCCCACTAAAATATCGAGCAGAAATATTGCCGAAACAGTTACCCCGATAAGTGATAAAATTTTTAATATGTTCTTATAATCCATAGATCCACTGTTTCACTTTTGAACTCTCTTTTATCTCACAAAATGCAACGATCAAATCATTCTCTTTCAAAATAAGTTTTTCATCAAGTGCAAAGGTCTTCTCATCTCGCATATAAAAAAGTTTTGATTTTGAAACAGACATCGGTTTTATTTTTTTATTGACAAGACCTGTACTTGTAAAGACCTTCCGCATAAAGATAACGGCCTTGGCACCACAGTAACTTTTTTGAATAACGACACCTGTAGAGCTCACCTCTTCCATAATAGTGTTGTAAGCACTTATCTTTGGACCTCTTACAACTATGATACCCAAAGAGTGCATCAAATTATAGTACTCCATCTCATTGTTAATAGCTACAACTTTTTTGATTCCGCTCTCTTGTGCTTCCAGACATTTGATAATATTGTACTCATCATTGTTCGTTGCCGCTACGAACATATCTGCACTCTCAAGAGACTCCTCTTCAAATATATCATGTGAAGAGTATTTAGAGTTGATGATAGAAGCTTTACCCTGCAACTCTTCATCTGCTTTTTCACATAAGGCCAGATCTTTTTCCACAAGTTTGATATCACGTCCGCTTTTAATAAGCTCTTTTGCGATAGATATACCCAGATCCTCGCCACCAAAGACCACACATCTTTGGATTTCACTCTTGGCATCTAGTTCAAGTTCACTACAAACAGATCTGATAACGCTCTCATCCCCAAAAAAATAGACCAGATCGTTAGGAAGAACATCGACATCATCATCCTGCGGAATAAAAAAGCTTTTTTTTCTTTCAATCCCCACTATTTTATAGTGCGCTGATGTAAAGGTTTGTGGTACGAAACGACTAGAGACCATTATTGAAATAAGCTTATGCTCTGTGTATTTAAAGAATTTGACGTTATTGGCTTTTGGGTACTCTAAGAGTGAAGCTATCGCCTTAGAGGCCAACTGCAGTGGGAAAATAAGTTTATCTATCTCAAGTTTGTTCTTCACTTTGCTTCCATCAAAGAACTCTTTTTGCAGACGGACGAATTTGCGCTTGATATTGAGTACCGTATCTGCAACTAACACAGAGATAAGATTAACGTTATCGAGGTTCGTAACTGCAATAAAAAGGTCAATCTCTTTATCTGTGAAACTCTCATAGGTCTTTGCATCTTCCACATCACCACCAAGAGGCATGATGTCAAGGCTCTCCTGAATCCTGTGCAATGCCTCTGAGTTTTTATCGATGATGGTGACATTATGACCGATGCTTAGTGTTTTCGCTAGATTAAATCCAACTTTACCAGCCCCAGCTATGATGATGTTCATCTTCTATTTTACCAGATCACTATAATCATATTTCAAAATGTCCAGATAATATTTCGAACCAATCACAATAATTCTTTCATCATTGGCTTTGAGACTTTTTTTAAAACGTTTTTTGATCTTAGCCATCTTTTTTTCTGAAAAATCATTTTGTTTAAGATATTTTTTCAAAGAGATGACTTCACTATCTTCTACTATCGCAGGTTCTGCTTCAACCTCAAGAGTCTCCTCTTCTATCACTTCGCTCTCTACTTCAGTAGGAGCATTGAGCATAAATTGTGAAGAGATACTACTGAGTATGTTCTTAAGCTGCTCATCTTTCTCTTTATAGATACGCTCTATCTTTTCACGCTCTTCTATGAGCATCTGTTCTTTTTGATCGCGAAGGGTTCTTGTCTCGCTTTCCAAAGTATCTACACGTGATTGCAGTTTGGCATTTTGTTCTTCTAAGAACTTATGGTATCTGTCACTGCTTTGAGCACTTTTTCGTGTCTGACCCGTTCGTTTTGGAGCTGGTTTCTTTTCAGAATCATCGACAACTACCATCTTCACACCATTTTGGACAATACTTTTTAGTGAGCCTCGTCTTATGCGGTTATGTATAGCCTCTTTTGAGACACCAAAATGTTCAGCCGCTTCACTTACGCTCATATTTTTCACAAACAACACCTTTTTTACCTCATATTGTCAAAGACTAAAGGAGCTTCCCACTCACCCTCTCTGACCATCTTCATAACTTTTTGCAGATCATCAAGCTTTGCACCTTTGACACGAATAGAGTCACCCTCTATCTGTGCATGAACCTTCAACTTCATCTTTTTAATATCAGCCACGATTTTCTTAGCCTCTTTGGACTCAATATAGTCTACGACTTTAAATGTTGCCTTACGGGTGTTACCACTTGCATCTTCTACACGCAGCTCATCAAGCACCTTTGAAGAGAGCCCCTGTTTTAAAAGTTTTGCTATCACTATGTCTTTTAAAGCATCGAGTTTGTTGTCACTTGAAGCTACAAGTACTAACACCTTCTCTTTCTCTTTAAAATTAACATCATAGGTCGTACCCTTGAAATCATAACGATTCGAGACCTCTCTGTCCACGAGGTTAATTGCATTTTTCATATCTTGCATATCTATTTTTGCTGTAATATCAAATGAGTGTTCTTTTGCCATCTGTTCAAACCTTATTTCATAACTATTTGCTAACAATTATATCATAGTATGTTTGTTAGTTGAAAATATAAAAGCAAAAAATATCTTAATTATAGAATTTTGACTCACATCATAGAAAAATTTACAATTATAGGATAATATTAAGTAAGCAATATATTTGGAATTATTTATGGAAAAGAATGTACAAAAGAAACTCAATAAACGTGAAACATATAAAGCACGATTAAGACCCTATGATTACTTTGCAGAGTTTGACAGTATAGACTTTGACTCTTTAGGCGAGGGAGACAGATACTACCTACAGGATTTTGGTATCTTCACTACTGATTTTTTAGAAGGCGAGTTCACGCTGCGTTTAAGAAACGCAGGAGGAAGACTTACTGCCGAACAGTTTGCCTACATTGCAGATATTGTTGAGGAGTATGACCTTACTCTTGTCATCACTGCTCGAGCAGGCTTTCAACTCCATGATGTAGAGTCTGACAATATACTTGAGATATGGCATAAGCTCAATCAAAACGGACTAACAACATGGCAGAGCTTTGGAGACAATGTTCGTAACATTGTCAGTGATGTTTATGATGGCGTCGGCAAATATGCACAGATCGAGGTCTACCCTCTTATCCAAAAGATGCAAGATTACATCCTTAAAAATCCAAAATATGTAGGAATGCTACCAAGACGTGTCAGTATAGGAATATCTGGAAATTCTGCGAACGTAAACTCCTTTTTTGCAAATGACCTCTACTTTGCACTTGCAAAAAAAGAAAACACCTATGGTTTTAATGTCTATATGGGTGGAAAAAATACTGAAATTGCCAAAGATGCTGATATCTTTCTTGCTCAAGAGGATCTGTTTGACTTTTTCACTGCGTTTGTAGAGACCTTTTATCAACACGGTTCACGCTTTTCACGCTCTAAGACAAGACTCTTTTATATGATAGAAGATATTGGCATAAAGGGGCTCAAAGAGCTCATCCAAACGCAGTACAAAAAAGAGTTTGAGACTGCAGGTACTTTAGAGCTTGAACATATTGATTTTCAGGAATTTGAAGAGCTCAACGACGGTACTTATGCTTTTTGTTATCAGAGTGATTTTGGAAGACTAAAAGCTGATGAGATGCGTCAGATAAGTAACTTTGCACTTGCACAAAATGCTCATATCCGCATAGGAATTGACCAAAATATTTACATTATCGGGCTGAAGAACAAAGAGATCCCTTTTAACTCTGCAGCGCTTAGTTCCACAGTGGTCGCATGTGCAGGAAATCTCTGCCCTTATGCTGTTTGGAGCATCAAAGATGAAGCACATCAGTATCTGCCACTCGAAAAGATCTATAAACATCGTATAAAAGTAGGCTTTTCAGGCTGTGCCAAAGGGTGTGGCAGACACCGACATACTGACATAGGACTTATCGGGCTGAAAACAAATAACTTCGGAGATACGGACGGAGGAGCTAGAATCTTCATCGGCGCAGAACATGATACTGGAAAAAGTGTCGCAAGACAGCTCTTTTCTATGGTACCGTTTGTACATCTCAAAGAAACAATGTCTCTTATAGTGGAGTTGTTCGAACTAAGTGGATACCAAAACTTTCAACTCTATGCTCATCATATTCTCAACAACTACAGTGAAGATTTTTTAGCACTCTGGCATCTGATGAACCTCAAAACTTCTCAGACCATTGCTCTGCCCAAACAAACACAAACGCAGAGACAAGAAGATGAGTTAGCACTTCTAAAAAAGACTTTTAATGATTTTAGATTGCTCGAAGACGATATGAAAAAAACCGTCAGTCATCTTGTAAAAGAACTATGGACTGTAGCAGGAAAAGATCCACACTACAAACCGCCAATAGAGAGAACGAACTTTAGGTAAACACCGCTATATCATCTCTTTAGATACAATTCATTTGTATCTAAAATTTCTTGAACCTTTCAAATAAAAATTTCAAAAAACAGACGCTATAATAAAAAAATCATAGATAGTTCATTAACAACTGTTAATGACATAAAAAGGATTTTTATACACAATGCAGTCATTTGAAACATTTATCTCTAAAAATATTGGTGTAAGCCAAGAAGAGTGGGCTCAATTGGAGACTACACTTCAAACAAAAACATATAAAAAAGGGGAAATGATTAGCTTCAAAGATGATATTTGGACGAGTGCTATGTACATTAATTCTGGTATGATCCGCTCTTATATCATCAATGATCACGGGAAAGATTTTACGAGACAATTTTACTTCAACACTAAAGAGTCTCGTACAGCAAATCTTTTTGTTATTGATCTTAGTAGTTTTACAACCCAATTCCCCTCAAATCGTAGTTTTGAGGTTTTGACAGACAGCGAAGTAGTCATCTTTTCAAGAAAAAATCTCTATGCGCTGTATGAAAAGTATAAAAAATGGGAGTTTGTAGGAAGAAAAATGGCTGAATTTGCCTATATAGATATGGATCTGTTTTATCATAATCTACTTACAAAAACACCCAGTGAACGGTATGTGTATCTACAACAAAATATGTCAGAACTCTTAGAAGATGTTCCGCAGTATCATATTGCTTCATATCTAGGAATCACTCCCGTATCTCTTTCAAGAATCAAGAAAACTCTCAATGAGACTAACGATAAAGCAAAGAGGGATTCCTAAAAACTAGGACTCCCGTCAAAACCAAAACCGCCATCAAAGCCTCCGCCAAAACTTTGCGCAAAGTTAGGGTCGGTGTAACCGGCCATCGTTGACTTCATACGCAGTTTTTCTATGTCAGCTTTACTTGAAATTCCCTGCGGACAGACAAGTGTACATTCGTTACACAAAGTACAATCCCAAACACCGTTTGTCTGAATTGTATCTATTTTATCAGCTGCGTTTGCCTCACGTTTGTCACTCACATACTTCCAAACACCAGTAAGTGCAAGCGGCCCTAAGAACTCTTCATTTACAGCATATACGGGGCATGCAGAGTAACACGAGCCACACATGATACAGTCACTTTGCAACGCATTCACAGCCTCATCGTTATGGTCTAACACTGCTTCTTTGTTAAATGTATCCAGCCATGATTTTGCTCTGACTTTTGTCTCCATGGCTCTGTCCATGTTCACAACAAGATCACGGATCACCTCTACATTTCTCAGCGGTTCTACTCTGTCTCCCTCTTGTGCTTTGTATGAACAGGCAAGAACTTCTTTGTCATTGACACGTACAGCACATGAGCCACAGACACTACTGCGGCAACCACTGCTGTAAGCGAGACCCTTCTCTTGATTGGTCTTGATCTCATTGAGCACTTCAAGCAAGGTTGCATCCTGCATATCTACATCGTATTCTATAAAATCAAACTCTCTTTTGATAGATATCTTCATTACTCAGCCTCCACATAGTGAGCACCACAGCTCTCTTTTCTCTGCAATGCGCCATTGACAACCACTTCACAAACATCGAGCATATTTCTAAACTCCAAAAATTCAAGTAGGTTCGTGTTACAGATCTTTGAACTGTCTGTTACGCCCATACGAGGAAGATCTTCTTTGAGTTGTGCCACTTTTTGCTTCGCATCCATAAGCTCACTTTCACGTCTGACTATTCCGACCTGTTTGTAGAACATCTCTGCGACACTACTGCGTTTGGCATAAAAATCCATCTCATTTGTGTAGTTCTTTAGCTCATCTAAAATGTTCTCTTTCGTTTTACAGTCAAAACTGCTGTTGCTTTTGTCATCACAAAATGTAAAGTTCGCAGCACTCTTCCCTGCTTCACGCCCAAAGACCACGATCTCTAAAAGTGAGTTTCCTCCGAGTCTATTTCCCCCGTGCACTTTATGGTTTGCACACTCACCGCAGGCAAACAGACCGCTCACACTTGTTTGTGACTTGTTATCGACCTCTATTCCGCCCATCGTATAGTGTGCAACGGATTTGATAGGGATCAGGTCATGTACAGGGTCTACATTTTCATACAAAATAGCCAGTTTTCTCTCCTGCGGAAGATTTTCATCTATGAACTTCTCTCCCAAGTGACGTATATCCAAAAAGACCTCTTCACCTCTTTGTATCTCTGCGTTTATAGCACGGCTTACTTCATCGCGGGGAGCGAGTTCATTTGTAAAACGCTCTCCTTTAGAATTTAGCAGATAACCTCCAGCTCCACGAGCAGACTCTCCTATCAAAATAGAAGAGTTCTTAAGCCCTGTCGGATGGAACTGTACAAACTCCATTCCAAGCAGTTTCGCTCCGACTCTGTGTGCGGCAGCTATACCGTCACCAGTAGAAGCTGTTGAGTTTGTAGAGTATTTGTCATAGATGCGTGAGTATCCACCCGTAGCAAGGATCACGCTCTTGGCAAAGTGATGTTCTACCTCTCCACTGCGGATATTTAGCATAAGCGCACCACAGATACTTCCATCCTCTTTTTGCAGCAGATCAACTAAAAATCTCTCACTTACCATCTCTACACCCTTGGCAAGGCATCGCTCATAAAGAGTATGCAGGATCTTAAGTCCTGTGTAGTCCTGTGCATAACAGGCACGAGGTGCAGAAGCTCCCCCGAGTGTTCTTTGTGCTATCTTGCCATCTGAGGTACGAGAAAAGCAGACCCCTATGCTATCGAGCCAATGTACTGCGTTTGGTGCTTCACTACACATATAGCGAACGGCATCTTCATCTGCTTCACCATGAGCAGACTTGAGTGTATTTGCAATATGTGCCTCAATGCTATCCTCACTCACATTTCCCAAAGCAGCGTTCATCCCACCCTGTGCCATACAGGTTTGAGAGCGTGTCGGATACTCTTTTGTAAGCACTTTCACATCCACGCCGGCATCTTTTGCAGCAAGAGCAGCACAGAGTCCTGCACCACCTGCACCGATTATCAAAACATCACTTATCATTTGCTCTTTTCCTTGTGTTAGGGTAAAACTTTTTTGTAATTATAACTTGAATAATGGAGTTTTAAATATTTAAGTATTTTATTTATTGTATCATTTTTTGATACGATTAGAGAGTTTAATCATATCATATTTCTTAAACGACATCACAAGCTTAAACGACTAAAACAATAAGAACACAAATTTAACTACAATTAGTTATGGATATTACACAGCACTGGCACGTCATAATGGAAATATATCAATAGATGATATAATATCACTTGTGAGCAAAACATTTCAACTTATAATTATAGAAACAAAAGATAAAACAGAAGAACTCAAATGAAACAACTAACCACACAAGATGAACTTACAGACTTTTTACTCTACACCACGCCAAATCACGAAGTAAAAATAGAAACCTATCTTCACAATGAGACTCTATGGCTACCTCAAAAAGAGATAGCTGAACTTTTTGGAGTGCAAAGACCTGCTATAACAAAACATCTTAAAAATATATTTGAAAGTAATGAACTTGAAGAAGAGGCAGTTAGTTCCATTTTGGAACATACTGCCAAAGATGGTAAAAAGTATCAAACAAAGTTTTATAATCTTGATGCCATTTTATCTGTTGGGTATCGCGTAAACTCCTCAAAAGCTACACAGTTTCGTATCTGGGCAACTCAGGTTTTAAAAGAGTATATCATCAAAGGTTTTGCCATGGATGATGAGAAGCTTAAAAATGGTCGCTACTTTGGCAAAGACTACTTTAAAGAGCTTCTTGAGAGAGTTCGTTCCATACGAGCAAGTGAGCGACGTATCTATCAACAAATAACAGATATTTTTGCAGAGTGTAGTTTTGATTACGATAAAAATGCGCAAATTACAAAAGATTTTTATGCCACAGTTCAAAATAAATTTCACTTTGCCATTACAGGAAAAACTGCTGCTGAGATTATCTATGAAAATGCAGATATAAAAAAACCACATATGGGTTTAACTTCTTGGAAAAACTCACCAGATGGTAGAGTATTAAAGTCAGATGTAACAGTGGCTAAAAACTATCTACAAGAAGATGAAATTAAAAAATTAGAGAGAACCATAGGTTCTTACTTTGACTATATCGAGCGAATCATTGAGAATCGTCAAAAACTCAGTATGCAAGATATAAGTGAATCTGTCAATAAATTTCTAGAGTTCAACGAGTTTGAAATCCTTGAGGGAAAAGGTAAAATCTCCCATCTACAAGCTAAAGAGAAAGCTATAAAAGAGTATGAAGCATTTAATAAAATCCAAAAAATCGAATCAGATTTTGATAGAGAAATAAAAAAAATACTTTACAAAAACCCATAACCCAAAAGCCAGTACCTTCCCACTCTCAAACTTCCTGCGATCAACAAAAACCAAATAAAGTTAAGTCGTACAAGTCCGGCGACTATGGTTAGAGGGTCGCCTATGATGGGAAGCCATGAGAGCAGTAGTGCTGTGTATCCGTATTTATGTCCGAAACGGTAGGCGTGTTTGCCCATTTTGGAGTGGAGGAGTTTTGTTTTTGTTTTTTCGTAGAGAAAGTAGCCTAGGTAGTAGTTAAAGATGATGGCTAAGATATTACCGCTTGAAGCGGCAATCATAGCGTGTGAGAAGGGCATACCGCTCTTCATCGCCACTGCAAACGCAGCTTCGGATGAAAAAGGTAATATCGTCGCTGCAAAAAAAGCTGAGAAGAAAAGTGCTAGCTCTTGCAAAAGAATCTAAAAAGAGTTTTTGATGTTTTCACAAACAGAGGCGATGAGCTTCTCTCTGGCCTCTACACTCGTCCAAGCGATATGCGGAGTAAGATAGAGTCTCTCACTGTTTTTGACACTTAAAAGAGGACTCTCTTTTGCAAGTGGTTCTTTCTCAAAAACATCCAGTCCAAAATAGAGTTCACGTTCATCAACGAGTTTTGCCACAGCATCTTCACTGATGATACCGCCACGTCCAAGGTTGAGCACTACCGCACCCTCTTTTAAATGTTGGAGCTTATCATAATCGAGCAGGTTTTTTGTTCTATCATTAAGCGGTGCATGAATGGTGACAATATCACTGCTCTCCAAAAGTCTGTGCAGAACCACCTGCTCAAACTCATTTGAAGAGTTACGCCCACTTGTTGAGTAGTAGATAACATTTGCCCCAAAGGCCTGAGCAACACGAGCGACACCCTTACCTATCTCACCAAGTCCTATGATACCCCAAGTTTTATTTTTCACTTCAAAAAAAGGATGACTTACATCTGTAAAGACACCACTTTTGGAATAACTGCCGCTCTTCACCACTTCATCATAATAACGTGAATGTCCCATAAGATAAAAAAGCATGGAAAATGTATGCTGCACTACAGAGTCGGTCGAGTATCCGGCAACATTCTTTACTTCTATACCAAGCTCTTTAGCTGCGTTTAGATCAACATTGTTCATCCCTGTAGCCGCCACACAGATGAGTTTCAGGTCTGCTGCGTTTTGCATATGCTCTTTTGTGATGACGACTTTGTTTGTCACAATGACCGCTGCGTTTGCTATGCGTTGCTGCGTTTGCTCAGAAGAAGTCTTCTCAAAGACCTCCACTTCCCCAAACTCCTCAAAACACGCTAAAGAGGTCTCGCCAAAAGTGATGGCATCAAGTAGTACAATTTTCATTTTTTCTCTTTTTAGTAGGTATTTTGCAGCTCAATACTGCGTTTGATGGTCTCATTGAGTTTACACTCCGCCGCAGCACCGAGTCCTGCACTGCCACTCTCTTTATGATATAAAAAGTTGCACTTCGCATCCCGATACTTCATCCATTGACGCTCAACATTGCGAAGATCTTTCCTGCGAAAAGGTGCGACTCTTTTCATCGCCTCTTTATAAGCGATATTGAGCTTTTTATCTGCTCTTGTGATTTCATGCTCTGTGCACACAAGAGCATCATACTCGTTCATCGCATCACGCATACACTTCTCATACGTTTTTGAGTAGAGTACCTCGATGGGCACAACCTCAGCAGATGCCCACAACGAAGAAGCACCAAAACACAAGAGGATGACCAAAGAGAGCTTGTGCATCTATGCGTCTTTTATCTTTGTAATAAGCTCACGAGCTTTATCCAAGGCTTTGTCTACTTTGTCAAAGACAAGTGCCACTGCCAAACGGCGCCCTTTGTGTGCTTCTGGTTTTCCAAAGACTCTTACAAAAGAGTTTTCACTAAAGAGACTCTCATCCACATCAACAACAGGAGCGAAGTTATGTGCTTCACTTTTAAACGCAGCAGATGCACCGTCACCATAAAAAGTAAATCCCAAAGGAAGTCCAAGAACCGCACGTAAGTGGAGTGCAAATTCACTCTGGCTTTGAGTGATGAGTGTCACCATTCCAGTATCATGTGGGCGAGGAGAGACTTCTGAGAAGTACACCTCATCACCTTTTACAAAAAGCTCGACACCGAAGATACCGCGACCGCCAAGTCCGTCTGTGATCTTTTTGGCAATATCCTGCGCATTTTTCTTTGCAACTTCGCTCATCTGCATCGGCTGCCATGAAAATACATAGTCACCGTCACGCTGTTCATGCCCTATCGGCTCACAAAAAACAGTCTCTTTACCATTACGTGCAGTAAGCATTGTGATCTCATAATCAAAATCAACAAAAGCTTCAACGATCAGCTCACTCGCATCTCCGCGAGCCTCTTTTGCTATCTCCCAAGAGTTCGGGATATCCGCTTCACTTTTTGCCACGCTTTGACCATGTCCAGATGAGCTCATAACCGGTTTGATAACACAAGGAAAGCCCATCTCTTTAGCAGCACTGAGCATCCCCTCTTGTGTTGTAACAAATCTGTATGCTCCGGTTTTAAGTCCCAGCTCTTCTGCAGCGAAAACACGAATGTTCTTACGGTTCATTGTCTTGTTCACAGCCTCTGCGTTTGGAATGACATTAAAACCCTCAGCCTCAGCCTCAAAGAGCGCAGCAATGCTTATCGCTTCTACTTCAGGTAAAATATAGTCAGGTTTCTCTTGACGGATAACCTCTAAAAGTGCATCTTTGTCTTGCATATTTACAACATGGGCACGGTGTGCTACCTGATGTGCAGGTGCATTTTCGTACTTGTCAACCGCAATGGTTTCAAGACCTAATCTTTGGGCTTCAATGATGACCTCTTTACCAAGTTCACCAGAACCGAGTAACATAATTTTTTTTGAGTTCGATTTTAACGGAGCAGAAAATTTCATGCGTTGTTTCCTTCTTAAATAGTGCTGTAATTATATCGTATTGTAAAAGAGAAATGTAATTAAAAGGAAAAAAGAGCAGGCATATACGCCTGCAAAAGAAGAGAGAACTTACTGTTTAAGACCAATAAGAGTCTGAAGAAGTTGGTCAGAAGTTGTAATCGTTTTTCCGTTTGCCTGAAAACCACGCTGGATGATGATGAGCTGTGTTAAGGCACGAGAGAGATCAACATTTGATGCTTCAAGTGCTGAACTTTGGATAAATCCACGTCCTGCTGTTGCTGCTGTTCCAATGATAGGATCTCCTGAGTTGGCAGTCTGGTCATACACATTACCACCTGCTGTTGCAAGACCTTCGTTATTTGTAAATTTTGCCATTGCTATCTGTGCCAAACCAAAAGAACGACCATTTGAGAATGATCCGATCAGTGTACCACTTTGATCGATTCTGATCCCGACCAGATCGCCCCCTGTAAAACCATCTTGACTTATTCCAGAAGTTGATGAATCACTGTCAAAGCTGGTCATACCATCAAACTTATTTGGTGTACCAAAAGAGAGTTGCACTGTCTGATAAGGTTTTGATCCATTGTTACCAGAAAAAGAGATAGTCCCTGGATTATATTGAGAAATAGAACCATCGTTATTAAATTTAATAGAACCAGCAAGCTGATTTTTTGGATCTGATGCACTGATAGTAGCAGGATCTGGAACAGAAATTGTCATAGCCCATTCGCTCTGTGAAGTTTTTCTAAACGCAGTTCTCAAAGTATGTTTCGTTCCTAATGAATCGAATATATCTATAGAACTAGAGTGTGTCGCAGCGTTAATATCTTGAGAGAATGCAATAGAACCGGTCGTATTTGGCAGTGTCGCTTCTAGTGCTTTCATAGTTGTTGTAAATCTTGTATTTTCAGAGACTCCAGCTGCAGTATATGGATCTATTTTAATACTTAGATCAGCACCACCGGCATTGGAGTTATCAATTACGATCTTACCCTTGTCGTTTACAGTAACAGTAGCACTACCAGAGACATTTTTCACATGTGTACGAATATCATCAGTTAGATCTTTTAATGTTGTAAACTTATCACCGGCATTACTGTCTGGATCATATTGTAGATTATAACTGGTACTGTTCCCATTACCATCAGCTACAGTAAAAACGATACCTTGGTCTTTTTTCAGTGAAAATGCTTCTCCGTTACTATTAAACAGTACGCCTAAATTACCTGAATTTACTGTAGTATCATTAGAATCCGTCACATTCCCATTATCGTCTATCTTATATGCAGGAGAAAAACTTTTTACATGTGGTCCTGAGTTTAGATTTGCTTTTAATACCACCTCTTGTGTTGCCTGTGCAGGTGTTGTAAGTCCAGGTGCAATATTTATATCTTTAATCGGTGCAGTCGAGTCAACTTTCCCCGTTGTTTTATCACGTAACCAACCTTGTGTGATAAAACCGTTATTGTCCACAAAGTTTCCACCTGCATCAAATTTAAAATCTCCTGCACGTGTATATTTATAGGTATTTCCACCATCAGGAGAGATGATAAAAAATCCATCTCCTTGAATTGCAACATCCGTGTTTTTATCAGAGTTTTGGATGCTTCCCTGAGAGAAGATACGTGTCGCAGAGCTCACAGTAGAACCAAGTCCGACCTGAACAGGGTTTTTCCCTCCAAGTTGTCCTTGAGGAGCAGTTGCTATTGCTCTTGTTTGTGCCAAAAGATCAGAGAAGTTCGCACGAGAGTATTTATAGCCTACTGTATTTACGTTCGCTATATTGTTTGATTCTATATCCATCGCGATTTGATGAGATTGTAATCCGGATACTCCGGAGAAAAGTGATTTTAACATAAGAAATCCTTTTGTATTTCTATCTTGATCCAAGATAGTGTTCATAAAAGATTTATAGCATAAAGTGTTCCACTTTTAGTTGCTTTTTAAGCACCCATATTCAATGCTTTTTGTATCATCTCATCAGCGGTCGTGATAGATTTCGCATTTGCATCATATGAACGTTGTAGAATTATAAGCTCAGTCAAACCATGTTCCATAGTAACATTAGAACCCTCTAATTTGAAGTTCGTAATATCAGTACCAATGATATTGTTTCCGTTGGCATCTTGAAAGAACATTGGTGCTCCACTGTTGGCAGATTCTCTAAACCGACTGCCATTTAGTCGATCCAGACCTTGCTCATTTGTAAAATGGTACACTGCGATCTTACCTACACTACTTTGACGTCCATTTGTAAAGGTAGCGACAACTTCACCATTTTTATTAATATCGTATCCGCGAAGATCTCCACCTATAGTTCCATCTGCCAAACTTGAAGAGGATACATTGACATTATCAATAGATACTACGCCATCAAAACCTCTACCCAGATCAATTGCAACAGGAGTTCCGTTGTTGTTAATAGTCGTAAGCGTAGAGTTTACAAGTGCGCCCTTCTCATCAAACTCAATAGAGCCCGTTTGTGTATCGTACACTGTCGTCCCATCGAGACTCTTTACTGTAGCTTTGACATCCCATTGAGAACCAGGAGGATTTTGCTGTGCTTTTTTTGTGAACTCAAGTCTTAAATCATTTTTATCACTGTTAGCATCGATAACCGTAGCACCCATGGTTTGAGGTTCAGAAGTAGTTCCTATATTACCTGAGAATTTTGCTTTTGTTGAGGGTTCAGGTGGATAGGTCAATGTTTTTGGAAAACGTAACTTTTCTTGTGCTGCCACACCACCAAGTGGTACTTCAGCAAGTGCTTGTGTCAAGATACCGTCTTTTATGTTTCCACCCATGGTACCAAGCACATGAAAACCATCTTGTGTAACCAAGTCATCATTTGCATCAAAAGTAAAGTTACCATCACGCGTATAGATCGGTCTGTCATCTCCTTGGACACCAAACCAGCCATCACCTAGAATTGCAAGATCCGTGCTGTTGTCCGTTAAGATCTCTGAGCCCACACCTTCCATCATGGGAGTAGCACTCAAAGCTGTTCCTACACCAACAGTACTGTCTACACTTGTACCATTGAGTCCACCGTTCTCCGTATTTATCATACTTGCGAACAGAGATGAGAATTCATATCCGTTACCACGATACCCTACTGTATTGATATTAGCCAGATTATCAGATACTATATCGATTCCTGTTGAGTGAGTTTTCACTCCAGATATACCACTATAGAACGCTTGAGTCATCATTTAGAGCTCCTTTAATAAATCTCTTTAATATCCGTAAGAGCCACATAATTTGAACCTACTTTCAAAAGAGCGTTTCCATTGTCAAATCGTACGGCTTCAATAGGATAAGCACCAAGTCTTGTCTCTTGCGCATTTCCATTGGAATCTCTATACGTTGCATTAACATGGTACACACCACTCTCTACTGCATTCTCACCATTATCGGAGCCATCCCAGCTAAATTTATAGACGCCTGCTTTATTTGTACCTATATCAAGGGTTTTTACTGCATTGCCATTGGCATCACTGATTATGACACTTCCCTCTTTTACATCCTTAGGGAAATAAACTTCAAAAGTTGTTGTATTCCCTTTATCATACGATATGGCATCACTACCCAGATCAGCTGTCTTGCCAATAGCAGAAATCGTAGAGAACTGTTGCGCATTACCAAGTGAAGCAGAGAGTTTTTCAAGTGCTACTTTTGTGTTATCCGCTGACTCTAAACTTGCAAGCTGAGATGTTTGTGTTAAGATCTTTTCACTGTCCATCGGTTCTGTAGGATCTTGATACTGAAGCTGTACCAAAAGTAACTTCATAAAATCATCTTTACCTAAAACACTTTTAGGATTCGTTGTTCCTGTTGCTGCAGATAGAGCTGCATTGTTTCCTGTTGCATTAATAGCCATCTTTATATCCTTATGCGTAGTGTGGTACTATAATTTCCAAAGAGCTTAGAATCTCTTCATTACTCTCATCTTGAGCAAAATAGTTATACTTGCTCTGTGCCTCTTCTCTTTGCTGGTGTTGCTGCTGCGTTTGAGAACCAAAAGAGCCATCAGACATTTGTGAGGTGTTATTAAAGTTCAATGTAGCATTATTTATACCACTATTATTAAGCTGCAGTTTTAAGTCGTTTGCATTCATTGCCAAAGTATTTATGGCACTATTGTTCGAACTGAGATTAATATGTAGATTCTTGCCACGCTGTACAATCGTCAGATCAACCTCTCCGAGTTTTTGAGGATTTAGCTGTACTTTAACTCTTGTAAAGGGAGATTTATAATCCTCTATGGCTGTTTTTATATCTTGGGAGAGATATTTCATCATCTGTTTTGCTTCACCAAGCTTCACTTCAAAGCTCTCCGCTTTTGCAACATGAACAACATCTGTTTTTGTCTCACTCTCTTCACTGCCTTTATTTGTAGAAGTTAAAAGTGATTCCAAATGTTTAACACTATCTCTTGTCACATTATCTCTTGTCATATTTGGTGCCACCACCTTCGCTGTTGTAACAGAAAAATCTGCTGTAAGAGGAGATGTGTTGGTATGAACACTTTTAGAGATCTTTTCACCGCGTAATAGTAGTTCCAATGTCTGTTGAGATCGCTCTTTTTTATCTGAAGATCTATGTTTTAAAGATTTTGATACTACAAGTTCTTGTGTACTAATCTCTACATTCGTTTGAACTTCAGGCAGCTTTGTAAAAAGAGGAGTTTGTGAAGATAGAGGTTTTTCTTTAACAGGGTGAAATTGTTTTGGTGTAGTGACAGTTTTGTGAACCTGCTTTTTTACTTGAACCTTATGTTGAGGTTCTTCTTTTGTAAACGCAATGGCGGTTTTAAAAGGTTTTATTTCTACTTTATCGCTCTTTGTTGCTTTTGGCTCTTTAACCTCTTGTACGGTTTCAAGCGTAATCTTTGTAACATCGACACCGACCTTTTTTGCAACTTGACTCAAGCCTTTTAATGTTTTTGGTAAAGAGGCTATCTCTTTTTTTTGAGCTATCTCTTGCTTTTGAAATGTATCACTTTTGACAATTTGAGATTTTAAATACTCTTTTGCATTTTTAATAACAACTTTGAGCTCTTTATTGCTCATATGCTGGGTGATCTTTGGATTGAGTGTTAAATGAACATCATCTTTTTTGACACTCTCCATCTCCTCTGTTGCAACTAAAGAGAGAAGCTCTTTGGTATCGCTCTTTTTTTCACTTTTTTGAGAAGATTTTAGAGGAAGTGTCACTTTAACCTCATCCTCTTTTAAAACAAGATCGACCGTAGAGTTTTTAGGGGTTAAAAGCACTTCTTTATCATCTTTTACACTCTTTAAAAGTGTAGCAAATGAGAGAATCGGTTCATCCTCTTTTTGGGATAAATTAAGAACTGGTATCTCTGCAATATTATGTTGTTTTATATCCAGTGCTATCATCATACGCTCCCACATTATTCTCCATTTTAGAGAATCTTTGTAATAGAAGATAGCACTTTTTGTTCCAGTAAGACTCTTTCTCTAGAACGATTTAAGATAATTAAATTATTGTCGATGTTGTGAAGATGAAAAAACTACTCTTGTTACTACTGCCTGTAGCACTGTTTTGTGAGCATATTTATGATACAAAGCTTACGCAAGCAAATAAAAAAGCTATGAATAATCCGAAGATAAAATGTAGATGGGTATGTGATAAAAAATTGTATAATGAACAGAAGATCGCTGATGCGATCTCCTTTTATAAAAAGTCGAAATATTATAAATTTACAAAAAAAGAGTTTTAGTTGTATTGTTTGGCAAATCTATCCAGGCAGTTCAAATCTCTCTTATAAAATGTACTGACGCTATCTTGCATAGTACTAAAAAGTTCTTCAGCAGTTTCCCCATCTGCAGGGTATGAAAGCATAAAAAAGTCTAGATACTTCTCGAAGAACTCATCGAACATCTTTTTAACTATCTCTGCTCCATATTTATCAGTATATGGGAGGACAAAAAAGTAATCACCTTCATGATTTACAATTGAATCAGATGTTCTTAAAATATCAAGTAAGGAGGAGTCAACCACTTCTGTGGAGATGCCTTCAAAGTTGCAGTACAAAAGGGTAAAGCTCTCCGCTCGATTTTCATCCAAACGGTCAGAGATTCCAATATTTAACTTCATTAACTGCTTAAAGTTGTCAAAAGAGAAGTGTATTCCTGCCATTATTTCACCTTATTAAATAAAATATTGCACTAGTATAACAAAAAAATTATTGAATAGTATATGGTTTCATCACATCACGTGATTCAAATGCATTTGCTGTAACTTCTTGTGCATCAAACGCAACACCGAAGCTCTCTTCTGGCTTTGCTTTAGTGTATGTCAGCAGTGCTTTTGCGGCAAACTCTTTCTCTTCATCAGTGGCACTTTTACTCAAAAGACCGTGCGGTCCAGGGATACCGACCGTTTTAAGATGATAGTATTTATCATTGTCAATGTTTTGAAGATGCTCATTCTCTTCTTTGTTTCTGCCAACCACGAATTTTGCACCATCTTTCAAGCGAAAATGACGACCATACTTCATCACAGGTATATCTTTGACCTCAAAAATATCATACTTGATAAAATCGAACATCTTCTTACCGAAGTTATCATCCGTTAAAAGACATCCTCCACCCGGAGATTCAAAATTTTCCAAACCTATCTCACGTGCTAGTTCGAGCTGTCTGTCACGGCTTCTGCCGACAATTCCTTCAAGTTTTTCTCTATCTACCCAGCCGTTCAACTCAGCGATGGTAGGTGCAAGTTTCTTTGCCGACATTGGACGTAACAGTAGTCCATCACAGTTACTCTCATTTAAAACTGTCTGCAAGGCATCTTTGTTCTGGCTCATAGGACGTTGCCCCATCACTTCGCCACTGATTAAAAATGAAGCGCCCTCTGCTTCCATAATACGTTTTGCCACAGCGAACATCTTTGCATGACAGTCGATACAAGGATTGAAATGTTTTCCATAGCCATGTTTAGGGTCAAAAAGCACATCTTGAAGATACTCATTTTGAATATCGATCACTTTAAATTCTGCACCGACCTGTTCACACATACTCTTCATATGCTCATATCTGTCTTTTGTGCTTCCAAAACCTGTGTTGATATTTATTGCCAAGACCTCAATACCCTGATCGATGATAAGTTTCATCGCCAAAGTAGAGTCCAGACCTCCGCTAAATAGAGCTATTGCTTTCATTTTTTTCCTTGTTAAGGCACAAGAGCAGAGCCACTCTGCCAGTTTACCTATTTTTATTTTTGCAATTATATCACAACAATATAACTAATATTTATCTTCTTTACTCGCTCAGAGTGACAAGTTCACCACGTTTGAGCTTTGCTATTTTTCCACGAAATTTTCGTATATAAAAAGCCTTCTCCTCAAAGCTGATATTTGTTGCAATATTTACTTTTTTGAGTTCTCTTTCATAATATTTCGTCAAAAATGCACAGAGCTCTGCGTTGAGCGCATCTTCATCCTTGAGCGCTACAATACTCTCATCGACCATAATCGCCATCAACTCAGGATTATCCGTTTGTGATGCCAGTGCTGCAGAAAACTCTTGTGAATGGAATTGCAACAATGATGGTTCGATCACATCAAGGATCTGGTCAATAAACTCTGGCTTCTCCAATACAGTTTTGATCAAAGAGAGTTCCCACATATCACGGTGTCTGCTTGCCTGCTGCATAACTGCACTGTTTTGATTGTTTGGCTGCGTTTGTGTGTTTAAACGCAGTAGTGATGGAGATACACCAAGTCCACCAAGTCGTGAAGCTAGATAGGTCTTGTACTCCTCTTGCAAGATAGGAGAGAGGGTTTTAAGATAGGCAATGCCCTCTTGCATACACGCCTCTTTTGCTTTTGGATCTTTTAGGTTATACAGAGAGAGTATCTCATCAAGAACGAACTCGATAAAAGGCTTTGCCTCTCGAAACATATTGCCAAGCTCCTCAACACGCCCCTCTTTTACCATATCAGCTGGATCAAGCCCTCCGCCAAAGACAACGACACCACCGTTAAAACCACCTGCACTTAAAAGTTTGGATGCCTTGAGTGCTGCTGCACGACCCGCCTTGTCTCCATCGTAAGCCATAACAACACGAGGTGTACCTTTGCGAAGCAGAGGAAGGTGCTCTTGTGTAAGTGCGGTTCCGAGTGTTGCGACTGCATTGTCAAAACCTGCTTGATGCAGCATGATAACATCAAGATAGCCTTCGGTAATGATGATCTCCTGCTTTTTATGCAGAGATTGTTTTGCCAAATGATAGGCGTACAAAAGACGCGACTTGTTAAAAAAAGCCGTCTCAGGAGAGTTTACATACTTTGCCTGATGACCTGTTATTGTCCGTCCGCCAAAACCGACGATAGAACCATTTGCAGAGTGAATCGGGAATGTTATGCGCTCAACAAAGCGTGCATAGGTCTGATTTCTCTCTTGGTTATATCCAACTACACCCATATCTACAGCCTCTTTTATGGAGAACTGCTGTGAGCGGATATAGTTCAGTGTTGCGTTTGAATCAGGTGCATATCCTATACCGAACTTCTCAATACTGCTCTCATAGATACCACGCTCTTTAATATAGCTCATTGCCGTATGGTGCTGTGTAAGTAGTGTTTGGTACCATTCATTGAGCTTATCCATAACCTGCGAGCGTGGTTTGTTATGCTTGTTATCAGTGTATGTGAGTGTAAAGTTATAAGAATCAGCGAGCTTTTCCAAAGCTTCAGGATAGTTGAGCTTCTCATATTCCATAACAAATTTAACGGCATCACCGCCTGCCCCACAACCAAAACAGTGAAATATCTGTTTTTGAGGACTGACAACAAAAGAGGGGGATTTTTCATCATGAAAAGGGCATGGTGCTTTGAAGTTTCCACCTGCCTTTTTCAGCTCAATGTAAGAGCCTACAACATCAACAATATCAAGTCGTGCCTTTAGGGCTTCTATGGAATCTTGAGCAATCATAAATGAATTATACTACAATTTTTGTGTTTAAAAATGGTGTCCCATTAAAAGAGAAAAAGAGTTGTCATTTGCTGATTTACTCACTCCGTAAGAGTATCGAAAGATAAAATATTTATGTGCATTGATCGTATATGTTGTATAGAGTGAAGCGACTGTTATGTCCTCTATATTTTCATATACACTGTTCGTAAAACCATAAGAGAGACTCGCATATATCTTTTTAGTAAAGTAACGTCCTGCACCCAGACTATAGGCATTTGTATTTTGAAAGGTTGCAATACCTGTTTTATCCGTATCATTTATAATAGTATATGCATAGGTCCCAAAAAAGACCATACTATTTTTTATGTAACTAAGACTCGCCTGTGCCTGATAATCTGTTTTGTTATCTACAACATCATCATTATATGTCGGGAATAAAACTCCTGCACCAACACTCACAAACAAAGAATCCAGAAGATATTTTTGATACCCTCCACCTACATAAGTATCATAAAAGCCATGTTCTACATCACCATTGGCATCGGTGTTCATATAGTAAGCACTATAACTCTGCAGATAATAATCTTTGTAGTATAAATCTGCTCTAAGACTAAAAGAGGGAATATTTAAATGCTGACTTACAAGTGGTGCTGTATCTGCATAGTTAAAGCCATATACCACATCATAATGATACTCATCATAAAGACGTTTGACGCTACAGCCACTCTTATCGACCAGATCGCTCAACGGAGTATTTTGACATTTGTCTTCACTATCGATCACACCGTCCATATCAGCATCCACAAACGCAGAAAGATTAACACTTATCACGAATAGAAATAATAAATTAACTGTATACTTATTCATCCAACAACAGACCTAATGACCTAAGGGTAAAGGGTTTACAATAGGATCAATCAATCGTCTGTGTACCTCTTTTGATGCTGCTTGCAAGTAGCTCTGATATTGAGTTAAATGCGCATATGTTTGTGCTTGCACATCTTGTGCTTGTTCTTGTTTACGTGCCTCAATCACCTGCTGCGTTTGAATCGCTGCACCTCTTTGATCTTGCTGGCTTTTTTTAAGTATATCTATCACATGACTTCTTTCATAAAAGCTCATTTGTGCCATTTGTATCTTCAATTCGTTCATAAGTGCAATACGCTTCTCTTTTGGAGCATGCTGAATCTCTTTTATCTCTTCTTCAATTGTATTATCATCTGCTAGCAATGATGTAAAAAAACCTAAGAAAATGAAAAAAAGAAAAAAGTTTAACAGTTTCATTCTATCACTCCAATTTTTATTATATATGCCTATTATCACATAATTTTTCTTTATACTTGATAAAAACAAAATAAAACAAAAACAATATAACAAACAATAGTTTATCTGTTAAGTAATCTATAACAAATGTATCTTATACTATAATATTATTTATAAAAAATATAAGGATATAAAATGAAAAAAATAGCTTTAGCTACTTTATTAACAGCGAGTACAACTCTACTTATGGCACAGGAAACAAAATTTCTTCCAATAGCAACGGAAAATAATTATTCTCTTTCTCCATCTGTAGCTCTTGTTGGTGGATATGGTAAGTATGATGAACTAGATAGTGGTTCGGCTTTATATGGTATTGAACTTGATATCGCATGTCCTCTACTACAACTAAGTTCTAATAAGATCAAACAACAAATCAGTGTAGTACATTACTCAGAAAAAGATAAATTCAATTCGACAAGTATTGAGTTGAACCCTCATGTAATGTTCGATGTGGCAAATAAACTTCAAGTTGGTGTAGGGCCTGGATTTGGTGTAGTTTTTGCTGATGCTGATGGCGACACAGATACTGTATTTGGAATCAATATAGGAGCTTCGGCAAACTACGATATAACTTCAAAAATGTTTGTTGGTGCAGAAGCTAGATACCAATGGACAACTGATGCAGATTTCGGTGGTGGTGATGTCTCTTTGGACAACTATAGAACACTTTTAAAAGTAGGTTATCACTTCTAAAAGACCCAGAAGATATGAAATTTGCTAAATAGTCATTATTTAGTTATAATTTCACTTCTAAATTTAAACAGAAAGTGGGTGATGTGATATGCCTGGTATCGTACTACGCTCTGATGATAATTTTGATGCAGCTTACAGACGTTTCAAAAAGCAAGTGGATCGTAACTTAATCGTTACAGAAGCTCGTGCTCGCCGTTTCCATGAAACAGAGACTGAAAAACGTAAGAAATTCAAAATTGCATCTCGTAAGAAAATGCTTAAACGTCTTTATATGATGAGACGTTACGAATCACGCCTGTAAACGTTAGTCCTTCGGGACTGCGTTTCACTTATTAAACGCAGCAACTCTCCTAAAACCTAAAACTCGATCCCAAGTCCAACTAACAACTGATAATCATTTTGTAGTGGTGTTATGCCATTTGAATCAACTTCTGGTAATTTTGTATGGTCCCAAATTGCGGTAATATCAAAATCCAACCACTCAAACAGCTCATTTTCAAGTGTTAATACCATATGATGTTTATAACTCCCCGATTCTGGATTTGTCAATGTAAGTTTGTATTGGTATGTTAGATCTGTGATCTTCGAGAGTTCATACTCAAGCCTAGTACTTAGCTCTAACGATGGTGACATGACCGAGGCATCTGTTCCTACCGGCACCGTTATGTAGTTGGTCTGTAAAACAGCAGGACCACCTGAGAAATCCCACTCCACATCTTTTGTCTTAATAGCGGTATACCCCACACCAATACCGACTGTATATTGTGAGCCTATATTTTTAAATCTGTCTGTATAGTACTCAGCGAAGACCGGTGTCCAGAAAAAATAACGAGTCAGATAGACATCAAACTTCTCATTGAGACGATGATCATTTGCTGTCTCTATTCCATTGGTTCGTGAAATACGACCTATATAATCCAAAAGCAGTTTATTTGTAGCTGTTCTTCTTTTAAGGTCTGCCTGTACCGTATAGTCAAACTGATTACGATTTCCCGCTCTTGTATCAAAATTGATAGCAATTTTTCCAGACCAGTACTGTCTCTCTTTATTCCCTGAAATTGCAAAAGAGACAATTTGTTCTTTATCAAACGTATAGGTATCTTTACCTTGAATAATATGTAGTTTACCCTCTTTATATCGAAGAATACCGGGAATAGTTGCCACACTCTCGATATTTACATCAATGATATGGTAACTCTTGATCTGTGCTATATCATCAAAATCAAAACTATAAAGCCCTATCTCCTCGCTCTCAAACTCCAGTTCATTATCGAACATTCCTTTGATCTCACCTTTAAACCACTCCCCGTCTTTCGTCTCTACCCAGTCAAAGTTTTTAGGTGTTGGTGAAAGTTTTTCCCAAGGTTGCTGCAATTTGGAAATATCTACTTTACCTCTTTTATCTATCGATTTAATAACATTACTAATAGGGATTTTTTTTGTATCATTGTTCTTTTGATCTGATTTTTGTGCTTTTTTTCGTATCTCATCAGCACTCAGACCAGAAGTATCCTGTATAAGAACAGGTGCATCTGAAGTTTCACTACTGTTTGTATCGACTGCGTTTAGATTCTCTTCTCCAAACACAGCTACGAACAAACACAGCAGTAAAACAACGATTTTCATCTATAGTTTTCCATACATTTCATTATAGAAATTAAGTGCATACCTGTCACTCATACTTGCAATGTAGTCTGCTACGACTCTATGCTTATTTCGTGATTGCAGTTGAGCGTAGTAGAAGTGTGGCAGCATCTTCTCCTCCTCCATAAGTCCTTTGTAGAGTCCTTTTATCGCCTGCTTTCCTGCATACATCTTACGGACAATACTTTTATGTTGGTACATTTTCACAAAGAGGATCTTCTTGAGTTTTTTTATCTTTGTCTCAAGCTCTTTGTCAAAACCAACAGGCATCTCTTCATAGTTGGCTACTTTTTCTTTGGAAAAATCAAGCAGTGAATAGACAAGATGATTGATAAGGTTAGAGCTGAATCTGTATCGAAACATCTCATCATTTTCAGTTCCTACACCCTCTTTGGCAACTTTTTCAAGTATTTCACAGGCAAGTTCACTCTCTCTGAGATCTTCAAAAGTGATAAGTCCGGAATTTACACCATCATCAATATCATGGCTCATATAGGCGATCTCATCTGCGCGATCAACGACCATCGCTTCATAAGATGGATGTTTCTCCAAATCGAACTGCTCATCGATGATCTTAGGCAAAAATGCTTTTTTGTAAGGGTAAGAGTGTTTGAGTATCCCCTCTAAGGTCGCAAAAGTGAGATTTAAGCCATCAAAGTTCTTATAACGCTTTTCCAGTTTTGTAACGACACGAAAACTCTGAAAATTATGTTCAAACCCATTGTTAAACCCATCTGTTTTAAGACATTCATCAAGTGTATCTCCACCAACATGACCAAAAGGTGTATGACCAAGATCATGTGCCAAAGCAATAGCTTCTGCTAACGATTCATTTAAATCAAGCTGGGATGTAATGGAACGTGCTATTTGGGAAACTTCTATGGAGTGTGTTAAACGTGTACGGAAAAAATCACCTTCATGATTTAAAAAGACCTGCGTTTTATACTCCAGTTTTCTAAATGAACCAGAGTGGATGATCCTATCTCTGTCACGAGCATAAGGATTACGAAAATCCTTATCTATTTCATAAAAACGCTCGTATGGTTTCATTAGGCTTTTTTGATAAATTCTGTTTTTAGGTAGATTTTTGTTCCGTTCACACGACCTTCAACATGGTCATCCATATCGTGAGGAAGAGAGATACGTGTTACAGTTGTACCGCGTTTAGCAGTAAATCCCGCACCTTTTACATCAAGGTCTTTCAAGATCACAATACTGTCACCAGCATGAAGTTCAACACCGTTTGCATCACGGAACACGACTTTATTCGCTTCTGCGTTTATAGCGCTGTCCGCCCATTTTTGTTCAGCCTCTTCAAGATACATCATATCAAGCAGGTCTTGGCGTCCAAGTTTGTTTAAAAGAATATATGACATTACTTTTACAGCAGGAACTTCACTCCACATAGAGTCGTTCAAACAATTGAAATGTGTCTCATCAAGTTCATCATTTTCTATCTCTGTTTTACACTCTTGACAGATGTAGATTGATTGATCTTCACTGCCGTCACCTTGTGGCACTTCATAAGCGCTCAAACCTTCACTACTACCACATAACTCACAAACACCACCACTTCTAGCTTCTAAACTCATATATTTTTCCTTTTAATAATTTTTGCAATTATATCGCCTTATGATTTAATTAGGCTTTTTTAATCACTGTTCCTACACCATCGCTCGTAAAGATCTCTAATAAAATCGAGTGTTCTACTCTACCATCAATGATATGTGCTTTTTCCACTCCTGCATCAACAGCTTCAAGACAGGCATCGACTTTTGGGATCATACCACCGTGAATGGTTCCATCTGCTTTTAAATTCTCTATCTCTTGTTCAGTAAGGGTCTCAAGCAAGTTTTTTTCTTTATCCAAAACACCGACAATGTCAGTCATAAACAAGATCTTTTTTGCATTAAGCTTTCCTGCAATTTTACTCGCTGCCAAATCCGCATTGATATTAAATCCCGGATGATTTATCGTATCACCTGAACCGATCGGAGCGATGACAGGGATAAATCCCTCTCCAATAAGATTATCGATAACTTTATTGTCGATATTGACAATCTCACCGACAAGACCGTACTTTCCATTCGCTTTTGGTTCTGCGACAATAAAGTTCGCATCTTTACCGCTTATACCAATAGCTTTGCCACCATGCAGGTTGAGCAGTGTTGTTATCTCTTTATTGATACTTCCACTTAGTACCATCTCTACGACTTCCATCACCTCTTCGGTCGTCACACGCATACCATCAACAAATTCACTGCCAAGCTGTAACTTCTCAAGCATTGCGTTTATTCTGTTTCCGCCGCCGTGAACAACAACGGGTTTGATACCTACAAGATAAAGCAGAATGATGTCTTGTGCGAATTTCTCTTTCAAGTCAGGATTGATCTGTGCAGAACCACCATATTTTATGACAAAAATCTCATTTCTATACTGTTTTATGTACGGCAAAGCATCAAGAAGTGTCTTTGCAGTCTCTATCTTTTTAGTTATCATTGGTTTCCTTACTGAATTTCAAAATATCTTCTACAGAGTGTATTTGTTCGTTTCTTTTTTTATTGAACGCTTTATCAGCTTTTTTCTCGCTATATGCCTGACACTCTTGAGGGATCGGGTCTCCCGGCTCACGATTGATGTCATCACACATTGTTCCAGTTACTTTCAAGTTTGCACATCCACTCAAAAGAACAACTGTTAATATTAAAATTTTATACATAAAAAGTCCTATTTTTTCTTCACTATCAAATCAAGATATTTTTGAGGTGTTACTTTCATCATCTCCTGTGCCAGCCATCGTATCTGAAAATAAGCAGCACCGCTGTCTCTGAGCGTAAAGTAATTTTTCAAGCTTCTAAGGTTGAATGTCACAACCATATCTACTTTTACATTGTCTGTGATGATATGTTTGAACGCATCACCCACATTTCTCTTTTTCTTCCCATTTTGAAGTGCGATATAGAGCTCTTCAGGTTTAGAGTCAAACTCCTCTAAAAGAGGTAGTGAACTCTTTGCAACAGCCAAAGCATAGAAGTCCTCTACAACCATGAACTGATAATCCAGTTTGTCATACATTCCACCGATCTCAATACGATTATACGCTTCATCACTGACAACGAACATATCAAAATCAAGGACTTTTCGTATAAAGAACTCTTTCCCGCCACCATTTTTTGCAGCAACGAAAGCATTGATGAGTGAACTCATAGTGTAGCGTGTACTACGTACACTTATCGCTTGAATTCTGTGGCGGGCATGCTCTTGCAGAACTCCACGGCTTGTTCCGCGTATGAGATAAGAGAGGTTGGCATGTTCTAAAATAGAGTGATGAAAATATGTCCACGCCAGATCATCAAGAAGATTTGACTCTTCTATTGCGTTTAGAGTTTGGCACATTTCGTTATCTGGAAGTTTTGTTTCTATCTCTTTTACAACATCATTTTCACTGTTTGAAAAGCTGTCATAACATGTACGTGCAGCAGTCTCAGCGACACCTATACCGGTATCTTGAAGCAGTACCACCTCAGGTTTTGAATATTTTATCCCGTACATCTCTTGCATAGAACCATCCCAAATTAAATTACTCTTATTTTACAATATTTCAGCTTACTACCTACTTTTGTACACCATCAAGTATAGGTACAAAATCACAATCTTCAAGCTCTTCTTCTTCGATCTTTGTACCGTTCTTTATAAAACGCGTAATAACCTGTCTGCCTTCTTTTTGCAAAGGTGCGACCAGTATTCCTCCATCGGCTAACTGCTCAAAAAGTTTTGCCGGTATCTCTTTGGCCGTTGCTGAAAACAAAATTCTGTCATAAGGAGCATAGGATATCCAGCCGTTCTGTCCATCATCCGTACGTGTATGTATATTGTTTATCCCCAGATCCCGAAAACGTTTCTTCGCTTCCATCATCAATGGTTCAATTCTCTCAATACTAAAAACACCGCGAAAGAGGTGTGAAAGCACAGCCGCCTGATAACCACTGCCGCAACCCACTTCTAAAACCCTATCTGCGCCTCTAGGAATAAGAAACTCCGTCATCTTCGCAACTGTCAAAGGAGAGCTGATAAACTGTGCTCCGCCTATTGGAAGCGCATCAAGTTTGTAAGCATTATGACGAAAGCCCATTGGGACAAACGCCTCTCTGTTAGTGTTAGCTATGGCTTTTTTTACCTCTGGAGAGAGTGTAAACCTTTTTTCTATTTCATCTGCCATTCGTGCAGTTTTTGTTGCTGTTATTCTGTCCAAATTACTCTATTCCTACATCCATATATCTTCTCATAAGAGAGATCTCTTTTTTATTATATTCTACTTCTAAGCAAGGCTTATTCCCACCATAAAGTGCGTTTGCCTGCGGTGAGACTATTGTACTTATCTGCGTACACTCCTCATTTTGAGAATCACTCGCTACTACATAACATTGGTTTACCAATGCCAAAGATCGCGTTAAGACCTTAAAATGCTCACTTCTGATCTTACCCCACCACGCAGGAACGGCGATGATATCAGCACCTTCACTCTTGCACCACAGCTCTTTGAAACGCAGCTCGAAACAGATAAAAACAGCAAGCTTAATACCATCCACTTCTACGATTTTAAAATCATCTACACTGCCCTCTTGCATATACTTATGCTCATCGCCAAAACGAAAGAGTTTTGCTTTTGCACGCTCATACACAACTTCACCATTATGAAAGACCTTTGCAAAGTTAAAAACTTCACCATTACGTCTCTCTAGAATGGTTAAAATTATTATCTTATTCTGCGAAGCTGCTTTTATCGCTTCTATAGCATAAGGAGCAAATGCCAAAACCGCTTCAAAGTTTTCATAATCATATGAAGTCAAACAAACTTCCGGAGCGACTATAAAAGATTTTTCATTACACTCATGTATAAATGACAGAAGTGT
>Ga0256828_1000028_pt1 | contig 104131 bp, 102 predicted proteins | sample CV88metaG_FD_185993 | JGI IMG/M metagenome (GOLD analysis project Ga0256828, IMG submission 185993) | Hydrothermal vent microbial communities from East Pacific Rise, Pacific Ocean - CV88 | ecosystem: Environmental > Aquatic > Marine > Hydrothermal vents | place: Pacific Ocean: East Pacific...
ACTACCACACTCACTACCACACCCACCCCCCGTCGGGGGGTGGGTGTGGTAGTGAGTGTGGTAGTGAGTGTGGTAGTGAGTGTGGTAGTGAGTGTGGTAGTGAGTGTGGTAGTGAGTGTGGTAGTGAGTGTGGTAGTGAGTGTGATAGTGAGTGTGGTAGTGGGTGTGGTAGTGGGTGTGGTAGTGGGTGTGGTAGTGGGCTTCTTCTATGAACTTTTATCCAATTTACACCTTTCATACTTTTTATTCTAACTTATTTAGAGTTATTTTTTTTGTATGTTTTAGTATAACCATATCAATAGTATAGTGCACTAAATTTATTGTATGTTACTAAAAATTAGGGTAAAATAAACTTAGAAAACAAAAGGATGTTTATGGAAATAAAATATATTAATATAGGAGGAAGTCGAGAAGAGATCAATAAAATAACAAAAGAACATCAACCAAATTTATTAGAAATTATTAAGCCTAACGATTTAATATTTAGTCCTGAGAAATTAATTAAAAAATTTTTTAAAGGTACAGAAGAAGAATATCATCACTGGTTAATACATCATAAATTGCATCCTTCTCAAATTAATTATCATTTAATTAATCAAAAAAGTGAATTAATCAAAAAACTAAAAGTATATACTATGAGACTTCTTGATGAATCAAAAAAAGATTCCTTATTTTTTAATGAATTAGGCAACATCAGTGTTACTAAATGGCTAGAAAGTTTTGATACACTTGAAAATCATATTTATGATTTAAGTGACTTTAGTAAAATTGAGTTTTTAAAGATTTTTGATCATTTTAAAACAAAGTTCACAACCAATTCTCCCTTTGCTTTTCTTATTATAGATGAACTAAATCAACATATTATTATAGTTGAATCCCATAAAGTATTACTACGATTAAACAAACCTTTACCTATAGGAAATAAAAAAGGAACACCTTCGGGAAAAGCTCCTGAAAAGCTTTATCAAAACTTTTTTACATCTATTGGATACAAAGGAAAAGGAGAACTCACAGAAGGATTAAATTATCATCGTACCAGTTTTAAAAATTTTAATTTTAATCTAAATATTGAAACTCGTCTTTTAAATGATATTATCTATCAAGAACTTTTCTATAATCCAAAAGAGACTCAAATTGCTTTTATGTTTGGTTCATATACTAAAAAACTCTATTTTTCAAGTGATCTTAAAGGGACAGAACGTACAGAAGAGGAAATAGAAGCACTAGAGATCTCTTTAGAAAGAACTAAAGAGATAGAAAAAAAACTTCACAAAAGAAGACAAGGATCTATCAAAGCAGATAAAACATCTACAGAAGTTAAAAAACGTATTGACTATCCAAAACAAACTATCAATATATCTAATGAAAAATACAAAAAAAGTAACACAAAACAAATACCTTCTACTTCTCTAGAACAACTTAACCAAGAGATAAAAAAAAGACAACAGGGGTATAGTGAATTAGCAAAAAAGAAAATTAGGGATGCTTTTAGTCATAGTGATCAGTATGTTCAAGAATTTTATAATTTTTTAGATAAAGGAATGACTATTAGTGATGCTTTAAGTAAGTTTTCTGAACGTTATGCGAATAACCCTTATATTAAAGGAATTATTGAAACTTCTATTACTGGAGAACTACAACTTCATGCTCTTAAAAATAAAGGCATAGAAGAACTTACCTCTTCTATTACTCTTCTTGAAGATCAACTTCAACAAATAAAAGATGAAATTGGATATAAAGAGGATGAGATTACTTCACTGAATCAAAAATTAGAATCTATAATTATCAACCATACTAAACAGTTAGAAAAAATTGAATTTAATATTCATGAACTTATTCTAGAAAAAGAACAACTTCTAAAAGAAAAACATCAACAATCAGAAATGATTATTGAATTAGAGAATCTCCTTACTCAATATGAATCTACTCTTCAAAAACAGGAAGAAGAAGCTATTCACTATAAAGAAAAACTTATTCTTTTAGAAGAAGAAAACAATCTTCTCTCTAATCATTTAAAAAGCTCTAATCTAGAACTTGAACATTATCTACAAAAAATTACTCAACTTCAAGAGGAAAATCGTCTTCTTTTATCCAATTCTAATCTTCTCAAATCAAATAATCAACAGCTTCACTCTCAGATTGATTTTCTTACTTCTGAAATTAAGCTTCTTACGAAACAAAGGAAATAATGTGAAAAAATTTCTTACTATCATCTTAGCAATACTCTTTTTAGGTTGCGGAAGTAATAGCTCTAATAATCCAAATGCTATAGAAGAAGAAAATAATCTATCTTTTGAAGACAACAAAAATTACAATTTTTCTTCTAAAGTAATTACCATTTACGTACATGGCTATCAAGAGGAAGGTTATAAACGAGATAATACTTATGGACTTCCTTGGTACAATACATTTCGAGAAAATCTTGAAAAATATACCAAACTTCCCTCTCTACATCAATATAATTATATAGAAAAGTATTCTAATATGCTTACATCTATCGATTACTATGGTAAAAATGCTCCAGAATATTACTCAGAGGAAGATATTCAAGATATTGAAGATATTACACAGAAATTTAAAGGAGGAATTCCACGCTATGCTATGATTATTGCTAAATATGCAAAAGATCTTCTAGAGCATACTCCAGCAGAAAAAATTAATATTGTAAGTGTTAGCATGGGCTCCCTTATAACACGATGGATGATTGAAAAAGATTTAGAACATCTTGCTTCTGAGAAAAAAATTGAAAAATGGATAACACTAGAGGGGGTTATCCGTGGGAACTATGCCTTAAGTGTTGCTAATGAAACTATTATCCATCTTTTTCTTGATGAATCTCCAGAAATTAAACAGATGCATTATAACTGGATTAAAGAAAATCTCACACCAACACCTGAAATACTCTCTAATAATTACTATAAAGATATCTTAGTTGGACAAATTAGTCTTACAGATGGAACACAATCAGGATCTCTTCTAAAATATGTTCTTCCTCTTTATGGAGGATTCCAACCTAATGACGGATTTCAACTTCTAAAAGATACCTACTTTGCAAAAATTGAACAAACCTTACAACCACCATCACATATACTACTTCATGAAGATCATGTCAATATCAAAAATAGTGTAGCAACCATGATTAATGTTGCCAATTTTTTAAATCCTAAAAAACGTGTTCGAATTACTCTAGAAGAGACTACAGTTAACGATATCCATGAAGATGTCAATAGTAAAAACCAAAGTGCTGAGATACTTTTTGAGAGTAAAATATACTCTCCCTATAGTGATACTTTATGGGATCTTCATAAGGCTATTGATGAACGTCTCTATTACAGTGGTGCACTACAAATTTATAATTATCAAAATAATGGAGAGAAAAAAAGAATCAATCAGATACTCTTTGATGGTTTTATCGATCAAAAGGAAGAAGAACTTGAACTCTATATACAAGGATTTGAAATAGACCGAAGCTCTACCTATAATATAAGTGAGATCAATAAAGTTTCAAAAAAAGAATCCTTAGGTAAAATTGATCAATATATTCCTCTAAAAAATGGAACCTATCCCATTGAGTCTGACGATTGGCAAGGAGTTTTAAAGATAGAAATTTTAGAGATATAACACATGAGCAATCTACTCATGTGCTGCAACAAACTCCTCATAGCTTCCTTCAAAATCTATAATGGATTCATCACTATTAATCTTAATAATACGATTGGCAAAAGCATCAATAAGTTCTCTATCATGAGAGACACAAATTACACCACCCTGATAGTTATGTAATGCCTCTCCAAGTGCAACAATAGCTTCTAGGTCAAGGTGATTATTTGGCTCATCCAAAACCAGATAGTTTGCTTGATCCATCATCATCTTTGAAAGCATAATTCGATGCTTCTCTCCTCCTGAACAAGCTCCTACCTCTTTACTTTGTTCTTCTCCAGAGAAGAGCATTCGTCCTAAACATTTTCTAATCTCATCAATATGCCACTTTGGATCATGCCCCTGTATCCACTCATAGAGTTTTTCACTTCCAACAACAAGATCTGTTGTATTTTGTGGAAAATATGTCGTCGTAATGGTCTGTCCCCACTTAAATGTTCCACTATCTGCTTCTATCTGCTCCATAAGAATATTTAAAAGGGTTGTCTTCCCTACCCCATTACCACCGATAATTGCTATTTTATCTTTTGCTTCTACCTTGAATGAGATATCCGAAAATACAGGCTCACCATTATAACTCTTTGCAAGATTTTGTACCTCAAGTACCTCATTCCCTATCTCTCTATGAGGTTTAAAAACAATTGAGGGATCCCGACGAGAAGAGAGTTGAATCTCTTGAACATTGAGCTTTTCTAACTGTTTTTGACGCGATGTTGCTTGCTTTGCTTTTGAAGCATTCGCAGAGAATCTAGCAATAAACTTCTCCAACTCCTCTTTCTCTTTTGTTGCTCTTGCATGATCAGCTTGCTGTTGTTTTGCAATTAAATTAGCTGCGATATACCAATCATCATAATTTCCTGTAAACTCCCGAATATTCTTAAAATCCAGATCAAGAATATGGGTAACCACATTATTCAAAAAATGTCGGTCATGCGAAATAACTACCATCACACCATCATGACGCTTTAGTTCATTTTCTAACCATGCAATGGTCTCAATATCCAAAGAGTTAGTAGGCTCATCAAGAAGCAAAATATCAGGCTTCAAAAAGAGTACTTGTGCCAATAAAATTTTCACTTTATCACTACTGGTCAATGAGGACATTAGCTCGTCGTGCATCTCAGCAGGGAATCCTAATGCTTCAAGAAGTTTTTCAATTTTTACATCTGATTCATAGGTTGGATCCTCATCGGCACAAATCATCTCTAATTCACCAAGACGCTCATTGACTTTTTCATCATCAAAGTCTCCTGTCATATAGAGTTCTTCTTTCTCTTTTTGAGCATCATAGAGTTTTTTATTACCATAAAGCACGGCATCTCTTAATGTAAAATCTTCAAAAGCATATTGATTCTGACTTAACACACCCAATCGTGCCCCTGGTTGAATATGCACTTCTCCATCGGTAGGTTCCAATTCACCTGAGAGAATCTTTAGAAATGTTGACTTTCCTGCACCATTAGCACCAATCAATCCATATCTCTTTCCCGCATCTAGCGTGATACTGATTTTATCAAAAAGTACCCGTTTTCCGTATCTCTGTACGATATTTACTGTGCTTAACACTTATATTCCTTACAATTAATAATTGTGGCATTTTATCATTATGTTGATATAATATCTATTAAAAAAGTAGCCCCTATATGTCAACCTATGATCTTATTGTAATTGGTGCAGGTCCTTCAGGAATGATGGCCGCCATTCATGCTGCACGTAGGAATAAACGTGTTCTTATTCTTGAAAAACTCCCTCAAATAGCAACAAAACTCAAAGCCACAGGTGGTGGTCGATGTAATCTAACCAATACCCTAGAGATCGAAGATTTTATCTTCCATTTTGGCAAAGAGGGAAGATTTATTGCCCCTGCACTTTATGCTCTTAACTCCTCTGCTCTACAAGATTTTTTTCAAGAGATTGGTGTTTCAACCCATGCACCTGATGGATTTCGTATCTTTCCTGTAGGGCACAACTCTACAAGCATTATCAAAGCACTCCACCAAGAGATAAAACGCCTAGAGATCAAACTGCTACTCTCAACCAAAATAACTTCTCTTAAAGTAACCGACAGAAAACTACTTGGTGTTACAAGTGAGGAGAAGAAATTTTTTCACTCTCATAACGTCCTTATTGCAACAGGAGGTATGGGATATCCACAATTGGGTGCTCAAGGCGACGGATACCGACTGGCACAAACTGTAGGACACACGATCAAAGAGCCCCATCCAGCCATGATGCCACTTCAAACCAAAGAGAACTGGGTAGCCAACTGCCGAGCCAACACCATCCCTAAGGCTATCCTGCGTGTCGCTCTTAAAAAATACCAAACTCTTCAGGCACAAGGAGACCTTATCTTCACCAAGCATGGTATTCGTGGTCCTGTTGTATTGGATTTTTCTAGAGAGATTACCCCACTTCTTGCAAAATTTAATGAGGTTCCAATAGAGGTTAATCTAACCAAAGGCATGAATGAAGATCAGGTACATCAACATATCAAAAAAGAACAACAACGACAACTTCACCCTAATACCCTAAGCCTAATTAGCTCGTTGATTCCCGAAAGTTTAACACTAGAGCTATGTAAAATTGCCCAAGCCTCTCCTCATGCTGCATGGAGTAAACTCTCAGGATCTACACGCAATAAGATTATTAAACTTCTGGTCAAAATGCCCCTAACCATCAATGGTCATGATGGATTTAAAATGGCAATGATTACACGAGGAGGTATCCTCCTAAAAGAGGTAGATCCAAATACATTAGAGAGCAAAAAACTCAAGGGGCTCTATTTTGCAGGTGAGGTTCTAGATCTAGATGGTCCGTGTGGAGGATATAACCTTCAATGGGCATTCTCTAGTGGTTATCTTGTAGGGATGAGTTATTAATTATCCTCTTTGTTAAAGCGATCTTTATACGAACACCGTAAGCAGAGCTCTTCTGTACAAATATCCTGTTCAAACCCCTCTCTCATCATCGAAGCTCTCTCTCCCTCTAGAATCTCTCTAAGAGAGCTCTCTTTAAGATTTCCCAAGCGAATTACTGCCTCACTATCTAAACAGCACGGAACCACATCCCCATTAGCAAGAATACCAACATGGGAGTTTAATCCTTGACACCCGCCATGACCATAAAGCGGATTTTTTAAAGAAGGCCACTCAAAGTAATAGTCAAAATGTAACAGTACTTTATGATCTAAACGAATACTCTTTTTCTCTTTAGGATTTAAAGTCGATAGATCCAACGAGAGTCCAAACTCTTCATTAAGCAGAGTAAACAGCTTTTGATTAAACTCTTTTTCACTCATCACCTCATCAAGATTCCACATTCTAAGATTAATAAAACTCTCCTGCCTAAACGCTACTTTCGCATGACAAAGATCCAAAATAGGACGCATATACTGTTCAAATGTTATTCGTGTATCATTCTTATTAAACGCATTTAATGAAATATTAATCTGCTTAATCGCAGGATGAAATAGATCCTCATGGGTATGTTTTTTCATAAAATAGCCAGAAGTGGTCAAAACTGCTCGCATTTTATGCTTTTGAATAATATCTAAATAGGCAGTAAGATTTAAAAGAGTTAAAGGGTCTCCTACCACATGACATGCCACCTCATTGGTATAAGATTTAACCTGAGCAATAACTTTCTCAAAAAATGCCAACTCCATGGTAAGCTCTGGACGATGCTTGGTAGGACAAAAAGAGCAACGAAGCCCACAGACATTCGTTAGCTCTATATAGACTCGATAAAACTTCACACTAAATTGAGATCTCTTTAATATCGGCGATCTCTCTAAAAGATTTATAGATCGAAGCAATGGTATTCTTACGGTTAATACGAACTTTTTCATCCTCAGCATTAACCATAACATCATCAAAGTAGGCATCCAATTTAGGCTTAAGCGAAAAGAGTGCTTCTAGTCTCTCTTTATATGAGCTATACTCTTGTCCGATCACCTCAAGATAGGCTTGATAGAGCTCTTTTTCTATTGGCTCAACAAACTGAGTAGAATCGACCTCTAAAGCCTCATCAAGATTCACCTCTTTAGAGATATTCGCCACCCGCTTAAATGTTGAAAACTGCTCCTTAAACTCAGGATTAGAGACAATCTCATTGAGTGCTTCTACCTTTTTAGCAATCTCATTAATATCTCGTTCACCTGACTCTAATACTGCATTAATTACAGAAGGGTTGGCATCTAATGATTTTTTAATCCGCTCTAAGATAAAGGCTGTAAGCTTATCTTTATCGTACGAAGCATAAGCATCACTTACCTCATGAAGTATCGCATCCATATCAAAAGGAAGATCATACGCTACCACCATTCGAACAATGCCATTAACCGCTCGACGCAAAGCAAAAGGATCTTTTGATCCTGTTGGGATCTTACCAATACTAAAGAGCCCGATTAAAGTATCCAACTTAATCGCCATTGCCACAATAGAAGAGAAGACCGAACTCGGAAGTTCCGCCCCCTCCCCTAAGGGAAAATATTGCTCTTTTATTGCTGTATAGACCAGTGGATCCTTCCCTAATGCTTTGGCATAATAGTATCCCATAAGCCCCTGTAACTCTGTAAACTCATAAACCATCTCTGAAGTAAGATCGGCTTTTGCCAAAGCAATACTCTCCTCCATCAAAGCTTGTAGCTCTTCAATACTTTTACCTGTCTCTTTTTCTAATCTTTTAGCATAAAGTGCCAAGAGTCTTAGAGCAATCTCCTTTTCTCGATTGATCTTATCAATCAGACTTCCTAAACCATCCATAAAGGTAATCTTCTCTAAACCATCGGTTACCAATCCTCTCTTTAAATCATTTCGATAAAAGAACAATCCATCTGCAAGACGAGGCTTTAATACCCGTTCGTTCCCTTCAATCACTTTGGTGTAGTCCTCTGTAACAGCATTGGAGACTACCACAAATTTATTACTTAATTTTCCTTCCTCAAAAACAGGAAAATAACGTTGATGCTCTTTCATCGATGCAATAATCGCTTCTGGAGGCAACTCTAAAAAGAGTGCATCAAATTCACCCAAGAGTGCTTGAGGATGCTCAGTAATAGCCACCACCTCATCTAGCAATGCACCGTCCCGCTCTATCTCAATCCCATGCTTAGATTCCAACTGAGTAAACGCTTCAAGAATCTTTGTTTTTCGATCAGCAGGATAGAGCGAGACCTTACCTTTAGAGAGAAGATCATCATACTCTTGAACCTTATCTAACACTACAGGCTCAAAACTGACCATTCGGTGTAGATAGGTCTTGTTATCAGAAAAAACCCCAAAAAGCTCTGCTTCAACCACTTCATTATCCATACGAACCTGAAGCCAACGAACAGGACGAATAAACTCATCTTTTCGATCACCCCATCGCATCATCTTACCAAACGCCATTGAAGCCAACCATTTCTGAAGCATCTTAGGAAGTAACGTTGTGGTCTCTTCTCCTTGCTCCTCTTGCTTGTAGTAGAGTACCTCTTTACCATTTTTCTCAGCTACATCTAACGCTTCAAAAGCGACACCACACTTTCGAGCAAAGCCCTCTCCTGCTTTGGTTACTTCACCATCTCGCTTGGCTGCACTCAAAGGAGGACCAAAAAGTTCAATTAGATGATTGGGTTGTTTTGTGGCAATCGCTTGATGCTTTAGTACCAGACGACGAGGCGTATAGATAAACTCAAAGTCACAACTGAGTCGATACTCTTTTAGGATATCTTGCCAAGATTTTTCAATATTTTTTATAATTTTTAGTAGGGGTATAGCGGGAAGCTCTTCGACACCGATCTCTACTAGAAGTGATTTTGTCATGTTAATTTTTCCTCATAAATAATTGTCGCGATTTTAGCGAAAAGTTAATAAATGAGGGGTTATTCTATCTTTCTAAATCGAGTTAATCTCTTTTAAGCTTACATTTATTTATATTAAGTTAAAACATATTAATTAAATTAAACTTAGTTATAAACTATAGTTTAATAACTTAAAATAGAAAGGCACAAAATGAAACGAAACATGATAAACACCCCAGCTTTCCTCCTTTTTCTCTCTCTTCTCTTTGTGGGATGCAACGATACCCAAGAGGTCACACATCACCATGTAAGTGTTTCTCAAAAAGGTTACTTTGTTGTACCCATGGCAGATAAAATTCAGTACCAATGTGGCAAAAAGTCATCTTATCTTGATAGTGACGGAATGTTTGTCTGTCAATCGTTTCCTGTAACTTTCTATGTTGACTCACAACCCATTGGAAGCATTGACTCCCTCCATGATGATGGGTATGTCTTCCCTCAAGATATTATCAATCAACCACTACCAAAAGCTACAGGTCTACATGTTGCCTCATGGTAGTTTTAATTAGAAATATAAACTTATATTTTTAATTTATTTTTTTAACTTTATAGGCGATAATGTGTTTATCAAAATCGGGAACCAACAGCAGATCAAGCTCTGACACGTAGCAAATATCTGCTGTATGCTCAGGTTTACTATCTAAAAGTTTTTTTGATTTTCCTTGAGTATCCACATGATGTATCTCTCCAATCCACGTAGAGACTAGATAACCCTTTGATAAATATTTGGTAACTCCATCAATGGCTATATCCACTTCACTTGAAAGAATCTTAACCTTATGTGTCTTAAGATCCAACATCTTAAGATAGCCTACACTCCCTTGCATAACAACTCCTGACTGATCAAGATAGAGTCCATTCTCTTCAGCCTTATCACCCTTCTCTTTTGGGTAAAGTTCATGAAATACCCCATCCTTCTCACTTAAGGCATAGAGTGCTTTTGTTCCTGAATCCGATACATAAATCATGGAACGATTTTCATCATAGACAATATCATTTAAACGCTCCACTCCCTTAGGTGCTTGATAGCGTTTAAGTATTTTTGCCTCCGAGGGATCAATTTTTACTATCCCATTAAGATCTGCCACATAGAGGTACTCTCCTCCTATAGTTAACCCTTTAGGAGCTTTTAGCCCATCTACCCAATGAAGTTTTTTTACCTCTCCTTTAGCATTTAGCAATGAAATAAATCCTCCATTATCCTGCCATGGATTCTTAGAAGTTACTGCATTAACATTAGAGACATAAATCATACCACTGTGGGCATCATACACTACCGACTCTGGAGTAGATAGATTCTGAGCAGAACTTACCCAAACCCGCTTTAAATAGGAGGACTCTTTTTGAGCTCCACTACAACCAAGCAAAACCGATGCCATCAAAGCGAACCATAGACTCTTTTTTCTTATCATAAAGGACTCCTTTTGATTTTTTTATGAAACCTTACCCTCTTATGCGTAAAATAGAGTTGAATCAAATTGTTGTCTTCTCTCTACACACTTTGAAACTTTTTTATAAACTCTATAGATTTTTGTCTAAAAATTAACCATAACTATGGTTAGATTAAAATAATACTCAACATAAGGAACCAAAAACTATGGATTTTCTAAATACTATCGACTTAGAGGTTAGGGCGTTCTTTTTTAATGCCAAGACCGACTATCTTCCTTACTATAAAAATTTCTCATTTACCATAAATAAGGAGGATAACAGACTCCTAATGAAAAATCTACTAAAAATGATTCAAGAGAAAAATGAGACCTTTGCCTATCCAGAAAAAGATCTTCTCTTTCGTGTCAATAATAAAGTGGTCACAGGTGAAGAGTCTCTTATGGAGGTTATTGAGCTACTAGGAACAGAACTAACCATTGATCCTGCCCTTAGCTTTCGATCAGAAAATGGACTGATTCTAAACAACAGCGACTTTATGCACCAATACCGTACCATTTTTAAAGGACATGCTGAGAGTCGAGAAGCACTAGAGCTCTATCTCTCTCTCTATCCCCTTCACTATGCTTCAGAGACATTTAACTACAATCAAGATTACATTGGTGATGCCATTTTAATCACGGTAGCTAAAATTCTAGAGAAGTACCCCGAACACAAAGATGAACTGCTTCATGCCATTAATGATGAGTTTGATGGAATAGGATGTTGTGAATACGAAAATAATATGCTCTTTGGTGAAGACCATACACAGACCATTATTGATCTCAAAAAAGAGATCCGACATCTAAATCGACGCTCCATTCTAAACCGTCTCGTGACCATGTGTCAAAAAAAGATGAGAAAAAGCATTTCTCTCGAAACTCTTGAGGGAAAAAATGTTGCCATCTATTACGCCCACTCTTCAGAGTCAATCAACCTTGAGCCCTTTGGTGCAAAGCACATTTCATTCGAGATGTCTCATAAACTTGCAGGTCAGACCATCGTAAAAAGTAATCCAACCATCGCCTACCAAAAGGCAGGAAAAATGATGCTTCAAGCCATGGACAGTGGTGCCCACGCCCTGCTCTTTGCTCAAGAAGAGGATGCAAAACTCTTTAAGAGTATTATTGCCACCGTAGAACAAACTGTTGGTCGAGAGATCACCCTTGCCCTCATTGCCCCTTCAGAGCTTGATCGCTTTAAGCTCCAAAGAGATGTTGCCTAAAAACCAACACGATCAATAATACCTTTGAAGCACCTACTTTTAGGTGTTTCACCCTTTTTCAATAAGGCTTTTAAGTTGGTTGAGCCTCCACCTATATGAAACCAAAGCTCTGTAATTAACCCTTTTTGACAATTCATCGTAACATGCTCCCCTGTACCATGACCAAACTCCTGATCCACAATCTTGCGAATCTCTTTTAAGGTAACCTTCTTGCCCATATTCTTCTCAAAAAATCTCTGCAAAGCGGAGTTGTTAATCTGCTCTAAGAGCATAATGGCATCAGCATAGTAGTCATTAGCATCGGTACCGTAACATGTTCCATGCTTTATCCACTCATGTTTATGTAGATTAGAAGCATACCCTGGCATCACCTTGGCTAGTTCATGACGTACGGTTCTATTCAGATCAAGATCAGCCAATCGATTCCACTGCTTATTTTTATCCATACCTACCTCTTTTTTACTCACATTACAGTACTGATTATTTCGAGGTTGTGGCCACAATCCATGTAGAACAAAGTGCGATGCTCCAAAATCATCTTTATCCATACCTCGACACTCTTTTTTGTACTGATGGGTCTGACAAAAAGCATTTTGCCAAGAGATTGCCAAAAGATTTTGCTGTGCTTTAATCCCCTTCTCTCTCCCTATAGATAGACGCTTCTGTATTCCTGAGATAAGAGAAGAGAGAGTACCACTTTTACTCTCCCCTTCTCCCTTATTCTCTTTGAAACATGAGGCATCTACCCAACGTTGAGCAATTCTCTCACCCTCCACAAGAATCAGACGCTGTCCATCCCGTTCGGTTAGAACACGATAGGAGTCCCCTACTTTAAGCTTTACATCATTACTGTTGTTGGTATGCTTCATATTGTTATAAGCAGGACACTCCGATTGTGCCTCGAGATAACGATGTGGCTCTTTTGCTACAAGATTGTAGGACAACGTGACCACTAAAGAGATTATCCATAATTTTTTCATTATGATCCTTTTTTTTAATCTTATTGTATAGAAAATGACCTATAATCTATTATGATTTTTCAAAATTTAGAACAAATAGCACAACTTAGCCCAGAAAAACGTCTTACCAAAAGGGGAAATACCCACAAAGCACCCGCTCCCTCTCGCCCCTTTCGCTCCAACATGATGCTCAATCCCCTGCGTCTTCATCATCTTAACCGCATCGATGACCTCCCTGCAGATATGATTACACTCAACCTCGAAGATGCCATTGCCCCTTCTCGGAAAAAAGAGGCACTCTACAATATTGCCCTTTTTCTCTCTCATCTTGAACAGAGCAATAGTTTTATTATTGTACGCATCAACCCGCTCGACCAAGGAGGTATCGAAGAGATTGAGTTTCTTAACAATGTTGAATTCGATGCCATTCGCATCCCAAAAGTCACAAATCAAACAGAAATTCAAAGAGTGGATAAGCTCTTAAAAGGAGATCGAGAGATCCATATCTCACTAGAGACCAAAGAGGCATTCAATCAGCTCCATCAATGGGATAAAATCTCACGATTTACAACCGCCAACCTTGGTATTTTAGATCTGCTTAGCTCTCTTCGTCTACCTCAATCCCTACTAACCATCGATAACCCCACCATCCATCAGATACTAAGCAGATTTCTTCTCGATGCCCACAGCGTAGGAATACATCCCATATCCTTTATGTTTCAAGAGTACAACAATACCCAAGCCTTCAAAGCATGGTGTCAACTTGAAAAAAAGATGGGTTTTACTACCAAAGCATGTATGGGTCCCAAACAGGTAGAGATTGCCAATGAGATCTTTGCCCCATCAAAAGCAGAGATTCAACGAGCTAGAACAATCAAAGAGGCATTTGAGGCCTCTTCAAAACAAGCAGAACATGGATTTATGGATGCTCAATATGGGTTTATCGATGAACCCATCTATCGTGACGCACTTTTAATTCTAGGAGAGCCACTCCATTAAATAGATGGTATAATCTCATAAAAAATTATTATGAGGACTATCTATGGAAAATCTTGGCATACTCTCGCTACTAATTCCACTTTCGATTATTATTCTAGCCATCATCACCAAAGATGTGGTGGTCTCACTCCTTAGTGGAATCTTTCTTGGAGAGCTCGTACTACACCAGCTCAACCCACTCGCTGCCATCATTGCACTACTTGATGATTTTGTTCAACTCTTTGCAGAGGGGTGGATTACTAAAACATTTCTCTTTGCCCTACTCGTGGGTTCGATTATCAAACTGATTACCAAAGCAGGTGGTGTCGATGGCTTTATCCACTATATCAGCCATAAAATGAAACAGGTAGACTCACCTCGAGGATCCCTCTTGCTTGCCTATCTTTTAGGTATTATTATCTTTATTGAATCCTCTATTACCTCGCTGGTAGCAGGAACCGTTGCACGACCACTTTGCGACAAAAATGGCGTTAGTCGAGAGAAACTTGCATTTGTCTGTGACTCTACCTCGGCACCTGTTTGTTCCCTAATCCCCTTCAATGGATGGGGAGCCCTACTTTTAGGACTCATTGTCGCAGGTATTGAATCGCACATTATTACAGGAGATGGGGTCTCTTTACTTATCTCTTCAATTCTCTTTAACTTCTACTCTATTTTAATTTTAATCTTTGTATTGATGGTTATTATCTGGGATATCAATATTGGTGCCATGCGGCATGCTAGAGCACTCCCCCTTCATAGTGATCCTAAAGAGTCCTTGAAAAGCTCCAAAAATAACAGCTCACCATGGCTCATGATATTGCCACTAATCTTTCTTGTAGCCATGGTACCACTTGCCCTACTCTATACAGGTCATGGAGAAATACTTAAAGGATCAGGCTCTACCTCTATTTTTTATGCCGTAGTAGCTACTTTGGGCTTTATTTACCTTTATTATGTGGTTATAACCCGCAGACTCAAACATCGAGCCTATTTTGATGCCCTCTATGAAGGAATCTCCGATATGGTTCCCATCGTCTTTATTCTCCTATTAGCCTTTTTAATTGGTGTGATTATCAAAGAGCTTGGTACTGCACAATACCTAAGTCACCTGATGCAAGGCAATATCTCTCCTGTTTTTATCCCACTTTTGATTTTTCTAGTCAGTGCCCTCACCTCTTTTTCAACAGGAACCAGCTGGGGAACCTTCTCAATCATGATGCCCATTGCCCTTGCTCTTGGAGCCAGTTTTGATCTCTATATCCCACTGGTTATTGGTGCGGTAATCTCTGGTGGAATCTTCGGCGATCATGTCTCCCCCATATCAGATACCACCATTATCTCCTCCATGGCAAGTGGGTGTGATCATATTGCACATGTACGCACACAGATGCCTTATGCACTCATTGCCGCAGGATTAGCTTCGGTACTCTATCTTATAGCGGGATGGATACTAAAATAAAAGGATAAAAAAGAAAAATGAGTAACCAGAGAAAAAACTTCTCTGGTTATTAAGTAAGTAGGTGCTAACTTAGAGATTAATTCCCAATGCGTTTAGGGTCTCATAGGTGATTCCACCTGTTGCTAGACCATTGTCTCGTTGGTACTTATCTAGTGCTACTCGAGTATCACGTCCCAAGACACCATCAAGTTTACCAGGGTTATAATCTTTAGCTTTTAGTGCTTTTTGAATCTGTAAGATAACATCTTTGTTCATATTGGTCTGACATAAAATTCTTTCCCATGCCTGTTTTGCATCTGAAATTTTCTTACGTTTCTTAACTGTTTTGTACTCTGCAGGAATTGGAGTTTTGATCTCTTTCTCCTCTTGTACAAGCTTTTTAACTTTAACCTCTTTATACTTTGGATCAATGGCGATCTCTTTAACCGTAGCAGGTTTCTCTAAAACAGTTTTGGTAACCTTTTTAATAACTGCAGGCTCCTCAACCAAGCAGATCTGATGACCTGTATATCGCCAACCTCGCTCGACCTCTTCTCCAACACGATGCCAGATAAAATCTGATTTTGACTCCAAAACCTTTTTCTCAATTGTACTCTTAACAGCAGGAATCTTAATCTTTTTCACTTGAGGCTCAGATACCAACTCTTTTACTTTAATCACTTTGGTTACAGCAGGAACTTCAACCACTTTGGTTGTCGCTGGTGTCTTTACCACTCGTTTTTTAATGGTTTTATACTTTGCAGGAACCTTAACAAGACACATAATGTCCCCTGTTGCACCATCAAGCTTTTGTGCAGGGTTTTTCCCTTTTTTCCAAACAGTCTTCTCTTTTTCAACCAAAATTTTCTCTTCGACAAACTCGTACTCAGCAGGAACCTCTATCACCTTTTTATGTGCAGGCTTTACGACAACTGTCTTCTCTACCGTTTTATATTTGGCAGGGATAATCTCGGTTTTTTCACTCTCCTCTTTGACAATAATCTCTTTTTTCTCAGTCTTAAACTTCTCAGGAGTAAAATACTCTTTATAACAAGTTCCAGGTGTTGCCTCATCAAGAGGTACCCCTTTGATTTTTGCAGCGACAAGAATCTCTTTACTCACAGGTGCTGCATGTTTTTTGAGGCTGGTTTTCCAGACACGTGTTGCAGGTTTAACCTCAACCGTCTCCACAACTTTTTTATATTTTGCAGGAATGGGTACAATTTTTTTACTCGCAGGGCTAACCTCTACTTTTTCTACTGTCCACTCATATTTTGCAGGCACAATGGTAATCTTTTCAGACGCTTCCTTCACCAAGACTTTCTCTTCGACTGTCTCATATTTTGCAGGAATAACCACTTTAGCATAACACTCCCCTGCTTTTGCATTCGGTGGAATCAGTGATACCTCATCTGCCTGAAGATGGGCTAGAGGTAAAAGTAGACCAACCAATAGTGTCGAGTATTTCAATTTCATTACATTTCCTTGTATTTTTCATTATAATTGATGTGATAAATTCTATCCAGAAAGTATTATAATATGTTATTCTTTAAATAAAAGATTTTCCCATAAATTTAACCCCAATATCAAGCTCCCCTTACAAACCCTTAAGTAATAAAATATAAAGTTGTTCTATTATATTATCTTCAATATAGAGGCTACTCTGGGTATCAAAAAGCTTAAAAATTCTATCTTTATTATATGCTGGAGCATAAATACATTCAGGATGTGCGGGGATAAATGCCCGCATTAAAGAGATCTTCTCTCCTAAAATTCCCTCACAGATATAACAAAATCCATTGTCATAAAGACGACCTTCATAATCTAATAGTTTCAGGTAGGCTTCAACTGCTAACCGTTTTGGGCTCTGTTTTCCCCATCGTCGAGCAGAAAAGTAGAGCAGATCAAAATAGAATTTATCAATCTGAGTGGTATCTTTAAGGTGGGGATAAAAAAGTTGAATAAAATTTTGCCAAATCAGCAGGCGATTAGCCGAGAATAACCATTCAAATCCATGCTCAGAGAGGTGTCGTATTTTGGGCATAAAACTCCCATTTCCCTCTTCAATCTCAAAGTCTATTAACTTACCAATTTGTAAAATAGAATGCCTTGAACCAAAGAACCTATAGTAGTTTTCAACGCGAGAATTGCTAAGAACTGTAACAATAACATCTTCATTTTTTGCTTTTCGTATGTTAATTATAAAACCCTTCATAACCTCATCATCTTTTAACTTTTCTTTAGATAATATCGACCTTATTTTAGGGGACATCAACATATCGTGTAACCTATCACATTTTAAATAAAGGTTGGTTTATGAAAGATCTTTTTACGTCGTTTAAAGATAACTGTGGTTTTGGTTTATTGGCATCTATTGACAATAAAGCAACACACAAAAACTTAGAAGATGCAATTACATCCCTCTCACGCATGATGCACCGTGGAGCGGTCGCAGCTGATGGTAAAAGTGGAGATGGTTCAGGACTTCTCCTCTCAATGCCTCAAGAGTTTATGCACAAAGTTGCAGAGGCACAAGGGGTCGTACTGCCTAAGCAATATGCAGTGGCAATGATATTCAGCGAAAAAGAGGAGCATTTCGAGGTATTTGAAGCACAGTGTCAAACCAACGATTTAAAAGTTATTATGAGTCGAGACGTACCCATCGATACCGCAGCACTTGGAGAGTATGCCCTCAACTCACTCCCCCAGATTCGACAAATTTTTGTTGCACCCGACTCTATTATGTCGTTTGCTCGATTTGAAGCGATGATCTATTTAACCCGTAAAGAGGTAGAGTATGCCTTAAGAGAGGATCCAAACTTCTATATCCCCTCATTCTCAACATCGGTGATCTCGTACAAAGGGTTGGTTATGCCCACCCACATTAAAGAGTTCTATAAAGATCTCCAAGACGAAGATTTCAAGATCTCCTTCTGTCTCTTTCATCAACGATTCTCAACCAACACTCTCCCCGAGTGGCGACTGGCACAGCCCTTTAGAAACATTGCCCATAATGGAGAGATCAACTCCGTGGAAGCCAACCGATTTAATGTTCTTGCCAAACGCGGAGCAATCAAGAGTAAAGTCTTTAATGATGATGAGTTAGAACGAATTCTTAAAATCATTATCCAAGAGAACATGAGTGACTCTGCATCACTCGATAACTTCTTTGAGTTCCTTCAAGTTAATGGTGTAGACTTCTTTAAAGCCGCCCGTTCAATACTCCCTGCTCCATGGCAAAATGCCCCCCATATGGATCCAGAACTTCGTGCCTTTTACGAGTATACTTCCACCACCTTTGAGCCTTGGGATGGACCCGCTGCTGTGAGCATGACCAATGGTCGCTATATTGGTTGTGTCATCGACCGAAATGGTTTACGCCCCTCTAAATACATTATTACCAAAGACAACCGTCTACTAATTACCTCTGAGTATGGAGTTCTCCAAGTACCCACCGAAGAGATTGTCGAGCGTGGACGACTCCAATCAGGAGAGATGATGGGACTCGATCTTAAAGATGGTAAAGTGATGAAGAGCAACGAGATTGATGAGTACCTTAAAGGACGAGAAAAGTATAACGATTGGCTCAACGAGAACATGAGCTACCTTCAAGAATACATCGATGCTCCTTTCTCGAGTGTGGAAGAGATCGAACCCAAAGAGTTACACAATAAACAACGCTACTTTAACATCACCCATGAAGTAATCGACCAAGTTATTGAACCCATGCTCAAAGATGGCAAAGAGGCAACAGGCTCCATGGGAGACGATACCCCCTTAGCAGCATTCTCTAAAGTTCAACGAAACTTCTCGGACTTCTTTAAGCAGAAGTTTGCACAAGTCACCAACCCCCCTATTGACCCCATCCGTGAAAAGGTGGTTATGAGTCTTAATACTGGTTTTGGACAGATCCGAAATATCCTAGAAGAGACCAGTACCCACGCTAAACGACTTAAGAGTGGATCACCCATCTTAGTCAAAGACAGCTTTGAAGTACTCTTAGAGTTTGGAGATCCCAAAGATCCCAAATATGATCCCGACTACAAAGCCAAGATCTACTCTACCACCTTTACCAACGAGATGAAAACAAGCTTAGAGTCGATTATTGATACCATCATCGATGATGTACGTAACGATGGTGTACGCACCATCTTCTTGGACGATCGTGATGTAAGTGCCACCCAAAAAACCATCCCCATGCTTATGGTGGTCGGTCGACTCAACAAACGCCTCCAAGATGAGCGTCTTCAGCACCTTATTAGCATTGTTCCCATTACAGGAGAGGTCTTTGATGCCCACATGGCAGCACTAATGTTGGCATTTGGTGCTTCAGCAGTCTACCCCTATCTCTTGCTCTCTACCGTTGCCGATATTGAACACCGCAAAAATCCCGAAGCGGATCTTACCGAATCGATCAAAAAAATTCGATCGGCACTCAACGCAGGACTGATGAAGATTATGTCAAAAATGGGGATTGCCACCATTGCCAGTTACCGAAACTCTGCACTCTTTGATATCTTGGGCTTAGATGACCAGATTATATCAGAGTGTTTCCACGGAGCACGCGGTATGCTTAAGGGGCTAAGCTATGAAGATATCCAAGCCCGTATCGAGCGATACCACTTTGATGCGTACAACAAACCCGAATCACTCTATCCTCTCAATCTTGGATCCTTTTACAAGTACCTTGATGGTGGAGAGTATCACGACTACTCACCTGCAGCAGTACACGCCATCCATAAAGCTTCGCTTACAGGAGAGAAGAGCGATTTTGCAAAACTCAAAAAATTGGTCGACGAGCGAGATAAAAAGTTTATTCGTGACTACTTTGAGTTTAACTCTGACCGATCAGCTATCTCTATTGACGAGGTTGAGCCCGTTGAAGCGATCTTCAAGCGTTTTGCCACCGCAGCGATGAGTCTAGGATCAATCTCCCCAGAAGCCCACGAGTGTATGGCAGAGGCAATGAACCGCATTGGCGGGATGAGCAACTCAGGTGAAGGGGGAGAAGATGCCGTTCGTTTTGATACCATCAAAAACTCCAAAATCAAACAGATTGCCTCAGGTCGATTTGGGGTAACGCCTGCTTATCTGCGTTCGGCTGAGGAGCTACAGATCAAAGTGGCCCAAGGGGCAAAACCAGGAGAGGGAGGACAGCTCCCTGGACATAAGGTTACTCCACTCATTGGTCGATTACGTCACACCATCCCAGGGGTTACCCTCATCTCCCCACCACCGCACCATGATATCTACTCAATCGAAGATCTCGCTCAGCTGATCTTTGATATGAAACAGATCAACCCTAAAGCCCAAGTGGCGGTCAAACTGGTCTCTACCATTGGGGTAGGAACCATCGCTGCGGGTGTGGCAAAATGTTATGCCGACAAGATCATTATCTCAGGAGCCGATGGGGGAACAGGTGCAGCTCAACTTGGATCAATTAAATTTGCAGGAAACCCATGGGAGCTCGGACTCATCGAAGCGCATAATGCCCTTAAGGCCAATGGTCTTCGTGGTCAAGTCAAGATCGAGACTGATGGGGGACTTAAAACAGGAACCGATGTAGTTAAAGCAGCAATTCTTGGAGCAGAATCTTATGCCTTTGGTACAGGGGCTTTGACCATTTTAGGATGTAAAATCTTGCGTATCTGTCACCTCAACCGCTGTTCTGTAGGAATTGCTACCCAAGAGGAGAAACTTCGTGACCACTATGAGGGAACGGTAGAACGATTGATTAACTACTTTACCCTACTTGCAGAAGATGTCCGAGAGATTCTAGCCAAACTTGGCTACCGATCCATTGAAGAGATCGTGGGTCAAACCCACCTGCTCAAAGTGATCGACGATGAGTTTGCCAAGAAGTTTGACTTTGATAAACTTCTGGTTAATCTTGAAGGAACCAATACCAAACAGGTTGAGTTCAATGAACCTTACGATAGCAATGAGTATGAACAAGAGATTATAAAAGAGATCATGCCCACCATTCGTCAGCCTAAAGATACAACCAATATCACCAAAGAGATCAGCAACCTTAACCGAAGTTTTGGTACACGAATCTCGGGTGAAATTGCCCAATACTACGGTGATGAAGGGCTTCCTGAAGACTCCATTACCATTAACCTTAAAGGAACCGCAGGTCAATCACTTGGTGCCTTCCTCTCCAAAGGGGTCAGCCTCTACGTTGATGGAGCAGGAAACGACTATGTTGGTAAAGGAATGAGTGGTGGAAAGATTATTATTACCTCTAGCCTTTATGGGTCGAACTTCTCGCTGGCAGGAAACACCTGTCTCTATGGTGCCACAGGAGGGAAACTCTACGTTACAGGTCAAGTAGGTGAACGATTTGCCGTACGAAACTCAGGTTGTACTGCCATCGTCGAAGGAACAGGAGATCACCCTTGTGAATACATGACGGGTGGGGTAGTCATTGTTCTTGGTAAAACAGGGGTTAACTTTGGTGCAGGTATGACAGGAGGGGTTGCCTTTATCTACGATGTTGCCCATGAGTTTATTGAGACCATCAATACTGAACTCGTCGAAGCCAAACGTATCGATACCGACGAACGAGATAATGAGCGTTACTATCTCAAAAAACTGCTCAAAGATTACTACCGAGAGACCAAAAGTGCCAAAGCCAAAGCAATTTTGGACAACTTTAGGGTTGAGATCCGTAACTTCTGGATGGTTCGCCCCAAAGACATGATTAGTACCCCATTGAAGATAGAGGAAGGAGAATAAGATGCAAAAGTTTTTTGACTTAGAGCGAATTGATGCAAAAAAGAGATCGGGTGGAGAGCGAATCAAAGATTTTAATGAGATCTACGAGATCTTTCCCCAAAACAAAGCAGCCGAACAATCCGAGCGATGTATTCAGTGTGGAGACCCCTATTGCCATAATAAGTGTCCCCTGCACAACCTCATCCCTCAATGGCTCAAAGCCACCGCGAAAAAAGATCTAGAGCTTGCGTTTGCCCTCTCGAATGATCCCTCTCCTTTCCCTGAGGTGATGGGACGTATCTGTCCACATGATCGACTCTGCGAAGGGGATTGTACCCTTAATGATGGTCACGGTGCCATTACCATTGGTTCCATTGAGACCTTTATTACAGAAAAGGGATTTCAAGAGGGGCTAAAGCCTAAGTTTAATGTCCCCCTAGGTAATAAAAAAGTTGCCATTATTGGGGCAGGTCCTGCAGGTCTTTCGGCAGCAACTTTCCTTTTACGTCAAGGGATCAATGTCGAACTTTTTGATAAGCAGAATAAAGCGGGTGGACTTATGACCTATGGAATCCCAGGTTTTAAACTCGATAAAAAGATCATCGCAAGACGTGTTGAGCTACTCAAAGAGGCGGGAGCTGTATTCCACCAAAACTGTGAAGTGGGTAAAGATGTAAGCTTTGATGAGCTAACCCAAAACTTTGATGCTGTCTTTATTGGGGTGGGGGCGACCCAAGGACGAAAATCAACCATTCCCAATGCCGATGCCAAAGGGAGCTACCTTGCAATGGAGTTCCTTACCGCCATCCAGAAAAAACTCTTTAACGAGCCCTATGATGAAAGCATCGATGTCAAAGACAAAAAAGTCGTGGTTATTGGTGGAGGAGATACCGCCATGGATTGTGTACGAACCTCTCTTCGGGAAAAAGCTCGATCGGTACGCTGTCTCTATCGTCGGGATGCAGACAACATGCCAGGGAGTAAAAAAGAGTATATCAACGCCAAAGAGGAAGGGGTTGACTTTGAGTTTTATGCCTCTCCCAAAGAGATTACCCTCGACGAAGCAGGAAATATCCAATCCATCACCATGGTCAAAACTGAACTAGGCGAACCCGACGAAGGTGGACGACGAAGAGTTCAAGAGGTTCCCAACAGTGAGTTTTGCGTCGAGGCCGATGTGGTAATATTTGCCCTTGGGTTCGACACCGTCAAATATCCTTTCCTTAAAGAGCACAATATTGAACTTGATCGATGGGATGGCATTGTGGTCAATGAGAACTTTGAGACCTCTAAAAAAGGTGTCTACGCAGGCGGAGATTGTCACCGTGGTGCGGATCTTGTCGTTAATGCTGTTTATGATGGTCGAGAAGCTGCCAAAGCCATTGCCAAAGCACTACTTGATTAATCCTTCTCTCCCCTTGATTTTTGAAAGGGGAGAAATATTACTATTATTTATAGAACTTTAAACCTCAGCTTAACTCTTTCTATTTTATCCTATTATAATTTGTTTTTGCTATTATAAGCGACCGCTAAAAGATAGGAGAAAATCATCGATGAAACAACGATGCTACCCATGCCAAGAGGGTCTTTATGATCCTGATTTTGAACATGATGCTTGTGGGGTTGGGTTTGTTGCCCATCTCAAAGGAGAAGCCTCCCACCAGATCGTAACCCAAGGGCTAGAGCTCTTGAGAAACCTCGAGCACCGCGGTGCTGTAGGTGCTGAAAAGAGTGCAGGAGATGGTGCAGGAATCCTTACCCAGATCCCAGATAACTTCTTTAGGCAGGTGGTCAAAGAGAGCAGTAATATCGACCTTCCACCCCAAGGGGAGTATGGGGTTGGAATGGTTTTTATTCCCCGAGATCCCGATGCCTTTAGTGAGACCCAATCAATTGTTGAACAATCCATCGAAGAGCTTGGTCAACGCTGTTTGGGATGGCGACGGGTACCTACTTGTAATGAGACCCTAGGAGAGAGTGTCCGCGGGGTTGAGCCCATTATCAAGCAGGTCTTTATCCAAAAAGATCCCAACATTGACCAAGAGGCGTTTGAGCGAAAACTCTTTGTTATCCGAAAATATGCCCAAGCCCGCGTTACCGCTTCTCCCATTCGTGGAACAGGCTACTTCTATATCCCATCCATGTCCAGCAAGACCATTGTCTATAAAGGACAACTCATCACCGAGCAACTCCCTGCTTATTTTTTAGATCTACAGGATAGACGATACAGCTCGGCTATTGCACTCGTACACAGTCGTTTCTCGACCAATACGTTTCCCTCTTGGGCACTGGCACAACCCTTTCGTTATATTGCCCATAATGGAGAGATCAATACCCTCAAAGGGAACATTAACTGGATGCGGGCAAGACAGTCACTCTTACGCTCCAAACTCTTTAGTGAAGATGAACTTCAAAAGATCTACCCCTACCTCATTAATGAAGCCAAAGGGAGCGACAGTTCGGTACTAGACAATGTTATTGAGCTTCTCACCCTCGCAGGGCGATCGCTCCCTCATGTCATGAGCATGATGATTCCTGAAGCGTGGCGAGATGATGAGATGAGTGAAGATCAGCGTGCCTTTTATGAATATCATGCCACCTTTATGGAGCCGTGGGATGGTCCTGCTTCCGTTGCCTTTACCGATGGTAAGATGATTGGTGCCATTCTTGATCGTAACGGATTACGCCCCTCTCGCTATATGCTCACTCGCGATAATATACTCATTATGGCATCAGAACAAGGGGCACTCAACTTCCCTCCCAAAGAGATTCTGCTAAAGGGTCGGCTCCAACCAGGTAAGATGTTCTTAGCCGATCTAGAAGAGGGTCGCATTATTCCTGATGAGGAGATCAAAGAGAAGCTTGCTACTGCCTACCCCTACAAAGAGTGGGTGGCTAAACAGAAGATCAATCTCGATGACCTTCCTTTGGAGGTACCCATCACCCAACCCAATCACGAGACTGTTAAACAGCGACAAAAGTGTTTTGGTTACACAGTAGAGGATCTAAAAACCCTTATCACCCCCATGGCAAACGATGCCTATGAAGCCACAGGCTCTATGGGAAACGATGCAGCACTCGCAGTTCTTTCACATCGATCGATCAACCTTTTTAACTATTTTCATCAGCTCTTTGCACAAGTAACCAATCCCCCTATTGACCCAATTCGAGAAGCCTCGGTTATGTCGCTAACCACCTACATTGGCTCTCAGGGGAATCTCTTTCAAGAGGTAGATGAGGAGCGAAACTTTATCAAGCTCACTAGCCCCATTCTTACCAATGAACAGCTGGCAAAACTCAAAGGGGTCAGTACCTTTAATTTCCGATCTAAAACGATCTCAATTCTCTTTAATGCCAATAAAAAAGGAGCCATGCACCAAGCCCTAGAGCAGGTCAAAGATGAAGTCTCTCAAGCCATTGAAGCGGGCTTTCAAGTCATTATCCTCTCTACCCGTGGGGTTAATGAACATCTAGCTCCTATCCCTACTCTGCTGGCAACAAGTGCGGTACATCAACACCTTATCAAAGAGGGAACTCGTACTAGCTGTGGTTTGGTAATCGAATCGGCAGAGCCCCGAGAGGTTCACCACTTTGCCACACTACTAGGATATGGTGCCAATGCTATTAACCCTTTTTTAGCCTTTGAGACCATCGAAGATCTTCGCAGTCGTAAACTCATCCGAGAAGACCTTAGCCAAACGCAAGCGGTAGAGAACTATATTCATGCGGTCAACAAAGGAATTTTAAAGATCATGTCCAAAATGGGTATCTCTACCCTTCGCTCCTATACAGGAGCACAGATCTTTGAAGCGGTAGGACTAAGCGATACACTGGTTGATGCCTACTTCACAGGAACCCCCTCTCGTATCGGAGGGATCAATATGGAGACCCTCGAAGAGGAGACCCTTATCTGTCACCATCTCGCTTATCCACCTAAGATTGTCGAATCCAATGGACTCAATGTCGGGGGAGAGTATGCCTATCGTCGACGCGGGGAGAATCACCTTTTAACCCCCGAAAACATTGTCTTACTCCAACAAGCCACCCGAAACAACTGCTATGAGACCTTTAAAGCCTACACCAAAACCGTCGACCGTATGGATGAGGCATACATCACCCTTCGTGGACTGCTAGAGTTTAGAGGTAAAGAGCCCATCAGCATCGACGAAGTTGAACCTCTAGAAGAGATTATGAAACGCTTTGCCACGGGTGCAATGAGTTATGGATCGATCTCTAAAGAGGCACATGAGACCCTCGCCATTGCGATGAACCGTATTGGAGCTAAGTCCAACACAGGTGAAGGGGGCGAAGATGCTGCCCGATTTGGAACAGAGAAAAACTCCAAAATTAAACAGGTTGCCTCAGGACGCTTTGGGGTGACCGCGAACTATCTAGTCAATGCCGAGGAGCTACAGATCAAACTTGCTCAAGGGGCAAAACCAGGAGAAGGGGGACAGCTCCCTGGACACAAGGTCGATGAGATCATCGGAGCCACCCGCCACTCTACCCCAGGGGTGGGGCTCATCTCACCACCACCCCATCATGATATCTACTCTATAGAAGATCTCAAACAGCTTATTCATGACCTTAAAAATGCCAATATTCATGCCCGAATCAGTACCAAACTGGTCTCTGAAGTAGGTGTTGGAACCATCGCCGCAGGGGTTGCAAAGGCACACTCGGATGTGATCTTAATATCAGGATTTGATGGCGGAACAGGAGCTTCGCCTCAGACCTCTATCAAGCATGCAGGGCTTCCATGGGAATTGGGACTCTCGGAGACACACCAGACCTTGGTAAAAAATGGACTACGTGGACGGGTTGTGCTTCAGACCGATGGGCAACTGCGTAGTGGACGTGATATTGCCATTGCCACACTTCTAGGTGCTGAGGAGTGGGGAATTGCCACCTCTGCACTGATTGTCGAAGGGTGTATTATGATGCGAAAGTGTCACCTTAACACCTGTCCTGTAGGGATTGCCACCCAAGATAAAGAGCTTCGTGCCCACTACCAAGGAAAACCTGAACATATCGTTAACTTTGTACGATTTTTAGCCATGGAGCTTCGTGAGATTATGGCAGAGCTTGGATTTAAAACCATCAATGAGATGGTTGGTCGTGTCGATAAACTCAAAGCACGTCAAGATATAGCACACTGGAAAGCACGACACCTCCAGCTTGATAAACTCCTCTACCGCATGTATGTCCGAGAGGAGGATAGCAAATATAAAACCATCGAACAAGACCATGAGATCGATCAGGCACTCGACAATCAACTCATCGAGATCATGCATGATGCCATCCAACACAAAAAAGCAACCCAAACACAGATTCAACTGCGTAACATCAACCGAACCGTGGGAACCATGCTCTCTGCAGAGATGACCCGACACCATGGAGAAGCGGGACTTCCAGAAGATACCATCTATATCCATGCCAAGGGAACAGGTGGACAGAGTTTTGGTGCTTTTGTCAACTCAGGTATTACCTTTGAGCTTGAAGGGGATGCCAATGACTACTTTGGAAAAGGTCTCTGTGGAGGTAAATTGATCCTCTATCCTCCCAAAGAGGCAACCTTTGATCCAAAAACAAGTGTGATACTCGGTAATGTCGCCTTTTATGGTGCTACCAGTGGAGAGGCGTATATCTATGGTATTGCGGGTGAGCGTTTCTGTGTACGTAACTCAGGTGTTCATGTGGTGGTTGAATCCGTAGGAGACCATGGCTGTGAGTACATGACAGGAGGTCGCGTGGTGATCTTAGGCGAGATTGGTAAAAACTTTGCAGCAGGAATGAGTGGAGGGATTGCCTATCTCTATGACCCCCAAAAGAGCCTAAAACAACGCATCAATACCGAGATGGTCGATCTTGATCCTCTAGAAAATGCAGATGCACAAGAGCTTAAGAAGATGATTCAAAAGCATCTTAAATATACCCAATCTCAAACGGCTCAAGCAATACTCAACGATTGGGAAGTGCAACAACACCACTTCATTAAAGTGATGCCACGAGATTATAAACGGGTCTTAGCCAACCCAACAAAGGAGCATGCAAATGGGTAAAGTGACAGGATTTAAAGAGTACAAACGTAAAAATTTCATTCTCGCTCCCATCCAAGAGCGGGTTCAACACTACCAAGAGTTCATCACCCCACTCGATGAAGATCAGATGAAAGAACAAGGAGCACGCTGTATGGATTGTGGTGTCCCCTTTTGCCACAGCAACTACGGATGTCCCGTGGGCAACCTGATTCCGCAGTTTAACGATCAGGTCTATCGTGGAGAGTGGGAGAATGCCTTTTATACCCTAATGAGTACCAACAACTTTCCTGAATTTACAGGAAGGGTCTGTCCTGCTACCTGTGAGAGTGCCTGTGTCTTGGGGCTACACAACCAACCTGTTGGGATCAAGAGTATTGAATACTCCATTATTGAGCGTGCCTACCAAGAGGGGTGGATGAAACCGCAAATCCCTGCTGTTCAAACAGGCAAATCCGTAGGTATTATTGGCAGTGGTCCAGCAGGTATAGCAGCGGCTAATCAGCTCCGAAAAGCAGGACACACCGTTACGGTCTACGAAAAAGATCGTCGTATCGGAGGATTGGTGCGTTATGGTATTCCTAATTTTAAACTGGACAAACAAAAGGTGGTTCAACGACGGGTTAACCTGATGAAAGAAGAGGGAATCACCTTTATAACCAATGCCCATATTGGGGTTAATATCCCTTTTGAGAAGCTTCAAGAGCAACACGATGCGGTTCTTATTGCCATCGGTGCAGGAAACCCAAGAGATCTGCCCATAGAGAATCGAGATGCCAAGGGGATCCACTTTGCGATGGAATTTCTCTCTCAATCCAACAGTCGTGTGGAAGGAGAGACAATCGATCCCAATCAAGCAATCTTAGCAACCGATAAAGATGTAGTGGTCATTGGTGGAGGAGATACAGGAAGTGACTGCGTGGGTAATGCCATTCGCCAAGGAGCACGAAGCATCATCCAAATTGAGCTTATGCCCAAAGCTCCAACAGAAAGAACCGAACAGATGCCATGGCCAACCTACCCACGACTCTTTAAACTCTCTAGCTCCCAAGAGGAGGGAGCCACCACCAACTTTAAAATGGATTTTAATATCCTATCTAAATCTTTTATTAAAGATAAAGAAGGTCACGTAAAAGGTATTAACTGCGTTAAGATTCAGTGGGAAGGCAACGGTTTTAAAGAGATCAAAGGAAGTGAGTTTATGCTCAAAGCTGATCTTGTGTTGCTTGCCATGGGTTTTTTAGGTCCAAGAGAGGATGATCTACTCAGCCAAATCGCTCTAGAGAGAGATGCCCGAAGCAATATCAAAGCCAATAACTTTGCTACCTCACAAAATGGGGTCTTTACCGCAGGAGATTGTCACCGAGGACAATCTCTTGTGGTCTGGGCTATCCATGAGGGGCGAGAGGCTGCTGTTGCTATTGATGAGTATCTTACCCATGAGCCAAGTATGCTCAATCGTCGCGATCATTCCCTCTGTGAAAGGAAGTAGCCTACATCTCAAAGTTAGATTTTGCTATTATAATGCCGATTAAATTTTTTGGAGTTATTGGTGCAAAAACAGATAGGAAGCTTACTACTTTTACTACTATTTACAGGGTGTTCAACAACCCTACCTCAATTTGGTGGAGCTCAACAACTCTCCACCATCGAGAAGAAAACCCAACTTCAAGAGGCGGATCGGCTTAATAATCTAGGGGTTGAAGCCTACCGAAAAGGAGACTACGCACGTGCGATTCATAACTATCTAAAATCGATTCGAATCAAAGAGCGTCTCTTAGGAGAAAATCACTTAAGTACGGCAACAAGCTACAATAACTTGGGATTGGCATACAAACGTATTGGTGCGACACAAAAATCGCTTGCCTACATCAATCAAGCTTTAAAAATCCGTCAATCTATCTTGGGGAATCTAGACAGTCAAACCGCACAGAGCTACAATAACCTTGGGATGCTCTATGCCAGCATGGGCAAAGATCAACAAGCGATCAAATTAACGCAACAGACCCTTAAGATTAAAAACAAGATTATCAGAAAAGAGAGACTCGACACCGCCATTAGTCACAATAACTTAGCAATCCTCTATGAGAAAGAGGGAAAACAACAAGAGGCTCTTCGAGAGTATCTTAACGCACTCAAACTCAATGAAGAGCTCTTGGGCTCATCTCATCCCTCAACTAAAAAAAACTATCAAAATATCGCCCTACTCTACTATAAAATGGGGAATAAAAAAGAGGCACAATACTACGCAAAACTCGCCCAAGAGTCACCCCAAGAGATCCATCTTGATCCCATCGAGGTAAGAGCACAACACTAACGAATCTTCCAGAGACGATTGATCCCCAATCGATAGATGCTCGAGGGAGTTCCAATGGCTTTATCGTCATCAAGAGGGGCAACCCAAACCTCTGCTTGTGATTGAGCATAATCTCGATTATACTCCTCACCACTTTGGTTGGCAGAAGAGCTATAAAACCACCCTACACGATCCAAAAGCAGTGCGTGTCTTCCCCCTTTGACCACACGAAACGATTGCCCATTTGGCAATACAAAAGTAGTACGCTTGGCTCGTCGCAGACGATTTTTATGGGATTGTGGTACACGGGTTAATGCTTTTAGGGTCTCTAGTGAGTTAACCGTACGAATATAGTGCTTGTTGGGCAGTCGCTCTTTGGCACGATCGATCTTGGTCGCATCCTGAGAGACAAACCCAACGGTGGTATCGGTCTGTGTAAGATAGAGTCGATTTCTCATCTAGAGAATATAACGGGTGGTATCCTCATTATCGACCAGTTTCTCAAGCTTCTCTTCAATAAGGGCTTGATCCACCACGACCTTCTCACCCGCAAACTCATCAGCATTAAATGAGATATCCTCAATAATACGCTCCATAATGGTATGGAGTCGTCTTGCTCCGATATCTTCAGTTTTTTCATTGGCAGTAGCCGAGTATTTAGCAATGGCTCTAAGTGCCTCCTCCTCAAAAACCAGTTCAACCTCTTCAACATCTAGCAGTGCAATATACTGTTTAATAAGAGAGTTCTTAGGCTCGGTTAAAATACGATAGAGTGCCTCTTCATCCAGCGAATCCAACTCCACACGTAAGGGGAATCGCCCCTGAAGCTCAGGAATCAGATCACTCGGCTTACTCAGATGAAACGCACCTGCGGCAATAAAGAGAATATGATCAGTCTTGACCATCCCAATACGGGTCTGCACATTCGATCCCTCTACAATAGGAAGCAGATCTCTTTGAACCCCCTCTTTACTAGGGTCTTGACGAGAACTAGAATTGGCAGGTACGGCAATTTTATCGATCTCATCAATAAAAACAATCCCCCCCTCTTCGATCTTTTTAAGGGCAAGATCTTTGAGCTTCTCCTCATCAAAGAGCTCTTCACTCGCCTCTTGAGCCAAGATAGATTTTGCCTGTTTTACAGTGACCTCTTTCTTTTTGCCTTTTTTATTAAGCCCACCAATAACTTTAATAATCGACTCTTGTACGTTTGCCATCTCAGGTGGCACATTCCCTCCTGAAGAGACATCGATCTTGGGTGCGGGCATCTCTACTTCGATCATTAGATGATCGAGCTCTCCTTTTTCGAACTTGGCTTGCATCTTGGCAAATGAAGCCTCATAATCGGCTTGCTTCTGTTCACTTGCCCCCAAAGGAAGTGGTGGAAGCAACTTCTCGATAATCTTATTCTCGATATAGGCTTCGATCTTCTCTTTGTTAAGTTCATTCTGCTCTTCGCGTACCAGATTCAGTGCATTAGCAGCCAGATCCCGAATCATCGACTCCACATCACGTCCCACAAAGCCAACTTCAGTAAATTTACTCGCCTCTACCTTAACAAATGGAAGTCGCATCATGCCTGAGAGTCGTCGAGCTATCTCGGTCTTTCCGACCCCTGTGCTTCCGATCATTAGAATATTTTTGGGCATCACATCTTTTTGCATCTCAGGATCAAGTTGCAAACGTCGATAACGGTTTCTAAGGGCTACCGCAATGGTCTTTTTGGCACCCTGCTGACCAATAACATATTTATCCAAAAAAGAGACAATCTCTTTGGGGGTTAGGTTGGTTGGAATTACACTACTCAATTAAAGCTCCAATATTTTGATATTTGTATTGGTATAGATGCAGAGCTCTCCTGCAATCTTGAGGCTCTCCTCTACCAGTTCTCTTGCCGAAAGATTTGCATGTTTATCCAAGGCTCTTGCCGCAGAGATGGCATAGTTCCCTCCTGAACCAATCGAGGCGATCTTACCATCTTCAGGCTCAACAACATCACCTGTTCCTGTCAAGATAAAGACATGATCACGATTGAGCACCAACATCATCGCTTCGAGTTGACGTAGATGCTTATCTTTTCGCCACATTTTACTAAACTCTATCACCGACTTAAGCAGATCCCCTTTTTTCTCATTTAAAATGGTCTCAAACATATCAAAGAGATTAAACGCATCCGCTGTACTTCCTGCAAAACCTGCTAAGATCTCTCCTTTGTAGAGTGAGCGAATCTTGGTGGCATTTCCTTTCAGAATGGTATTCCCAAAACTTACCTGACCATCGCCCCCAATAACGGCACTCTTTTCACCTTTATACGCCAGTATCGTCGTTGCGTGAAACACCCTACTCTTCTCCTACCACATCAACCGTTACTGTTGCATGAATCCCATGTCCCAACTTGATGCCAACTTGATGCTCACCTACGGTTTTGAGTGCTTTTTTGAGCTCCACTGTTTTTTTATCAATCTCAATACCCATCTGCTCTTTGATCGCTTTAGCAATATCCTCTTTTCCTACCGATCCTTGGATCCCTGCAGGTGCCAGTTTTTTCTTGATAATAATCTTCTTCTCGCCAAGTGCCTTCTCTTCACGCTTAAGACGCTCTAGGGTCTCTTTAAGCTCTTGTTCTAAGCGAGCTTGCTCCTCTTGCCATGCTTTAACTACATCTGGTGTTGCCAGCTTTGCCATTCCTTTGGCAATTAAAAAGTTTTGACCATAGCCATCTTTGACCTCTTTGATCTCGCCTTTTTTTCCTAAACTTTTTACATCTTTTATCAATAAGACTTTCATAATTTTTTATCCTTTTGGTCTATTATTCTAAATTGTTAGTAATTCATAATTTTAGCAAGTTTTGTTTAGAGATGGGATATAATTTTACCAATCCATCACAATTTTTATTGATTCTTTTTTAACTATTTATGTTATTTATAATTAATAAATATTGTTATATAATTAAGGTCATGAAAAAACTATTTGAATATTTAACTCAGAAAAAACGATCATCAAAAATTGCTGACCAATTAACCTCAAAGCTCTATGCCTTCTTACCTAAAGCTGTCCTCTCCTCTCTCGTGCTCTCTGGAATTTTTCTCTATATTTTTCTTCCTCGTGTAGAGAGTAAAAGCATCCTGGTCATCTGGTTTATTATGGTCAATGTTCTAAATCTATTACGATTTTATGACCACAAATCATTTCAGAAATGGCAAATAGCACACCCCGATCACTCCCTTAAAACGTGGTACAGAAGATACCAAAAAAGAGTCCTTATCAATGCCCTATTCTGGTCGAGTGTTCCTCTTTTTTTATTTCATGAGCTCGACTCTAACTACCAACTTCTATTGATACTTTTTCTGCTAGCACTCTCAGGTACAGTCGCGGGGATGCTCACAGATTTTCCTACCGCCTCTATTTTTATTACTATTTTATTGGTTCCACTCTCTTTTATCCTCCTTATTTCCAATATGCCCCATGCACCTACCCTTGCACTTATCATTATTATTTTTTACCTTTTACTACTGGTTTCAAACTACCATACCCATCAACTCTACTACGATCGATATGCCACACAAGAGCAGTTTAAATGCCTTCGTGCCTCACTTTCAGAGAAAGAGAAAAAACTTAACTCACTCCTAGAACAAGCCCCTATTGGGATTTTCTACTACGATACGAATCTTAAAATCATACGCTATAACCAACTTTTTCAGACCATTTTTGGTCAAAATCAAGATCTCCTTGGTTTTGATCTACAACAGATTCAGGATCCAAAAATTGTCGCCATCATGCAACAGGTACTACACAATCCCAATACTCCTCTCTGTTTGGGTTCATATAATTTTTCGTTTAAACAAGAGGCTATCTGGGTTGAGTTGACCTGTTCTGCACTGCTAGATAATAACAATCATGTCACAGGAGGTATTGGTATTATCGAAGATAAAACCACTGAACATCAAGCTTATGAGCAGATTAACTATATCTCACTACATGACCCCCTTACAGGACTACCCAATCGACGATACTACAAAAACTTTATGACCGATCTCGTACAAAATCCTAAAAACCAAGATCACTATTCGGTTCTACTCTATATGGATCTTAACCACTTCAAGCAAATTAATGATACCTTTGGACACACCATTGGGGATGGATTACTCCTAGAGGTTGCCAAACGATTTCGATGCCTCAAGGTTCCTGTCGAACACCATCTCGCACGACTTGGAGGTGATGAGTTTGTACTAACCCTACCCTTTGTCTCTACAACTCAAGATAAAGCCAAAGAAATTGCTCAGGAGACAGCAAAAAAAATTCAAGATCTCTTTTTACCTGTTTTTGAGATTGACCACCTCAACCTCTACATGACTAGCAGTATCGGTATTGTTCTTATTGAACCCAAAACAGATGATATCAATAATATTATTCGACAAGCCGATATGGCAATGTATCAGACCAAACGAGAGGGAAGAGACAACATTAGCTTCTACGATAAGCATCTTGACTTGGAACAACAGGAGCTTACCTCTTTGCAACAAGACCTAAATCATGCACTCACCAACAATGAACTCGTATTATACTATCAACCCATTGTCAACATTAGCGACGATACCCTTGTTGCTATCGAAGCACTGATTAGGTGGCAACACCCAACCAAAGGCTTAATTCTTCCTGATCGGTTTATTCCTATGGCAACCGAATCGGGGCTGATTAACAAAATTGGTTGGTGGGTTGCCAATGAGGTCTGCAGGCAGCTCTCCATCTGGAAAGCGAGGGATAAAATAAAATTCGAGTATATAGCAATCAATATCAATGCTCGACAACTCCATGAAATAAATTTCTCTCAACACATTGAATCTTGTATCTTAAAATATGATGTTGACCCCTCCTTATTAAAACTCGAAGTGACCGAGACTACCCTAATTGATAGCTTCTCTAAAACACAAAAAATTATTAAAGATCTTAAAAAACGTGGGGTTGAGTGTAGTATCGATGATTTTGGAACGGGATACTCATCTCTCTCTTATCTTAAAAAGCTCTCCTTTAAGATTCTCAAAATTGATCGTATTTTTATTACCGAGATTCTTACCAACAAAGATGACCAAGAGTTGGTTAAAAGCATTATTGCCATAGGGCAACAGTTTAACTACAAGATTATTGTAGAAGGAATCGAAACCCAAGAACAAAAAGAGAAGATCCTTGCCATCAACCAAGATGTCTGCTACCAAGGCTTTCTCTGTAGTCGTCCTATTCCTGCTCAGAAATTTGAAAAGAAGTTTCTTAACACCTAACGAAGTGCAAATCGTCCAAGGTTGTCGCAAGTAGAGAGCTCTAGAAGATGATTAAAGATCACGGGATCTTCTTTGAGCTTCTCCTTAACCGACTCCCTATTTTTATAGATCTCTCCATGAAGTTCAACCAAAATCAATACCTCATCAGCCTCTTTTTGTGTTAGCATCGATCGAGATACCAGATCCATCACCAATGGTTCCGCCATGCTTGCGGAAATTTTCTCATGCCCAAAAAACTGTACATGATTATTTTTTGGGTTAATACGACGAGATTGCGGTTTACCAATATCATGCAACAGTGCCGCTGTCTGCACCACCCGATCATAACCTTTGAGTTGAGCCACTTTACAGACCATCATGGTATGCGACCAACAATCCCCCTCAAGATGATAGGGATTGAGTTCACGATCATTGTAGTTATGATAACAAGTAAGCAGTGCCTCTTTTAGGTGAGGATACTCTATCTGAAACCACTGAAGAAGTTCGATCATTATTTAACCTTTTTTAAATAAGATTATAACAGAGTTCCTTAACAAAAACTGTCTACTTGACCGCTTTTCCTAGATCCCACATTGGCATAAAGATACCCAATGCCATCAAAAGAACCAATCCTGCAATAAAAAAGAGCATTATGGGCTCAATATACGCCGCAAGGTTATCGATAAGATCTTGAAAACGACTATCATAATACTGCTCTACTTTTTCTAGCATCATATCGAGCTGTCCACTGCTCTCTCCTGCTCGAATCATCTGTAAGAGCATGTTCTCAAAAAGTCCTGTCTGCTCAAATGCCTCAGAGAGTGAAATACCCCGTGCAATATTGGCATTAACCGTAAGAAGCTTTCGTTTGATGTAGAGATTGTCCACCATCCCTACCGAGGTATCAAGTGCTTCTGAAACAGGGATACCAGACTTGACCAACTCCCCAAAAACCAATGTATACTTGTGCATGGTAGCAAAGAAGATGATCTTATGAATCAGATAAAATCGTGGATGAACCAAAATCTTATCGACTTTGTATTTAAAATCGGTATTGTTTTTATAGGTATGTACCCCAATAAAGACCACCGTTACCAAAAAGCCTAAGATATATAACCCATAAGTATTTAATGCATGCTCCAAAAAGAGTAGTATCTGTGTGGGAACCGGCAACGCGGTATTGAACCGTTCAAACATCTCTTTAAATTTGGGTACAACCACCATAATCAAGATGGTAAATGCCACCGCCATCGCAGCAAAGGTAATCAGTGGTGTACGAATCGCTTTTTTAAACTTCTTGGTGTTATCTCGAATCGACTCTAGAATATCGGCCAATTTATGATAAGCACCCGAGATATTACCTGTCTTCTCTCCAAGATTGGTCATTGCCATAGCAACATGCCCAAAATCCTCTTTATACGGCTCTAGAGAGTCGCCTATCCCTTTTCCTGCATTAATATCGTTACTAATGTTGCTAAAGATGGTTTTAAGACGATCATTCTCGGTATTTTTTGCCACCTCATCAATAGAGTCATGAATCGAAATCCCTGCATCGGTCATAACTGCAATCTGACGAATGGCGGCGATCTTCTGTCCAATATCGATCTTCTTTTTAAAAGAGCCCTTCATCCCTTCTAAAACATCTCCAAGCTTTGCCCCCATATCGGGTGTAGTCTCTTCAGCTTTTAAGATATTAAATCCTGAAAACTCCTGCTTAGCGATACGAATAGCCGTTATTTTACTCTTGGCCTTAATCACCTCTTGGGTTCGTTTCCCTCGATGGGTCATGGTTACTTTATAATAGTTCATTAATCTACCTCGCTACTCTAAGTACCTCTTCGAGAGAGGTTTTCCCCTGAAGGGCTTTATTAACCCCATCTTGAAGCATGGTACTAAACCCCTCTTTGGTCGCCTGAATACGCATTTGCTCTTTGGTTGCCCCATTGGCAATCATGGTCGAGAGCTCCTCAGAGATAAGCAACACCTCACAGATCATCTCTCGTCCTGTATAGCCTGTATTATTACATACCGCACACCCTTTTCCTTTATAAAAAGTAGGATTCTCAGGAATATACTTTGCCAACTCTTTGAGACTCTCAGGGTTAACCTCTTCGGGCTCTTTACAGGTTTCACAAATTTTTCGAACCAACCGTTGCCCTTGAATACCAATTACCGCACCACCTAGCAGGTAATCCTCTATTCCCATATCCTGCATTCTACTGATTGCTGAGATAGCATCATTGGTGTGTAGGGTCGAAAGCACCAAGTGTCCTGTAAGTGCTGCCTCAATGGCAATCCGTAGAGTCTCTTGGTCTCGAATCTCCCCGATCATAATCTTATCGGGATCCTGTCTTAGGATCGAACGCAGTGCTGCAGCAAACGTAAGCCCCGTATTGGCACTAACTTGAACCTGTTGAATCCCACTCATCTGATACTCCACAGGATCTTCGACGGTAATAATCTTATCTTTAACATCAATAATGGCATTGAGTGCCCCATAGAGCGTGGTGGTCTTTCCTGATCCTGTAGGACCCGTTACCAACATAATACCATAAGGTGATTTGATCCCTTTTTTAAATTTTTGATAGGCCTCAGCATTCATCCCTGCATCTTCAAGCTTCACCAGTGCCTTGGATTTATCCAGAATCCGCAATACAATTGACTCTCCAAAAAGTGTGGGCAGTGTCGAGACCCTAAAATCAAACACATGCCCTCCGACAATCTGTGTAAATCGACCATCTTGAGGCTTTCGTTTCTCGGCAATATCCAGATTAGAGAGCAGTTTCATCCGCGAAGCGAGTGGTCCAAAGATTACCTTTTCGAGTTTAAAATACTCCTGTAACATCCCATCGACACGATAACGAACAATACAGTTCTCCTCTGTCGCTTCAATATGTATATCACTCGCTTTGGCATCAATGGCGGTCGATAAGATGGTCTCAATCAGCTTGAGTACCGCAGGGGATTCTTTGCTATCATCTGCCACCTCAACCGCCCCTTCGGTTAGGTCATGCTTGATATCTTGCGAGAACTCTTCGACATCCTCGTTGGTCTTGAGCTTGAGCAACTCCCGACGAATCATCTGCCCTTTGGCAATAGCAACCTCCATAATTTTACCATGAAAAAACCGTTCAATGGCTCCTTTGGCTTCAAAATCTGCAGGATTCTCAAACGCAACGGTCACCGTCGAACCCTCGACATACAGAGGTAAAGCATTGTAACGCATCAACTGCTTTAAAGGAAGACGTTTCACCAGATGATAATCGATATCGACATCATTGATCTCGATATATTTAATATCCATCTTCTGAGCAATCTGCTTGAGCAAACGGGTGGTATCGATCCCCTGAATGGGCTCAAGATCCTCCATCTCAATGGTGTGTAGACGCAAAGCTTTAATCAATGCCTCATCCATGGCAAGTTGGTTAATAATCTTTACCTTAATAAGGTTCTCAATGGTAACCCGCTCTTCGCCATATTTATTAATAAAAAGGGCTAACTTCTTCTCATCGATTACCCCATCTTGTATCAGTAGATCTATAACTCGTTGCATTTTTTCTCCTAATTGTACCGATAACGCTTGGTAAATCGATCCTCCTGATAGATATCGATCACCATATAGTCTCTCTTTTTACTCTTTTTAATATAGACCCTATAATGGATATCTTTTTTACTTGGATCATCCAGATAGTAGACATCCCCCTTTTGGGTATACTCTTTATTTACAAACATCTCAAAGATACGTGAAAGTACAAAGTTGGTCTTAGGAAGCCTAAGGTCTCCCAACTCCTTTCCATCCATGAGTCGCTGTTTAAGTAACTGTTTCTGCAAAATAATGGTTGCAAAGTAGCTTGCATTCTCTCGCGAGCTCGCACTTTTGCTCAATGCCAACATCGGTTTGGCAACACGCTCTATATGATTGGTCTCAAGACAAGAGAGCCCATAGAGGGTAAGGTATTTTTCATTATTGATGTTTCGAGTATAATATTTGGCTCCATAATCACACCCTTTATCGTATGATTGATTCTCATAATATTTAAAAAGCTTCGAAAGCGAAGAGCCCCAGAGCAGACCACCAACCAAGAATATTCCAACCATGTATCGCATTAGACACTCCCCTCTTTGATCTTTTCAATCAAACCTTTGGCTTTGGAGGATCGACTCTTTTTGTAATAGGCAACCAGAATCTTGAGAGCCTCTTGTTTTTTGCCCAATTTGACTTTGGATTTAGCAAAGAGTAACCAACTCTCATCGAGTGAACCATCCAGCTGATTGGCTTTGAGTGCCCACTCCTCTGCCTGCTTGTAGTCTCCCTCTTTATAATAAGCTTTTGCCAACAAGAGTGCTTCACGAGGATGTTTATTGACTCGAAACTTCTCCTCCATTACCTCTTTATAGTTGGCACTGCTTCGTGTAAAGTTGATCTTTTTGTGTTCATGAGAAAGGTCTTTTCCTGCAATGACTGCCAGCTCTTTAGCCGTTAATGCACCCGATTGTTTTGCAGGAATAAGTTTTTTACTCGTATGGTGTGTGGCTTTTTTATGTACTTTTTTAGTAGGTTCTGAACGCTCCTCCTCAATATCGAGAATAGGAATCGTAGGCGAAAGTAGTAACTCTTCTGTTTTTGCAGGCTTCTCTTTTATGATCACTTTAGATGTAGTCTCTACGGTCGTACTGTTGAGATCTTTCTTCTCTACTTTTTTCTCTATTTTTGGAGCAACAGGTTGGATTATCTCTTTTTGGGGTGTTCCCATTAAGATATCTCGATTACTATAAATATAGTAAAGAAAATAGGGCAACAGAATCACCATTGCTAAAATAGAGAGAAACTGGGTTAGACTCTTTGCTTTGTACTTGTACCAACGTTTTTCTAGCTCTTTTATATTAATCATTGATGTATCCTAACTTAATGGCTGCCATCTCTAAGATCTTTTTTGAAAAACGATGAGGATCAATCTTTTGGGGTTGATGCTTATCGTAATACTCATAGATATTAAAGATGGTATAGAGAAACTTATTGGTCTCTCGAAAGTTCCCTTGTGTATGGGTATGAATAAACTTAATGTCCCGTTTACTAATGCTGTTTGCCACCTCAACAAACCCCTTTTGGATCAATTTCTTTTGGATATAAAGCTCTAGATCCTCTTCGGTAGCATTACTCAACTCAATCACCTCCCAAATACGGGTCTTAAAGTGCTCTTTGGCGATCACATCTTCGTTTTCTGTCTTATGTAATGTAATAACAAACTTCACCACACGGGTATCAGAGAGCAGACGAATCTTCTCCATAAGGGCTTCGCTGTAGAGCTGACACTCATCGAGTAAAAAGACCACCTCTCGCTTTCCTTTCATTCGCTGACAATACTTTAAAAGCCCATCAAAATTTACCCGCATGTTCTGAGGAATACTCTGTCCTGACATCGCTTCATAGATGCTCTTTAGAAACTCTTTTTCACTCAATATTGGAGCATCAAAATAGTGGATCTCCCGCTTATGCTTCAGGCTCTCATAGAGCTTATTCAGTGTCATACTCTTGCCTGTGCCTGGTCGTCCAAAGAGGAGTATCATCTTTAAAGGCTTATCCAAGCTCTCCAAGAGCAACTGATAGTTATACCGCATGGAGTCAAGCTCTACATAGCTTTGACTGTCCACGCTGTCAATAAAAATATTTTTTATCTCACTGTATTTACTTTTCATCTTCTAACTTCCGATACCCCAGTTCTTCTAAGGAGAGTTGACTATCCTGTCGAACAATATGGGGAGTTAAGATCAAGACCAACTCTTCTACATTCTCAATTTTAATCTCTCGTTTAAAGAGCTGATCGAGTAGAGGGAGATCCCCAAGAAGTGGTACTTTAGAGACTTTAGTTCCAGATTTTGAAGAGATCAATCCACCCAAAATAACATGTTGACCATCTTCAACCGTGACCACCGAAGAGATCTGCTTACGCGAAAGATCAGGTGGAATATTTCGTGAGCCTCCATTATCCCGCTCTACCGTATTGATTGTATCCGAGATGGAGGGATTAATCTTAAGCGTAATGGATCCATCATCCGAGATCTCAGGTGTAATATCAAGCAAAATCCCCGCAAAGACAGAATCGATTGTCTCACCACTTGTCTGTGAACCTGCCCCACTTGCCCCTTGCATAATGGCGGTTGATTGAATTTTATAAAAGAGCTCGTTTCCAACAGAGATTAAGGCGGGTTGATTGTTTAGAGTCAAAACTTTTGGGTTAGAGATTGATCGTACGTCCCCTTGGGTTTTAAGAAATTTAATTACATCATTAATGTTGGTGCTGTTTTGTGCAATCAGGGCTCCACCATTTGGGGTTCCCCCCTCTCCAAGCTCTACACTTCCAAAGTCAACTCCTCCACTATCATTCTGACTCCAATCAAGCCCTGTAATGTTATGCTTGGTAATGTTAAAGGTCGAAATTGCCATATTTTGTAGACTATAAAGCTGTGACCAATCGACCCCTGTAGTGGCACTATCATCAAAACTTACACTCAAGATCTTGACATCAATTAAAACCTGATTTTTAAGCTGTGCGGTCATGCTCTCAATATATTTAGAGACACGAGAGAGCTGTTTTGGAGTTCCTGTAACGGTAATCATTCCCGCTTCAGGATTAATAATGGGTTCAGGTGCTTCATACTCATCTTCGGGTCGATTAATTAATGAATGAATCTCCTCTGAGATCTTTGTCCAGAACTGAAAATCATCACTACTCTCAATAGAGACACCTGTCTTAGATCCTGATCCCTCACCCCCACTACCTGATGTACTGCTCGTACTGCTTCCACTACCACTATTGTTGGCAATGGTGACATGTGCGTTACTCTTACCTGTTCGTGATCCTGAAATATAATGAAGATTAAATGTTTTTGTCTTAAGGTATGAAATACGCAATTTACTACCATCAAGCTCATAGTTAATGTTATTCTCTTTTAAGATAATGTCCAAAAACTCTTCAAGTGAAGCGTTGGTAAGCTTGACATAATAGAGATTCTCTTGAAGTCTCTTTTTTGCTTCTCGGTCTTTAACCAAGAGTGTTAATCCACACTCATCAGCCAAATTTTCAATCACATCACCATAGGTTAATGAGCTGTTGAGTGTCACACTAAACATCTGCGTACTACAGCTGTTTGCCTCAACTATTGAACTGCCCATGGATAAAATAAAAAATCCAAATAAAATCTTTTTAATCTTTTTTCTAAACGGTTGCATGTTAATCCCTTTTATATAATATAAATTTCTTTTTTAGTTTTGGTATGGCAAGGGTTCGTTTCTGCGATCCTCGCTTAAGTACCACCTGATCTTTGCCCATAGAGACAAGGGTATACTCCCCCAAAGTATCCCCCACCTTATACCATTTACCATCAATAAATGCCGCATGATTTAAAATTGCTAAAAGCTGATGATCAAATGTCTCGACCTCCTCCTCTTCGACCTCTGGGGTCTCCTCTATAATCTCAGGAAGTACAACTTTTGGCTTGTGGTAGATGGCAAAAGGGTTGGGAGTATTTTTTAACCTTCGTATATCAATACCCGATCGCTCTTTTTTAATCTCATCCACCATACTGCTAATCTCTTTATGACTCAATGATGCTCCATCTAAAGAGATTACACCCACTAAACCTATCCATAATATCTCTTTTCTCATTAGTGATTAATCCCCCAAACAGAAATGTTAATATCGGAGTAGGTCGTACTCTGGTTCTCATCCATGCGAATATTCATACCATAGATATCTGTTACCAAAATACTCTTCTCGATTTTATTAATAAACTTAACAATATTTTTATACTCCCCCTTACTCCCTACGCCAATCTCAAGAACATGCCCAAAACTCCCCTTGTTCTTAACATACTCATTCTGAATATAAGCAATCTCAACCCCTTGTCGTTTTGCCTCTTTTGTCAGGTTGTTCAAAAACTTTGACCAGCTCTTTTTATTAAACATCAAAGGAGCAAGTTCATCGAGCTTAGCGGCAATAAAATTAATATCGCCATTAACCTCTTTGATACGTGCCTTCAGATCAATAATCTCCTTACTGTACTTTTTGACATAAAATTCCCGATCTCCTGAGACCGTGATCGAGGCAATATACTCTTTATGTTTTTTAATCTTCTTATTGAGTGATGCCTTTTTCTTCTCTGAAGCCTGATAGGTCTCTTCAGCATAAGGTAAAAAAAGTGCATAGGAGAGATATCCAATCACCAAGACGATCATCATGATCATCATCCACTTTTCATTCTCACTCTTATCTTTAAATACATCATCCAAATAGGCTAAAATACTGTTCATTATCTATAACTCACTTCCAAGATACCTCGGTATTTGGTATCTTTATTATCCATCTCAATACGTTCTATATTTATATTATCAATCTTCGAGAAATACTTCTCTGAGATATAACGAATATACTGGGTTAACTTCTTCTCATCTTTACTCACCATATAGAGAAAAAAGGTATCCCCTTTACTAATAATCTTCTCTACCTTGACATCATAAGCGGTCAAATCATGTGCAAAGTCATATAAAAAGGCAGACTTTAATTTGTAATTGACTTTTTTATCATGAATCGAGACCAACGTCTTTGCTTTTCCCTCAAATATCTTCTCTAAACGATCCAGCTCTTTTTTATTTTTCTTAATCTCACTCTGCTTTTCAGAGAGGATCTTTTTATATTTTTGACTAATCTTAGAGAGCTCTCGCTCTTTTTTAGAAAGAAGTAAATTGGTAGCATCATTGGAGTATGCCAACATCAGATAAAAGAGAGGCCAAGCCAATGCCAAAAGAGATGTTACCACCGTAGCAATAATAAACTGCCCACTTGCACGCTTAGCAAAAACAGGTGGTCGAGGTGTTCGTGTAAGGTTCACCACCCGATCAGGATACTCCAGATAGTCCAGTCCACTCTGCACCATCATGTATTGAAGCTGATCAACATACCACTCATCATTTTTAATATTAAACGAGAAGTCCAGATTAAAAGTTGGAATCCCTAGATAGTTGTATCCATAATCACCCAACCCAATAATGGGACTCTTTACTGAACCCAAAAAGAGCTTTCCAATGGTGCTAATATTGTATGCTCGCTTGGTATAGATAATAATGTCATTAATCTGTAAAAAGATCTCACCAAAGAGTTTCATTAAGTTTTGCTGATAACTTAAATCTGTTGCCTTGAGTCCTTCTGATTCAAGCGTCTCAAAAAACTCTTTTTTATCCACCTTCTCACCAATCATCGCACAGTATTTTTCATAAATCTGCTCTAGAGAGAACTCTAATGATTTGGAGTATAAAAAACGCCCTTCATTATAGATAGAGACAAAGGCATCCTCCATGGTAAAGTAGATAAAACAGTGTGCCTCATTACTCTCTAATGTCTTACTGCTATAGAGTGTACCAAAAAGTAGAGGAGCAGGAAGCAAAAGATCAATAAACTTGGTCTTCTCCAACACCTCTTGATTGGTTGCCTCAATGGTCTCTGGCTCTGTAATAAAAAGGTTATAGAGATTCTCCCCCTCCTCGGTGCCCGCCTTTTGATGATGAATATCGTACTCTTTTTCAGGATCTAATCCAAGCTCATCATAGGCTTTCATATACACCACATCATCAATCTCTTCTGGATCGACATCATAGCCTAGATCAAACGAGGCAATAATCATATCTTTATTGGTAACATACGAGATAACAAAATTACTATTGCTAAACTCTAAATCCTCTAATCTCGTAAGTTGCTGATCTTTGTATTGATAATATTGATGAATATAGGGATTAACTGTGATAATTTTTTTAAATTTTTTTATTCTTGGGTCTACAGTTTGTATTGACATAATTGTTAAATCTACCGTTTCATAATATAATATTTGGAACTATTATATTAAGAATAATATTAATTTAAGCTTGTAAGATTACTTTAAGGAGAGTAAAGTAATCCTTTCAGCGGTAGATTATAACAGTGGGTGTTTAATTCGAATATTTTTTAAGTATTGTGCGTTAAATGGTTAGATTTGATTAGAAAATATACCCCATATCCTCTAATCCTCCCCTTGATTTGCTCCAACCCTTCTTGACCGCTACATGAAGATCGAGATAGATCCGTTTTCCTGAGAATTTCTCTAGCTGTTGACGTGCCGCACGCCCTACCCGCTTGATCCCTTCTCCTCGATTTCCAACAATAATCCCCTTTTGGGTCTCTTTTTCAACAATAATCGTTGCATAGACACGATCCATCTCCTCAGACTCATCGATCTTCTCAATGGTAACATCCGACTCATAAGGGATCTCATCACTTAAGTTCTCAAAAATAGACTCCCGAATCAACTCTTTGTAGATATCCCGTACAAACTCTGTGGTGGTAATGTCAGTATCATACAGTGGCGGAGAATCTGGCAGATGTTTAACTACCTCATCTAGGAGTGCCTCTTTACCTACATTCTTTTTAACGGAAAAGGGAATAATTGCCTCAAAACGATCTTGATACTTCTGATACTCACCCAATTTTTCTAAAATCTTACCTTGAGGAACATGATCAATCTTGGTTAAAAGAACAATGTGTTTAACCCGTTGACTCTCTTTGAGTGCCAAAAACTTCTCATACTCTGATAACTTATCCGTTACAGGTGCCAAAAAGAGGATCAGATCACTGTCTCCCATTGCTTTAAGTGCCTCTTCTAACATAAACTCATTAATAAGACGCTCTTTTTTATGAATACCAGGGGTATCTACAAAGATCAACTGATGCCCTTTGTGCATAACAATAATGTTCATCCGTTTACGAGTAGCCTGTGCCTTTTTTGAGACCATGGCAAGTTTTTCACCCACAAGATAATTAAGCAGTGTACTCTTTCCTGAGTTGGGTCGTCCCACTACCGCGATAAAACCCGATTTGGTTTGTGTTTCCATATTATATAACTCTTTATTCTAAAAAATTTTTTCGTAGTATACCATACTTCTTCACAGTTTATACACACTCCTTTGGTTATACTTAAATATAGAGGTTAAAAGGGAGAATCATTATGTTTAAGGGAGTTTTTTTTACGATACTCATGCTCTTGCAGATCACACTCAGTGCCAATGATAATCTATTGGATACGCTATCAAAAGTAAAAAAGAGTCCCAAGTGGCAACTACAAACCCAAATTACACACCACCTCAATCCTCTTCTCAACCAACTCGATCAGAGTGCCTGCATCACCTGTGGAATGGATCAAGCCCTAGGTATTGTCGGGGAGTTCCAATATAAAAGCAGTGACGTTTTTTCAATTGGAATCAAAGCAACACTCATTAACCCCAACTATCAAAACCAGATCAATACAGAGGCAATTTTTAAAAAAATGGAGTTGAGTAATCTAAGTATTGTCTGCACGCTCTCCCTCTAAGCCCGCTTAAGCTCCTTAATGTATAATTTTACCAATATTTTTACAATGGAGAAGCATGAGACGTTTTGCAGTTGCATTTACAGGTCCCTCGGGCAGTGGTAAAACCACTTTGGTCAGTAAGGTTGCCAAAATTTTAATCCAACAAGAGCATAAAAAAGTTGCGATTATCAAACATGACCCTAAAGATAAAGCAATCTTTGATACTGAGGGTAAGGATAGTTATATCTTCTCCCAAACAGGAGCAGAAGTAGTCGTCACCTCTCCCACACGCACGACCTACCTCTCTCAACGTCAAAAAGAGCTCAATGAAATTATTGATATGATTCAAACCTTTGATATTCTTCTTGTTGAAGGGCTCAAAACCCTTCCTCTTCCACGAATCGCCATCTTTAGAGGTAGCATCGAAGAGAGCTACCTCTCCTGTTCCGAAGCAATCGCCGTCGATGAGAGTGTGGATCTTAAGCAGTATCAAATCCCCCACCAGATTGAGATCCTTGATCTCAATAACCCCCAACAGATTATCCGTTGGATAGAAAAAAATGCAAAAGAGGTATAAATGAAAGCGATATTTGAGACCATTAAAATGGTTGCATTCCAGATTGACAATGCAATCAAAACCGAAGATTTAGGCTACAGCGATAGCGAAAACTCATCAGGAGAGGATCAGCTCAAACTTGATGTTAAATCCGATCTAATTATCGAAGAGGCATTTGCCCATGTCCCCTCTATCAAGGCACTTGTCAGCGAAGAGAAAGAGGGAGTATTAGAACTCAATCCTTCAGGTCACTATACCCTCTGCTATGATCCACTTGATGGCTCTAGCTTGGTTGATGTAAACCTCTCAGTGGGCTCTATCTTTGGAATTTACGAAGGAGCACTCGAAGGTAAAAATCTTGTCGCTTCTGCCTATGTGGTCTATGGACCGCGTATTGAACTTGTTATTGCCACCCAAGAAGGTGCCCCAACACTCTACCGTGCCATAGGAGAGACATTTAAAGAGATTGGTACTATCCGTATGAATCCAAAAGGTAAACTCAATGCCAGTGGAGGTACCCAACAACACTGGTCAAAAGTACATAAAAGCTTTATTGATGGACTCTTTCAAGAGGGCTACCGTTTACGCTACTCAGGAGGGATGGTTCCCGACTTACATCAAATTATGCTTAAAGGTGGAGGGCTCTTCTCTTACCCTGCCACCACCGATCGTCCTCAGGGAAAACTAAGACAACTCTTTGAGGTAATTCCCTTTGCACTGATGTATGAACAAGCAGGTGGAGCTGCCATTGATCATCAGGGCAGACGGCTCTTAGAGCTTGTCCCCTCTCATCCTCACGACACCTCTCCTTGTTTCTTTGGATCACACTACGAGATCAATGCCCTCAAAAGTGCCTATGGAATCGAATGATAACCAAGAGATCTCCATTGATGAGTGGGAGATCCAACTCCAAACCAAACTTCGTGAACTCCGACAGTGTCAAAAGAGTCTTAACCTAAAGAGCTGTACCCCTTGTAGTAAACTCCTTGAATGTCCCATTCGAGATGCTTACGTACATGCAGTCTACAACAGCATGAATAAAGGAGCAGGAGGGGGCTTCGAGTTTTAGTAAAAATTGCTATAAAAATTTGGTATAATAAATTAAAAAAAGGTTTTTTATGTTTATAAAAAGAGTCCTCATATTTTTTGTTATACCCCTACTCTTTCTTGCCTGCTCTTCCAATGAAGAGCCACCCAAAGATCATCCACGAAGCAGTAGACATAAAATATCTCCCAAGAATCTCCCTAAAAAAATTAAAGTTCTTTTTGTTACCCAACCTCACTGCCCCTCTTGTGAAGTACTAGAAGCAACCATGAACAAGCCAAAACCCCATCAACTTATGGAAAAATATTTTAAAGTAGAGAAACTCTTTTTAGGAAAAAAACTGCCCGATGGGCTTATCCCACCCAATGGTACACCAACGGTCTACTTTTTGGGCTATCAAGATGAGCCACTTATTGAACCCATGATCGGAGAGAAAACCCAAGAGGATCTTATGGATTTCTTGGAAGATGCTCTATATGAGTTCAAACATCTTTATGGTGTGGATCTACAACAAAATAAGGGGGAAACCAATGAAACCAACACAACAGACGATCTCAATACAACCCATTCTACTCACAAGCATACTCACACTGCTTCTTAATCTGCCTATCTTTGCAAAAGAGCCATCCTATGAGGAGCATCAAATTGCAACCATTGATGAGGCATCAGGTATCGACTACTGCTCAGATAGTGATACCTTGATTGTTGCTAATGATGAAGGAAGCTTCTATGAGATCACACCCAAAGGAGAAATTCTCTCACGCCATAAACTTGGACTATTTGATCTAGAAGGAGTTGTCTGCGAAAAAGAGAAGCTTACTTTTGCAGTAGAAGGAGGAGCCCTTTTGGAGGTTAACCGAAAATCTCAACAGAGCCTACTCTTACCTGTTCGTGGGCAAAAGGATAAAATCAACAAAGACTCAGGTATTGAAGGCATTACTAAAATAGGAGATGAGTACTATCTCTCAATTCAAGCCAAAAAGAAAAAAAATGGAAAAATCTTAGTTACCATAAAAGAGCCTACCCAAGCCCATGTAAAAAGAGAGATCCCCATTAAGATTGTGGATGCTTCAGGAATGATCTACCATAATGGGTTACTCTATATTATTAGCGATACCAAAGATACACTCTATCTCTACAACCTTCAACAAAAGCAAATCATTCAAAAGTATCCTCTCCCAAAATTTGACCAAGAGGGAATCGCTTTTGACAATGCAGGAAACCTCTATTTAACAGATGATAAGGGTGCTGTCTTGCGGTACAACGCAACAGAGCTACTCCCTCCTCTTTAAAGCGTTAAATAAAGAGTAATCCCACCAACAATACTCCCATGGCTAAAATCAACCAGCCATATTGTGGGTTTTTACTCTTCCAAGCTCGATACATTCCCCAAATCATCACCACCGTTGCTACCAAAGAGACAATCAACCAAGGAAGCAAAAAAGGATCTTGGGGTTGATCTACAGGGGAGATCCCCCAAATAGATTGTATCATTAAAAACAAAAGTACTATCGTCTTCATGAGTTCTCAATCTCCTCTTTGGCTAACTTATCCACCATTTTAATACTCTCTAGTGCATTCTCCAAAATCTTCTTGGTTGAAGTTAGTGGTTTTATTCGTAGATTGGTATCTTTTTTATCCAAAGACTCATCCATCAAAACAGCCATAACCTCTTTTTCCAATTCGGCATAGATCTCTTGAAGTCTCCCCTCTATAAAGTTAATATCCATTACTTTGCCTTAGGTCTAAAGATCTTAATCACCTCTTCATTGGCTTCCATATAGGCACCACCAATAAGATCGATACAGTAAGGAACCGCAGGGAAAACCGCATCTAGACACTCTCGAATCGATTTGGGTTTTCCAGGAAGGTTAATAATCAAAGCACCGTGGCAGATCCCTGCAGTTTGACGCGAAAGAATAGCGGTAGGAACATACTGCAAACTCACCGCACGCATCTGCTCACCAAAACCAGGAAGAAGTTTCTGACAGACCGCTTCTGTCGCTTCAGTAGTTACATCCCGTGGAGCAGGTCCTGTTCCACCTGTGGTTACAATCAGATCACACTGCTCCTCTTTCGCCAAACTCAAAAGTGTCTGCTCAATAATCTCCTGCTCATCAGGAATACAACGGTAAGCATATTCACACTCATTCAAGAGGTACTCCTTCATGGTATCCATAATCGCTACCCCTGAGATATCCTCATAAATTCCCTGACTTGCACGGTCACTGGTGGTTACCACACCAATTTTTATCTTATCCATTACACTTCTCCTTTATATTTCATGTTCAAACACACGCTCAAGTTCCGAAAAACTTAAATGCTTCTCAATGAGTCTTTGCAACTCTTCTCTACCAACTAGAGAGTAGGATATGGTACTCTCAAAAACCTTCTCTCTCGAATAAATCTCATCCAAAATAGCCTTATACTCCTCATTTAGATAGGGGGAGATGGTGACTAAATCTTTAGCAATATCTACTCGATATTGTGCAAACTGATCCCCATCAGGATAGTCTCCTGAGAGCTCATCTTTATCCACGTCATAGACCGCCTCAAGCATTTTACGAAAAATAAAATCCTCGAAATTCTTTGCCAAGACCTCTGTCTCATTCATATCATTCCAGATACAGACCACTGCAGGCTCACCATCGGTTTGAATCTGAGGATAAAAGGCAAAAATTGCCCCCTCCTCAAGACGTGCAAAGGGAATAAAGGTATGACGATCCAGATCCCAGAACTCATCAAACTTAAAATCCAATATCTTCTGAGGCGTTAATAGTTCAAAATCAAATCCTCCTGTATGAAGCAGTAGCGGTGGGTTATCTTTAATAAGGGGATAGATATCCTTTGCCCAACTCTCCCCCTCTTGAGGAGATAAGCTACGTCCTCCCATCCAATCAAGCATGCCCTCCTCCCAGAGTTGCCTAAAGAGTGGCGGAAATTGAAACTTATACCGCTCTTCTACCCGTTCAATATTCATGTCTCACCTTCTGTTAATTTGGACACAACTATACTAAGGCTTTACTAAATTCAACATAAAAAGTATCATGATTTTTTTTTAAAAAGAGAAAAGAATAAGAAAGAAGTATCAAAAAAGGGGCACCTGCCCCCTCTTTTTAGAATGAGTATCCTAAACCAAAATAACCGATAGAGGTATCCATGCTAAACTTCATCGCCAAAGGATCAAGTACCTCACTGCTTAGCTTTGCTCCACTAATATCAATACTAACCTCATCCAGATCCCATCGAGAATATTTATAGCCCAAGGTGGCATAGATTCGAGGACTCAACGTAAACCATCCCCACTTATACTGCTCTGTAAATGGAGTAAAATAGAGACCAAATCCATACTCTTGATAGGTTCCATCAACAGTAAAGTCACTGTTGGCATAATCATTTTGAATGTAACCTGTCTGATAAGCATAACTTGCCATCCCATAAAAAGAGAGCTTATTATCAATAAGTGTTTTTTGAAAACTCAACGTAGGACCAATCTTATAAGTCATAATCTCCGTCTCACTATCAGCAAAAAGATCGGCACCATCGGCAAGAGCCCCTGCATTACCTGTATAAAAGTCAAAATTAGGTACCGCAGCGAGACTACTATCATCACTCCCCCCATCAATCCATGGCATAGAGAGTCCAATAAGCACCCCTATACCTAAAAAGTTATCTTGATCCTCATGAATTAGATCATATCCAACCTTTAAGTTAACATCCAATCCTTTCATTCGGTACTGCATCTCAGGAACACTCAATGCACTCCCTTGTGGAAGCCCTGCATTAAAAGCATCGGCTTGTTCATTGTAAGTGTGTTGTGCTGCACGCAGTGTGGTAGAGTCATACCATGTAAGATCATAACCATAAAACATATCTGAAGCAAAATTACTGTGTCGCTCCACCATGCTAAAGCTCTCTACATCGGTGGTAATCTCTGAGGTTAAACCCAAAAATCCACCCTTCATTCCAAATGTTCCTGAACCATACTGAAGCTCAGAAGCCCAAAGAGATCCCATCAACCCTACACTCAAAAGCATTAATTTTCTCATGCCCTATACTCCTTATTCATAAATCTATCTTAAGACTATTATAAGTATATAAAATAAATTAATCGATAAAGGATAAGATTTTCAGAAGAATTAATCTAAATCGTAGAAATTAGTTACGATTTTTTAACTTATCTTGACAAGAATTCGATCAAGACTCTTTGTTGAGAGAATCCGTTTAAGATAGCCTAAAATATACGTTGCTTTGGTGATGTAATAACGAGGTTTGGGTTTAGAAGTCTTCAGAATTGTATGAACCACTTTAGCTACGGCATCTGGTTCCAAATTAAAAGGGACTTCACTCTTTTTTGCCTGCATACTCTGATAATATCGCTCTTTAAAAAAAGAGTTTTCAATATCAATATTCTCCCGTAATTTCTGCATGGCATTTTTTCTAAAATCACTACTTACAGGACCTGTATTAAGCAAAGAGACCCAAATATCGCTTCCCTCCAACTCTAAACGTAAGGTATCGGTTAAACCTTCAATAGCATATTTACTCGCATTGTATGCCCCACGTCCAAAGAGCGACACCAACCCCAAAACAGAGCTGTGCTGAATGATCTTACCATAGCCTTGTTTTCGCATGACGGCAAGTACTTGAAGCGTTGCCTCGTGCAGACCAAACAGATTGGTTTCAAACTGTGCTCTCAGTGCCTTGGTAGGAAGATCTTCTATAGCTGAGGGTTGACCATAACCTGCATTATTAAACCATGCATCAATCACCCCATCTTCATCCAGAACATGCTCAATAACCGAGGAGATATCCTCAGGATTGGTTACATCCAGTATAAAGACCTGCTCAAAGCCCTCCTGCTTGAGCCGATCAAGATCTTCTAGATTACGTACGGTAGGATAAACTTTGATACCACGGGATTTCAAGTATTTTGCTGTTGCTAATCCGATACCCGAAGAGCATCCCGTGATTACAATATTCATTAAGCATGACCATATTTAAGCTGACGCAGTGCTTGGGTCACATTCTCCTGACGCATAAGATGCTCTCCAACCAAAAAGGCATCGGCTCCTACTTCGCTTAGTGCCTTGACAGTTTCATGCGTTGTAATACCACTCTCTGCTACAATAATCTTGTTTTTGGGAATAAGTGGAACCAACTTCTCAGTAAGACTCATATCCATCTCAAAGGTCTCTAGATTACGATGATTAATCCCAATAATGTTAGCTCCAGCAAAAATTGCCTTGACCAGATCCATCTTGTCATGAATCTCAACCAGTACCTCCAAGCCCAAATGGTGACTATATTGTAAAAGCTCTTTAAGCTCTTTTCGACTCAATGCTTTAGCTATCAATAAAACATAATCTGCTCCATACACCAATGCTTCGACCAGCTGATACTTATCTATAATAAAATCTTTACGAAGAAGAGGAATACTGGTGTATCTTCTAATCATTCCTAGATACTCCTTATCCCCTTTAAAAAAGTGTGGCTCTGTCAAGATTGAAAGAGCATCCGCTCCCCCTTTCTCGTATGATTGAGCAATCACCAAAGGATCAAAATCTTTACGAATAATCCCTTTACTCGGACTTGCTTTTTTAACCTCTGCGATGATACGATAAGGATTTTCGGGTGTTGATTTGAGTGCAGCATGCACATCTTTGGGGGTAAAGGGGTTATACGCCAATGAACGCCCCAACCAATCTACAGGGTAATCTACCTTCCGTTTTTCCAAATCCTCTTTGGTCTTTTTTATGATATCATCTAAAATTTTTGCCAATGTGTTTCCCTTATTTTTTATTGCACTTCTCTATATTTTGCCAATGCTCTCGGATCTCATCCTCTTCGAGTCCTTCGATATCGACCACTTTTTTCATCTCTCTATAAGCCTCTTTACAGTTATTTAGCTTATAGTAACCCCACGCTAAAGAGTCAAGATAATAGGTATTGTTTGGATCTTCAGAGAGTGCTTCTTTAATAAGATCTACCCCTTTGGCGATATCAATATCTTTATCAATTAGTGTATATCCATAATAGTTAAGATAGACACTATCGCGGGCTCCCTCTTGAATTGCTTTTTCAAACTTCTTTACCACCTCATCAAGCATCGGCTTACTGTCTTTATTCTCTGCTTGCTCATAGAGTGCCATGGCTGACTCTGCCAACCATCGTGGCCCATGACCATGTTCATAAACTTTTTGTGCGATGATTTGTGCTTTTTTATAATCTTTTTTAGAAAGATAGAGTTCATAAAGCAGTTCATCATTTTGATACTCACTGGTCAAAAAAGCAATTGCTTTATCGGTCTCTTTAGTAAAGACATACCCCTCAATCAACTTAACAGCATACTGCTCATTACCTGTTGCTTTATAGAGATCCTTATAGAGACTTAAAAGCTCTGGAATTTTCTCTTGCTTACTGTAGATCTCTGCTAGTTGCAAGCAGACCCGTTCATTACACTCATAAAGTCTGCGATGGTTCTCTAATCGATTAATTGCTTCATTAACATCCCCAATATAGTTCGCTAAAAGTGTGGTAATCTTAATTAAGATATCAGCATTAAAGGTTTTATTGTATGCTTGTGTCAAGAGATCAACAGCCTCTTTATACTCCCCTGTCATAATATATGGGTTTGACGCTAACTCAAAATCAATGGGCATACCTGAGTGTTCTAGTAACTCCTTACCAATCTTCTTCGCTTCATCATATCGTTTTTCCGTCAAATAGGCAGAGAGTAGTAGTCTTTTTGCTTTGATATTATCAGGATGTGCTTTTGCCCATGCTTGTAGCCTCCCTACATTCTTAGATTTTCTATTAATATAGAGTGCGGTTCCCATCTCCCGAAAAAGATACTCCTCTTTTCCTGTCTCTTGATAGAGCTTATCGTAGTAGTAATTACTCTTCTCATAATCCCCCTGCTGTTCATAAAAGATCGCCTTCATAATCAGACTGTCTTCATTCTCATACTCTGAACTGTTTTGATCATACTTCTGATGTGCAAAATGTTTAGGGTTATACTCCGCAAGTTTATTCTTTGGAACTTTCGTAACATTAGGAACATAACTGCACGCACTCCAAAACAGTACAGAGACCACGCCCAATACAAGCCTTTGGCGTTGAACACTTCTTAATCTATTATTCCTGGACACTCTTTTTTTACCTCCTCTACATCGCCCTTAAATGTCTCCCAAAAAGGAAAGGAACGACACTGTTGGGGTCTTACAGGGTAGATGGTACACTGCTTGACCCTATTGTCAAAAAATACACAAGCATAGTTATCTTTATCTAGTTTTTTTTCTATGATAGAGTAACGATGTTTGACCTTCCTGAGATACATTGTAGCAAATTCTTCTATAGTTAATTCTAAAAAATTCGCCATTTTTTCGATCTCCACATATTTTGCCCAAATATAACCACTCTCCCCTGTACAGCACGCACCCCCACAACTGGCACATGCCGAAGGAGCAAACTTATAAGGATATCCCTCTTTGGTTATTATATTGTTATCTTCAAATGTCATAATCTCCCTTGATACTGTTGGTTTTTGCCATCAAAAATGCCTCTTGTGGCTCTGCTTTATAATTGCTATCTTGGTCAAACACAATTAATGGAGGCAATACCTGTGTCATCGATTTGGAGTTCATTCTAGCCGAAATCATGACCAGTTTTGCATCACGATCCTCCTTAGGATGCACAAAACGTATCACCTCAGGGTTAAGCTTATGACTCAAAAGTGCTAAAAGCAACCGATCAATCTGCTTGGCATCATAACAGAAGATAAATCGCCCTCTGGGTCGAAGAAGTGATTTTACCTTGACTACCATCTCTTCAACAGGAAGGTGATGTGCATATCGAGCAATGTTGAGATGCTCGTTTTGACTCTGTGTAACACGGCTATCGTAAAAGGGGGGGTTTGAGACAATATAATCAAAAGACTCCTCCCCCTTCCAACTCAAGAAATCCTCATGATATGCCTTAACATTTAGGTTGTTAATCGTGTAATTGTGTTTGGCATATTGTAACATAATTTTTTGTTTATCAATAATGGTTGTCTCTAACTCAAAATCTCGACTTAACAATAAAGAGATAATCCCCACACCGCACCCCACATCCAAAAGCTTTCCTTTAGGTTGAAAACGACAAATAAACTGATATAAAAAAATCGAGTCACTATTATACGCGTAGCCACTACTTGGTTGATAGAGAAACAAAACTGCCCCTTAATGGTTATTTAAAAGCAGATTTTACTATAAATTGATATTATTTTGGTAAAATCTCTTTTATGAATGATACGATTTTTACAGATACTGAGCCATCCTCAACCGATTTTTGTATGCTTGATTATGAGTGTGCTTACCTTCCAAACAAACAGGTTCGTATGTACTACAAGCATATTGAAAAGGCAACCCAAGCCTACAATACCGCACTGATTCATCGAGGATGGCGTCGTTTTGGATCTTACTATTTTCATCCCATCTGTAATGGATGCAATGAGTGTAAATCCGTTCGTATCGATGTAAAGAACTATAAACTTACCAAATCTCAACGTAAATCGATCAAACGAAACCAAGATACTGAAATCATTATCAGAAAACCAACCCTCACTCAAGACCATATTGACCTTTACAATAAATACCACTCCTTTAAACATGAAAAAGACAACTGGTCTCATCGTAATATCTCTCCACGAGAATACCGAGAGAACTTTGTAGAGGGAGCACATGAGTTTGGGAAAGAGGTACTTTACTTACGAGATGGTAAAATTATTGGCGTGGATTTGATCGATATTTTAGATGATGGAATCTCTTCAATTTACTTCTTTTATGATCCTGACTATCCTCGTCTCTCCTTGGGTACCTATTCACTTCTTTATCAAATTGAGCTGGCAAAAGTGCTCGAACTCCCTTGGATCTATCTAGGGTACTGGGTTGATGGGTGTAAAGCGTTTGCCTATAAACCAAAATTCCAACCCCAAGAGATTCTCTCAGACTTCCCCCCTATCGATCAAGTTGCCCACTGGGAGCCCTTTGCTCCACCTCAACAGAGTACATAATATTCAATATACTCCAACAAGAGAGAAACATCAAACAACAGTAATTAACTGTTCCTTATCCCTTATGTTGTCCTTAAGTGTTAAAATTAGAAAAATTAATGATTTTTTTCTAAAATTTTATTTTTTTCTCAATTCTATCACAATTAATACTATATAATTAATATAGAAAAAATCTATATCAATAATAAGGAATACTCATGAACTTTTGGACAACCCCCCTCTTGATTACACTCATCGGTACCTCAACCCTTGTAGCAAGCCAAATGGACTGTAAAGATGGAAAATGTCGTGCCATTCTACCCCCTTCTAGTACCACCATCGAACAGAATCAAAATACGCCTCAAGAGCTATCCAATACCTATACTGTTCAAGCTGTTGAATATACTATTGAACAAGATTTTGTTCCATTAGAGATTGAGCCCCTTTTAAATGAAGAGAGTCAACAACAACCGAACCAAGAGATTGAAAAGCCTGAACTCCTACTTGCTACAGCCACCATCTCTTCGGATACTCCAATCCAAGAAGAGCACCTTTCTATCGTTGAAGAAGAAACAACACCTGTAGAGAGTGCCACCCTAGAGGAGGAGAGCAATAGCATGGATGAAGATGTTTTACTGAGTATGGGAGAGGATATAGAGTATGTCTGTGAAGAGGAGCGATCTGTCATGTGCGACATCGATACACACCTCTGTATTTGTGCCTAACTACTCTTTAATAGGGGAAAAGAGTAGTAGATTAATCTGTTCGTAAAGCAGATTAGATATCTTGCTCAACCACTGCTTTGAAACGGGTAAAGTAGATCTCCTTCAAACGCTCTAGATCCATCTCTACTTCATTAATCTTAATCTTATCACCACCAACTTTTCCAATAATATCGGCTTTAAGTCCCAAATCTTGTGCCATTTTAGCTACCGCATGTAAGTTCTCATCACTTACCTCTAAAATAGCCCTACTCTGAGACTCATCAAAGATCGCTCGCTCATCCGCCAATCGAATCCCAACCGTTGCCCCTTTTCCTGAAACTGCTGCCATTTTTCCTAGAGCAATGGCAAGTCCACCCGAACTAAGATCCTTGGCTGAAGCCAATAATCCTTTGGCATTAGCTTCGATCACCAACTCCCAGAGCCGTGCCTCTTTGGTATAGTCGATCTCATCAAGACTTCCTACGGTCTTTCCAAAGAGCTCTTTGATGTAGAGCGATCCACCAAATGCCATTTTGGTCTCACCAATTAATAGAAGATGGTTCCCCTCTGCCTGAAATGCCGAAGGCAAGACACGATTTTGATCTTCGTTAAGCCCCACCATTGCAATCGCTGGTGTCGGAAAAACCGAGGTACCGTTGGTCTCATTATAGAGCGAAACATTTCCTGAGACTACAGGAGTATCAAGATTGGCACACGCCTCTTTAATCCCCTCACACGCCTCTGCAAACTGCCACATTACCTCGGGATTCTCTGGGTTTCCAAAGTTCAGACAATCGGTAATCGAAAGCGGTCTTGCTCCACTCATGGCAACATTTCTCCCCGATTCAACCACAGCTAAAGCTCCCCCTTTATGAGGATCAATATAACAGTATCGTGGGTTACAATCAGCACTCATGGCAAGTGCTTTACCATTCTCTTTAACACGGATACAACTCGCATCCAAGCTTCCTGGGGCTTTGGTGGTATTGGTCTGTACCATAGAGTCATACTGCTCATAGATCCACGCCTTATCGACCACCTCCATAGAACTCATTAACTGTTCGAATGCCTGCTGATTCTCCACACGTTCAAAGTCATCAATCCCCTTATCTTTGATCTCATCAAGATACTTGGGTCGAGCAGTTGGACGATCGAGAATTGGTGCCTCTTCACTCACAGGAGCAATGGGCATATCTGCACACTTCTCTCCATGCCAGAAGAGCTCCATTCGTCCTGTATCGGTTACCTCTCCAATAATGGCAACATCCAAATCCCACTTCTGAAAGATCTCAATCACCTCATCCTCTCGCCCTTTTTTAACACAAACAAGCATCCGCTCTTGAGACTCTGAGAGCATAAAGTCATACGGAGTCATCCCCTCTTCTCTCGCAGGTACTTTATCGAGATCCATACGCATCCCTGCTCCACTCTTACCTGCCATCTCAAATGACGAAGAGGTAAGCCCTGCAGCCCCCATATCTTGGATACCGACGACAATATCTTTCTTGGTCTTAAAAAGTTCTAAACACGCTTCAAGCAGTAGTTTCTCGGTAAAAGGATCCCCAACCTGAACCGTAGGTCTTAGAGATTTGCTCTCTTCAGTAAAGGAGTCCGAACTCATTACCGCACCACCTAAACCATCGCGTCCTGTTTTAGAGCCCACATACATTACCGAGTTACCAATCCCCTCGGCAATTCCTAAAAAGATCTCATCGGTTCGACAGAGTCCCAAGGCAAAAGCATTAACCAAAATATTGCCATTATACGATTCATCAAAGCTTACCTCACCACCGATGGTAGGTACCCCCATACAGTTACCATAACCACCGATCCCTTCGGTAACGCCTTTGACCAAGTGTCGCTGATACTTTGAGGTTTGATTATTGCTAAGAATATCTCCAAATCGTAATGCATTCATATTGGCTACAGGTCGTGCCCCCATGGTAAAGACATCCCGTAAGATTCCACCAACACCTGTCGCGGCTCCTTGATAGGGCTCAATAAAACTTGGGTGATTGTGTGACTCCATCTTAAATACAGCAGCCATACCACCACCAATATCAATAACACCTGCATTCTCACCAGGTCCTTGAATGACCCATGGGGCTTGAGTGGGAAAACCATTGAGGTACTTCTTACTGGATTTATAAGAGCAGTGTTCAGACCACATTGCTGAGAAGATACCCAACTCAACAATATTGGGGTGTCGCCCCTCCAATATCTCTAAAATATGGGCATAATCCAACTGGGTTAGTTTATGGGCTTTGAGTACCTCATCTAAGTTTTCTAATGGTTTTGACATTCTGATATATTCCTATTATTGGGAGATTTTTAAGTGCGTTATTTTAATCAAAAACTACTAAAGATGGGATGAAAAGCCCCCAAGTGGCTCCAAAAGAGCCCGCAACTATATCAAAATATCCCGCTGACCTTTATTGTTGGGTGCCGAGAGTACCCCCATCTCTTGGAGCTGTTCAATGATATTGGCAGAACGGTTGTAACCAATTTGCAATTTTCTCTGAAGATACGAGATCGAGGTCTTCTGATCGGTCAAGATTACCTCTTTTGCCTGTTCATAGAGCTCATCTAGTTCACCTACCACACCAGAAGTCGATCCTCCCCCCTGCTCTGGAACAAGATAACGCTCATCATATTCAGGTGCTCGCTGGGCTTTAAGAAACTCAACGATCTCCTCAATCTCCTCTTCGGAGTTCCATGGAGCATGCAGTCGTACCAATCCATTTGCACCAGGGGGCGTAAAGAGGGCATCCCCCCGACCAAGTAAGGTATCTGCCCCAAGGGCATCGAGAATCACTTTAGAGTCAATTCTCTGACCCACCCGATAACTTAACCGTGAAGGGAGATTAGCCTTAATTAGTCCAGTGACCACATCCACACTTGGTCGTTGGGTTGCGACAATCAGGTGAATTCCACTCGCCCGTGCCATCTGTGCAAGCCGTGCGATGGAGTACTCCACCTCCTTTCCTCCTGTCATCATTAGATCAGCTAATTCATCAATAATCACCACAATAAAGGGCATGCTCTCGCCCCCTTTCTTCTTGATCTTTTCATTATAATTATCGATGTTTTTAGTTCGACTCTCTGCCATAAGCTTATAGCGTCGCTCCATCTCTGCTACCATGTTTGCCAAAGCCGCAATCGCTTTGGTCGCATCGGTAATGACAGGGGTAATGAGATGTGGAATATCATTATAGATCGAAAACTCCAACATCTTAGGGTCAATCAACATTAACTTAAGATTATCAGGATCATTACGATAAAGCAAGGAAAGAATCATTGCATTAATCCCCACCGATTTTCCTGATCCTGTGGTTCCCGCAATCAATAGGTGGGGCAGTTTTTTTAGATCCGTTACAAAGGGGTTCCCCACAATATCTTTACCCATCGCAATGGTCAAAGGGGATTTTGATGTGGTAAAGATCTCATCTTCTAAGATATCCCGAAGATAGATTGTATCAAACTCCTCATTTGGAATCTCAATACCGATCACATCTCGCCCAGGAATGGGGGCTTGAATTCGAATGGTCTGAGCCTGAAGTGCCATGGCAAGATCGTCTTGAAGATTTAAGATCTTAGAGACTTTAACATTGGCTGCAGGCTTAAACTCAAAGGTGGTTACCAGTGGTCCAGAGTAGATATCCATCACCTCTCCTGAAATCTTAAACTGTCCCAACTTCTCCAAGAGTACATGCACCTTACGATCAATCTCCTCTTCATCAATCTTTTTAGTAGTGCTGGGTGGTTTAGCCAAGAAATCCAAAGGTGGCAACTCAAAATCTTCGGGCTCTTCTAACTCGCCTCGCTCCAGCTGCTCCATAAGCTCACGATTCTCTTTGAGCTCCTCTACAATATTAAGCGTTGCGGTATGATCCTCCTCTAGGCTCTTCTCTTCGATCTCTTTAGGAAGTGCTTTTTTTATCTTCTTTTTCGTTCGAGCTGTTGATATTTTTTCAATATCTTCCAATGATCGATCTTCTACAAAAAGAGACTCCTCTTCTTTGATCTCCTTTTTTTTGCTACTTCGCTTTGGTGTTTTCTTCTTTGGTGTGAGTTTCTTTGATCGTTTTGATTGGGTTCGAACTACCACACCACCCTCTTGCTCCTCCCGTCGACGCTGTTTAGTAATAATCGTGGTCATTACCTCTGTGCTTTTCTGATCGAAAAAAGGATTCTCAATGTTCGCGAAAAGTCTACTAAAGAATCGTTTGAAATTCCGAATCAAGAAGTCGATACTTTTTAGAATCCATGCTTTGGTTCGTTGAATATCGGGCAACTCTTCCATTAGTAAAACCAGTGCCACCATAAAGGTCAAAAGCCATAATAACCACAATCCTGCCTTTCCTATATAAGGCAACAAAAAGAGTTTTAGCGTTACGCCCACGCTTCCTGCCTGATGAAACTCCAAAACCAAAGACTCTAAAATAATTAAAGAGATAAAAAGCATGATCCAGCCTACATAAAAGTCTGGCTCACTTAAGAGTCGACGATCTTTATAGAGCTGATAAAGCGGATAGAGCAACATCAACAGATCAATATAGGCAAGATAACCAAAGAGTGCCAAGTTGGTTTCGCCATAAACCTGCCCGATATGCCCTACCATATCGGTAGAGTGAAAGATGGTCGAAAAGGCACCATAACAAAAAAGTATAAACGCTAAAATAATAAGAATATGCACCAAAACTCCTGAAATATAGGACTTTGGCTACAAAGTCCATAAAAAAGAATAGATTTGCAAAATTATAACAAATTTTTACTCAGATAAGATTTTTTTCCCTTCTGGAGACCTAGTTTTAGCACTTTTGAACAGAATTTGAGAAAAAGACTTGTTTTTTTAAAAAAATAATTGTAGAATTGAGAGTATTATATTTTCAAAAGGAACTATTAATGAAAAAAGCTGAATTTATCGATGCTGTTGCAGAGAAGGCAGGGTTATCTAAAAAAGACGCCAATGAGGCATTGAATGCTATCCTTGAGACCATTACTGAAGCCCTAAAAGATGGGAAAACCGTAAGTTTCATTGGATTTGGTTCATTCTCTACCGTAGAGAGAGCAGCAAGGGAGGCACGTGTACCATTAACAGGAAAAACTGTAAAAATCCCCGCAAGAAAAGCCGTTAAATTTAAAGTTGGTAAATCTTTAAAAGATGCCGTCGCTTAATTTAAGAAGTTTTTAAGCTTCATCACTGTATAATTGCATTCCAATTTAACTTGGATGTGCCACAGTGATGGAACTGGTAGACTTGGTAGACTCAAAATCTTCTGCCTTCGGGCGTGTCGGTTCGAATCCGACCTGTGGTACCACTCTTTTTTTATTTCCCCTTTTACTCCATTAATTAAATTTAATTCATCTTACTTTAGGTATAATTCCGTGGAATTTTGTTCGATATATTCGAACCAATGTTAGGAATATAATGAAATTAGTCGTAGCCATCTCAGGTGCATCGGGTGTTGAGCTGGGTGTAAAGTTTATTCAACTCCTTCCTAAGGATATCGAAGTACACCTTATTCATACCGATCACGCTCTTAGTGTTAAGCAGTTTGAACAGAGCAATATTACCCTACATCAACATCATGATATTGCCGCATCGATTGCTTCGGGCTCATTTCAGGTAGACATGACCGTGATTATCCCCTGTAGCATGAATACCTTAGCCAAGATTGCTTGTGGTATTGCGGACAATCTGGTTACACGTGTTGCTGCGGTTGCTATCAAAGAGCAAAAAAAGCTCCTTCTCGCACCGAGAGAGTTACCTCTCTCTCCTATAGCACTCGAGAACATGCTCAAGCTCTCCCGACTCAATGTTATTATCGCTCCCCCCATTATGGGTTACTATGCTCAATCTAATACCATTGATGCCATGGAGAGGTTTATCATTGGAAAATGGTACGATCTGCTAGGTATTCCCAACAATCTATATAAACGATGGAACAACAACGATGATTAAACGTGCAATCTACCCTGGAACTTTTGATCCCATCACCAATGGGCATGTGGACATTATCCAACGTGCGGCATTGATGTTTGATGAAATTATTGTCGCAGTTGCAGACAACCAAGCCAAAAAACCGATGTTTTCACTCCATGAACGTATCGCCATGGCAGAAAAAGCGACCAAATGCTTTGATAATGTTAAAGTTATTGGCTTTAACTCCCTACTGGTGGATCTCTCAGATCAACTCAATGCCAATATTGTGATTCGAGGAATCCGTGCCGTAAGTGATTTTGAGTATGAGTTTCAGATGGGTTATGCAAATGCTTCACTCAAAAAAGAGCTTGAGACCATCTTTTTGATGCCCAGTTTAGAGTATGCCTTTATCAGCTCATCTATTGTTCGCTCACTGCTCCCTTTTAATGGCAAAATTGAACATCTTGTTCCCCACTGCATCTTAATGGATATTCAAAAAAGGAGAAGATAATGTATGTACTCTTTGAAGGGATAGATACCTGCGGAAAAAGCACACAGATCCAACAGGTCAGCCAAACATTTAACAATGTCCTTATCACCAAAGAACCAGGGGGAACCTCTTTTGGAGTTCAGGCAAGAGAGATTCTTTTAAAAGACCAACTTCACTCCAAACGGGCAGAGTTATTACTCTTTTTAGCAGACCGAGCAGAACACTATCGAGAAGTAATCTACCCAAACCAAAACAAACTAATCCTCTCTGATCGAGGATTCCTCTCTGGCATTGGTTATGCCCTAGCCAATGGGAGTTTTGAGTTTGAGACACTCCTAGAGCTCAACCACTTTGCTCTTGAAGGGCATTTTCCTGATCTTATTATCCTTTTTATTACCGACCTTGAGACCCTGAACCAACGCCTCAATGAAAAGGAGCTAGATGGAATAGAACTGCGAGGAAAAAAGTATCTACTTGAAGTACAAGATCAGATGCAAAAGGCTCTAGAGAGGCTTGATATCCCTTATCTGCTTATTGATGCTCGTGCATCCATCAATTCGATTCAAGCAGAGATTGTCTCTACAATCCGTTCGATGCAACATAATCAATAGGATCTTTACTCCCCGCCAAAGCAAACCCTTTAAGGCGGAGACGACAACTGTCGCACACCCCACACGCCTCTTGTTCATTCTGATAACAACTCCATGTTGCCTCTAAAGGCACACCCATCTCCAGTGACTTTAGAACAATCTCCTCTTTTTTAAGGTGCACAAGGGGCATCTTGATCACCACACGGGTCTCCTCTTTAGTTCCTAGGTTAATTGCTTGTTCCATTGCATGAATATAGCTATCTCGACAGTCAGGATAACCTGAACTGTCCTCTTCAACCACACCAATAACAATCGCCTCAGCCCCATGCTTCTCTGCAAGGGCAGTGGCAATGGAGAGGAAAATCCCATTTCTAAATGGAACATAAGTAATGGGAACTCCCGCTTCGATTCCTCCTGTGGGTACCTCTAAGCTCATATCGGTAAGTGCCGAAGCCCCTATCTGCTTAAAGAAGTCCAGATCGATTACATAACGCTCACTCACCTCTAAAAAGTTGGCAATCTTCTCAAATGCCTCAAGCTCTTTTTGCTCTGTTCGTTGACCATAATTAAAATGTAAGGCAATAATCTCATACCCTTCCCTCTTGGCAATGGTGGCGGCTAGAGCACTGTCCATCCCCCCAGAGATAATACAAACCGCACGCTTCTTCATCACTTTAACCTTTTTTAAAGGGATTTTACCAATAATTAGATAAACTTTGAGCCATGTTAACCATAGAAAATCATACAACACTTAATATCAATGATAAACAGTTAAAAACCATTGCATCTTCACTCACATCAAGAGAGATTGACCTTACGATATGTTATAATCCTACCATTCAGGAGTATAACCATCTTCATCGTGGCAAAAACACCCCAACTGATGTCTTGAGCTTTCCGATTGATGCTACATTACCACAGATGCCTTTAGGCTCACTGGTAATCTCAGCAGAGTATGTTCAAGAGGGGGCTCAAAGATTTGGACACAGCTGTGATGATGAACTCTCTTTACTCTTTATTCATGGTCTACTCCACCTGTTGGGCTACGATCATGAGATTGACCAAGGAGAGATGAGAGCCAAGGAGGAGGAGCTCATTAGACGGTTTAATCTCCCAGAAAGTCTAATTGTAAGAACGGAGGAAAGTTAGTGGATTTTGTTATTTTTATCTTGGCAATGGGAGCACTTATTATCGGTGCCGATTTTATTGTCAATCAAAGTGAACGTATTGCACTACGTTTTAATATCTCTGAGTTTGTTATTGGAGCAACCATTATCGCATTGGGTACTAGTCTTCCTGAAATGGCTGCCAGTATTGCAGCAAATATCGGAGGGAAACCTGAAATCTCTATTGCCAATGCCATTGGGAGTAATATCTTTAACATTACTTTAGTATTAGGAATCATCTTTATTATTACCAAAAAGATTAAACCACATCGAGATTTTTTCAAAAAAGATACCACATGGGCACTGGTTCCTGTAATGCTTCTACTACTAATGGCTATAGATGGCTATATTGGTCGATTTGATGCCATACTGCTACTTATATTGATGTTTGCCTATATTCTTTTCTTACTTCAAGACTCTCCCGACCTTGCAACGGATGAACTTGAAGAGCTTTTAGAGAAGAGTGATGAGTTTGTATGGATTAAAGTCCTATTGCTGCTTGTTGTTGGTTTTATTTTTGTGGTAGGTGGAGCACACTTTGCCATTGAGAGTGCCTCTAACATCGCCTCGGAGTTTGGCATTAGCGAATGGGTCATTGGAATTATCATGATAAGCTTTGGAACTTCACTTCCTGAGTTGGTCATCTCTGTCTCTGCCGCACTTAAAGGAAAAGTTGATATGGCTATTGGAAATGTCATTGGATCCAACCTAGCCAACACCACCATGGTTATTGGACTCTCTGCATTGGTGGATAAACTGCCCATATCTCTAACCCAAAACGCTTTTGATCTTGCCACCATGACCGCAGCTACCATCTTATTGGTCTATCTTACTGCCAACAAACTCTACAGTAAACCAGCAGGAATTGCTCTATTGATTCTCTTTTCACTCTTTATTCATCATACCCTTCAAGGGATGATTTAAAAGAGACTATCGCTCAAACTCTCGAGTGATAACATCGGGCTTAAAGTAGCCCTCTTTATACATCCATTTATAGATCTCTCGAGCAATGGGTCCTGCGGTACTTCCACCATGTCCACCATGTTCAACCAATACCGTTACCACATATTGAGGATTCTCATAAGGTGCATAGGTGGTTAACCACGCATGAGAACGGCTGTAGTACTCCATTTGAGACTCTTTCATCCGTCGTTTCTCTCCTTGTGGAATAGAGACAACTTGAGAGGTACCTGTTTTTCCTGCCACAATAATCGGAAGCTTAGACATGGCACGACGTGCTGTTCCATGAGCAGAGTTACAAACATCGTACATCCCTTTACGAATAATATTGAGATAGTGTGCATTATACTCTGGCTCTTTATAGCTAGGTTCTACCTTTTTATCCACCACTGTATGTACCAGATGAGGCGTGGGGAGTTTACCTGTTGCTAAAAATGCGGTATAGCGTGCCACCTGAATGGGACTGACCAGATCGTACCCTTGACCAATAGAGGCGATAATGGTCTCCCCTAAAAACCAAGGTTTTTTATACGTCCGCATCTTCCACTCTTTATTGGGGATAACCCCTGAACGTTCTCGCGGAAGATCAATACCTGTTTTTACTCCCAGTCCGTAACTCTTGAGATATTTAGACATTTCATTGATCCCAACTTGAAGGCTCTTATTGTAAAAGTAAACATCACAACTCTCTCGAATCGCTTTGCGTAAAGGAACCGTACCATGTCCATGTTTTGACCAACATCGGAACTTATGCCCATTTTTTCCTATTTTAATATACCCTTTACAATACTCTGTTGCATCCAATGAGGTCTTTCCCGATTGTGCATACGCCAAAGCCATTCCCATCTTGATTGAGGAACCAGGAGGATAGAGCCCCGAGACAATTTTATTGGTAAAGGGGTGATTAAAGTCGGTAATCAACTCCCGCCAATCTTTATTGGAGATACCTCCAACAAAGAGATTTGGATCATACGAAGGGTAACTTACCGCAGCAAGAATATCCCCATTAACATGCATTACAATCGCCACACCTGCTTGATCTTTGAAGAGTTCATTGATCTTCTTTTGAAGTCGTAGATCAATATTGAGTTTAAGATTCTGATCCTCGAGAGGGTCTCTCTTCTCTAACTCAGCTACCTCTTTATTGGTTGCACTCACTTTGACCATACGATATCCCAGTTTACCCTGCAAAATACTGTTGTACTTTTGCTCTAATCCTGTTTTTCCAACTACCCCAACTTTAGCAACAACACTATCTTTACTGTTGTCTTTAAGATTCGACTTCCCAACATAGCCTACAATATGGGTGGCCATACTTCCCGCAGGATAATAACGTTTGGTTTCAGACTCTATCTGAATCAACTTATTTATCGTCAACTTAGGATACGCTCCGATCATATCCTCATAATCAATAAAGTCAATTATTTTAATAAACTTATGGTTGTAAGCTGATTCTGATTTTCGATAACGTTCAAGCAGTTTTGTTGCATTATAATCAGGAAACTCTTTAACAATACTCTCAATGGTGCTGTTAAGCTCTTTACTTCCTCTTCTTAGGTGGGGAGCGATATTGATAGAGAAACCGATCTTGTTTACCGCTAAAAGCTTCCCTTTACGATCTAAAATCTCCCCTCGAACGGGCTTAATAAAATATTTTCTCTCAATATTATTCTTCGCAAGATTCTCATAATAATAGTTACTTTTAACACTAATTTGATAAATACGAGAGATCAACATAATCCAAAAGAGTGAAAAGATGATAATAACAATCGTAAATCTCATAAAAACAATCCCATAAAAATATCAAATAGAATATAGAAGATCAATGTCTCATCGGCTACAATGGTCTTAAAAGAGAAGATAAAATCGTAAATAAAGAGACTAACATAGTAAAACGCATCAACCAAAATAATTAAAAAGAGTGCCAAGCAACGCTTGCACCGAATCATTAACTTTGCACTAGGATAGACCAAAAGATAGATCACCACCACCGAAAAGAGAGAGAGTAAAATGGGCAGTCCAAGATTAAGATCGAGATTCACCAGATAGAGCATACCTAAAAGTGCCAAAGGACGATTGGTATCGATGGTATAAATAATCATCAATCCCACCACCCCAATCAATGGAGGAAACATGCCATAAATAGAGGTTAACATGGGATAGAAAAAAACCATCAAGCCAACCATGCTCAAACCAAACCATCCTAAATCCCTTCTCTCTCGTCGATCATCTCGTCGTTGTATCCTTCTTCTCATGAGAGCCTATCCAAGCTTATAAATTAATGAGATCTCATTACAGACAGGGAAATGGATACATTTAATACAGTCTGCCCATATTTTATGCTCGGGAATTGTCTCTTTTGGAATCTCTTCAAAACCCAATTTCATAAAAAACTCAGGAAGATACGTCAACACCAAAACATCCTCTCGAACACCAAGCATTCTTGCTTCATCCAAGGCAAAGAGTACCAAACGTTTTCCTATATGCTCCCCACGATATGACGCATCTACAATTAGGCTTCGAATCTCGGCTAGACGCATGGAGTGTATGTGCAACGCAGCATATCCTACAATCTCTCCATCGACTTTGGCTAAAACATACGAACGAATATTGGTCGAAACCTCATCTTCTGTTCGATTGAGAATAACCCCCTCTTTAACCTCATTTGCGACCAACGCCTGCATTGCAGGGATATCATGCAGTGTTGCTTTGACTAATTCGACCATGAATCAATTCCAAAAATATGCTCAAAAATACGCTGATGTATCCGATCATACCCTTGTCGCTTAGAATTACTAATGGTAATGGCATCGGGAAACTTACGCTTGAGTGCGGTACGCTCTTTTTGATTAAGCTTATCGATCTTTGTAAAGACATTTAAATAGAGCTGATCTCCCCGCTTAAACTGTGCGACATACTCCTGAACATCTTGATCGATTTGAGCATTAGGATGACGTGCATCACGCAGATGAATAAAGACCCGAATAGAGACACGATGTTTAATAAACTCCACAAGATTCTTTTGCCAAACACGCTTAAGATCTTTGGAGACCTTGGCATAACCAAAACCAGGAAGATCCACAAAGCGGATGTTCCAATCCTTCTCATCGTATCGATAACGAATATCAAAAAAATTAATCAACTGTGTCTTTCCTGGAGTTGCCGAACTCTTTGCCAAACTCTTACGGGAAGTTAAACCATTAATGGTAGAGCTCTTACCCACATTTGAACGTCCCAAAAAAACCACTTCACTGACGGTATCATCTACACTATCCCCTAGGGCTTGTGCCGACTTCATAAACTCTGCATTAATTATACGTGGTATCATTATTTTCTATCCTCAATCTCAAATATAAAATGAACGGGTGCTTTATTATTTCCTTTAATATCGGCTAAACCTGTCTTTAGATCCAACACAATCTTCTCGGCAGCGATTCTTCGATTGTTGGTTAGATCATTAAGACGAACACTCCCTTGAAAATAGTACTTTGACTGATTGGGTGCATACGAGATCTTTTGAGCTTCTCCCTTATAGTGTATTCCCTTTTCTATTAAATCAAACCGTACATTTCCCGTAGCTTCATACTTGGTCGCTTTCCGCTTTTTGTTAAAATGGACAATCACTTTGGAGGCTTTAAAAAAATTCTTTCCCTGCTTAATCACAGCATTCCCTTCAAAATAGACCACTTTAGTAATGTCATCAGCATAGAAGTGATCCGCCGTAATATCGACCTCTTGTGCGTTCAATAAAAATAAAAAAGTAATAAAAAAAGTAATAATTATTTGCTTCATTCACCTATCCAAATTTAAATCTTTTGTAATCTCTTGGCATTATACCTATTTTAGCACAAATCCGTAATGGTTAAAAGCGGAAAAACAGCACATTTTTAGATATTTTCATTAAAATAGCCCAATCAGAATCTAAATAAGGAAAAAAGGGATAAACGCATGAATGCAGACGCACAACTCATCGAACATATGATGAACCCAAAAAACTATGGAGAGCTTAAAGAGAATGATGCCACAGGCATGGGGAAAAATCCACAAAATGGAGAGAAAGTCGCCATCTATCTCAAGGTAAAAGAGGGAGAGGATCCCATTATAGAAGATATCCGTTTTCAAGCCATTGGGTGTACCACAACCATCGTTGCGGGATCAATTATCACCTCAGAAGCCAAAGGAATTTCTTTTTCTCGTGCCCAAGAGCTGGTCTCAGTAACACTAGGAATGTTGGATAATCTTCCACCCGAAGATGCCGCATGTTCCGAGATGGTAGCACTTGCACTCAAAGCCGCACTCGATACCTATTATGAGCGACAAAAAGATCCCGATTTTCCAATGATTAGTTATCGAATCAATAACGACTGTACCCCAAAAGAGGAGCAACAATCATGAAAAAACTATTTAAAGAGGTTCATGAAGTCTGGCTAGCCACCCAGTTTACAGGCTTTATGAGCCAAACACAGAGTCGACAAGATCTCTATGAGTTTGCGAATATCTTCTTTAAGCACCTTACATGGTTAGAAAATGACTTTATTAAAAATAAGATTCCATACGATTACAGTATCGATCAAGTACCCATTCGCGTGACACATCTTTCACACATGATCAACAACATTGTTCAACGACTTGAATCGATTCAAACCCTTCTGCCTAACTGTGATGACCCACATATTACTGAACGTATGCAGAGTGATATAGCCTACATCAAAAGTACCCTATTAAAAATGCCCGAAGAGGATGTCTCGTATGCCTTTGATACCCGTCGAATCTACCGAAATGTTCCACTTACCGATGAAGCACGTGATGCGTTGACCCTCTTTTTGTTTGAAGAGAGCTATAAAGAGTATGAGCTTATTATGGTTTATAACTTCTCCAAAGCCCACTCTGATGATGCCTTTTTAAACCGTATTTTCCAAATTTTAGTGGATGAATCCTTCTTTCACCTCAGAAGCTTTGGTCAGATGATGGCAGAGATGGGGATTTTGGGTGTTCCTCGAAGCCTTATGGAGGAGATTTACAAATTTAATGACCTAGAGCAGTTCTTAAAAGATGGCATCCAAGAAGAGATCGGTGCCAAAGAGGAGTGCAAACGACTCGCTCAAGCAGTTAGCAGTAGCTCTGAATACTTTGCCTCATTTTTTACCTTTATTAACAACCAAGAGAACTACCATATTGCCCTCATGGAAGAGGCACTCAACCATCTTCAGACAAAGGACAGATTGAAATAATGCACTTCAAAATAGACAAATGCGACGGAAAAGCACGTGCTTGCACCATCAAAACCGTTCACTCCACCATTAAAACACCCGTCTTTATGCCCGTAGGAACGGTTGGTGCGGTCAAATCACTAGATGCACTGGACTTAACCAGCTTTATCAAACCCAGTATTATCTTAGGAAACACCTATCACCTCTACTTACGCCCAGGTGATAAAGTAGTAAACCAACAAGGGAAACTTCATCGATTTACCAAGTTCCCCAAAAGTTTTTTAACCGATAGTGGTGGTTTTCAAGCTTTTTCACTCTCGGACAATGTAAAGATCGATGAAAATGGTATCACCTTTAGAAGCCATATTGATGGAAGCAAACACTACTTTACCCCAAAAAAGGTACTCGATATCCAGTACAATTTAGGATCAGATATCATGATGATTCTAGATGATCTCGTCGCACTGCCTGCTACCCAAGAGCGAATTAAAGCCAGTATCGAACGAACCACACGTTGGGCACAAGAGTCCATAACCTATCACCGTGCCAACCAGAAACAGGGAAGAGGTCTTACACAAAACATCTTTGCCATTATCCAAGGTGGAACCGACAAAGCCTTTCGAGAGAAGTCTGCCAAAGAGCTCTGTGCATTAGACTATGATGGATTTGCCATTGGTGGTCTCTCTGTTGGAGAGCTCAATGAAGAGATGTACGATACCGTTGAGTGGACAACCCAGTTTATGCCCGAAGATAAACCCCGCTACCTCATGGGGGTTGGAACACCTGAAGATCTCGTCGAAAATGTCGCCCGTGGTGTAGACATGTTTGACTGTGTCATGCCCACACGAAACGCTCGAAATGGAACACTCTTTACCTCATTTGGAAAAATCAACATCAAAGCTGCACGCTTTAAAGAAGACTCCAAACCTGTTGATCCTGAGTGTGAGTGCATGGTCTGTAAGACCTACTCTAGAGCCTATCTTAATCATCTCTTTCGTGCAAGAGAGATTACCTATTTTCGTCTTGCTACCATTCATAACCTCTACTACTATCTTAACCTTATGGAGAAGATGCGTGAAGCCATTATGCAGAACCGATTTGAGCAATTCCGTCGTGAATTCTATCGTAAAAGAGAGAATTGAACCATCTCTGTACCATTCTTTCTCTCTACAATCTGTGGATTGTACTTTCTAAGAAAAGCAGCAAAATCTTTTGCTGTTTTACATCCAAACTCCAGTGCAACATAAAACAGCTTATTACTTTTGTAATGCATTTTAACCCCCTATTAAATATTTGCAATTTAAGTTTAGGGAAAATAATCATAAAAAAAACTGAAAGAAATTAAAAAAAAGGATTTTTTTTCTAATCATTGTAGAAAAAAGAATAAAAATTCCTAACCATTATGATTATCTAAAAAGAATAGAACAAAAAGTCATAGAGACTCCAAACGCTATGCCCAAGCAGCTCCTTGCTCCTTTATAAGAAGTTTTGTATCATACTCTCGAATAAATTCAGCCAGATCTTTAGCTGTTTTACACCCCAAGTCAATGGCAATTTTCAAGATCGATAGTTGATTTGTGTAGTACATTTTCTACTCCATATTTAAAAGTAACTTTATATATTTACTTAATTATAAAACCAAAGGAGTCCAAAAATGCTTAATTTAATATAAATTTACAATACTAAGGTAAATTTATAAAAATTTTAAAACTATTTTAAGTATAAAGCAACTATGCTCAACAATAAACCATATTATCTCATCTGTTCTGAGATATTGGCAATAACCGCTTCAAGCTTCTCACGTGTGGCATAGATAAAATGGTGTTTTTCTTCTCCAATTCGGACAAAAATACCATACCCTGCCACCTCTACTCGTCCCTTTGCCTCAAGATCTATCCACTCTAAGCTCATCTCTGTGGTCTCCTCTCCTTCACCTGTCTTAACCAAAACGGCTGGGTAGAGTTGTTTAATTTCTTTGAGCAGAAATGTTTTATCTTCAATTGTTAATTTTTTCATGAGGGGATTATAGTATAATTTCATAAAAAATCAGGAACATACCCAATGAGTATTAATGAACAGATAAAAGCCGATATCAAAACCGCCATGCGTGCTAAAGATACAGAACGACGTAATACCCTTAGAAATATCCAAGCGATGGTTAAACAGATCGAAGTTGATGAACGACGTGAACTAAGTGATGCAGACCTTGAGACTATCTTAATGAAATATGCCAAACAACGAGAAGATGCTATTGCCCAATTCAAAGAAGCAGGACGCGATGACCTCGTGGCAAAAGAGGAGGCAGAATTAGCCATTGTACGTAGCTATCTACCTGAGCCTCTAAGTGATGAAGAGCTCAAAGCAACCCTCCAAGAGATTATTGCCAAGCTAAATGCTACAAGCATGAAAGATATGGGCAAAGTCATGGGAGCGGCTAAAAGCACCATTGGTAGCCGTGCAGATGGTGGACGCATCAACCGTTGCGTCAAAGAGCTCTTGGGTTAATACCAAAACAGAAAAGAGGGGAAGGTCTACTCTTCCTCTTCTAAAAGCTCTTGCTCTGCAAACTCCTGCATAATCTTATTGAGATGAGCTGCGGCATTCTTTTCAAACCCATCCCAATCTTTCATCCATGAAAGTTTTTCTAAAACCTCATCTTTAATCTCATAAGACTCCATATCCTCTTGGTAGGCTCTACTTCCCTCCTCTTTAAGCGTCTGAAGATAGTTTAAAAAAGGATCAATCGTCTCATCCCGACTCCCAGAGATTCCATGACCAGGAACATAAAGCGTAAAGTTACTGTCGGCTTTAATCTGTTCTAACAATTCAATATTTCCCAAAATACTTGAAGATTCGTCAAAACTACCCAGTCGTCCCTTCATTAGATTATCGGCTAAAAAGAGGGTTTTTGAGTTAAGGTGTGTAATCATCAAATCAGTATCGGTATGGGCTCGCTGAGGAAATGAGATCTCAAACTTCTCCCCATCGACCTCGATAAGATCTCCATCCTTAAGTGCAGTAGTGGGATAGGCAAACTCTTTGGTTCCCTCCAGATTTCCTGTGGTTCGACTCAATATTCCATACCAGATCTCTGCTTCTCCCGCCTTGACCTCTTTTATCATATTAGGGTGTGCATAGATCTTGGCATCAGGATACTTCTGAACAATGGCTTTATTAGCAAACCAGTGATCACCATGCTTATGGGTATTAAAAACTGCCAAGATGGGTTTGGTTGAGACCTCTTCAATCTGAGCCAATACCTCTTTGCCCACATTATAATTTCCCCCAGGATCAATTACAATCAATCCATGCTCCCCCTCAATAAACGCAGGATTGTTCATAAATCCACGATTCTCCTTATTGGGAGAGACCACAGGTCCATGCATAATATAGAGATTTTGATTCATTTTCTCAAATTTAAAATTCCCATATTTACCCAGTGAAAATAGATGCTTCTTACTGGTCTCGTTTCCATCAACAACCTTCTGCATCTCCTGAAGTGCCTCCTGCATAATCTCAACGGGAGTTTTGGTCTGATTATTCTCTTGTCCATAAAGAAAAAGAGAACAAAGTGCAGTGGTTATTACGCTTTTGTATAGTATTTTATTCATAAGGCTTCCTACTTTTTGCTCATTGTAACATGAAGGGTGTAAAAAAGCTTATCTCTTCTGCTTAAAATAGCTATCAATCCCATTAACGATACCATTAACCACAAGATTTTGGTAATAATCACTGCTCAAACGTTTTCGATCCCGTTTATGTGTAAGGTAACCTGTCTCAACCAGAATAGCAGGCATCTTTGTTCCAAGCAGTACCCAAAAATCCGATCCTTTAATCTCCGATTTTACCTCTTTGTAACCTCTTCGTATGCTTGAAATCATTTTAGACTCTACAGCTTTTCCCAAAGATTTAGAACGTGCACATTTTTTTTTGGAAGTCAAGAGATAATAGAGCTTTTTCGTATAGATATACCGCCCTTTGTAGAGAATCTTATTGGATTTAATGGCATTAGAGCCCTTTAAGGAGAGGTAATAGACCTCAATACCATTGAGTCGCTTCTGTTTACGCTTTGGTGCTGCATTAACATGAATAGAGACAAAAATATCCGCTCCCTTCTTATTGGCATACTCTGTTCGCCTCAGAAGTGAAACATAGTGATCCTGAGTACGTGTCATATAGGTACGATACCCTTTGGCTTGTAACTTTCGCTGTAACTTCTTCGCCACCAGTAAAGTTACCCGTTTTTCAGTCAAAGAACAACATGAAGCCCCATTATCTCGCCCTCCATGTCCTGCATCAATAACAATACGATAAGCATGATTGAGTCGACGAGGAAGCTTTTTTTTCTGATGACGATAGAGATATTTCCCTTGTGGAATAGGGATTATCAAAGTTTTACCTCGAATATAATGGTTACGCTCTAACCCCTGACGCGACTCAATCACAACCCGAAGGGTGCTCTGATTATACTGTCCAATACGAAAGGCTTTTACATCGGAATGTTTAAGATGAAGGGTCTTCCCATAGGGAAGTCTTCCCCCTTGAATATCATAAACATATTTGGTATACCCATTAGCAGGAATAATAAAGTGCTTTACCCGTTTAATTGGGTGATTAAACTCCAGTTTTAGTTCACTCTCATTAAGGTGACTCTCGACCAAAAGATTAGCTCCTCCCCACGCCTGAACACTAAGCAGTACAAACATATACAGAAGAGAAATCAAATGGTTCAAAACAGCCTCCTACTTAACGCTGATTGCTTAAATATCGCTCTATACCCTCAGCAATACCTTTAGCTAACAGCTTTTGATAATAAGGATCCATAAGACTCTTTCCCTCTTTAGGATGGGTAATGTAACCTGTCTCAACCAAAATAGCAGGCATCAATGCCCCTACCAAAACCCAAAAGTTTGCAGGCTTAACTCCCCCATCAGCAATCTCCCCATAATGGGTACGTACATTTCGTAGAATAAATCGATCAACATCTAAACCCAACTTGTGAGACTCGATAATCTTCTCTCGGTTTAGCAGGGAGATATAGGCATTCTTACTATAAAAATCGGTCTCTTCTAATAAAACGCTGTTCTCTTTTTCGGCTGCCTCTTTGGCACGCTGTGTCTGTGCAGGAGAGAGATAATAGATCTCTAGACCATGAAAAACTTTAGCCAATCGATCATTAGGAGCAGCATTGGCATGAATCGAGACAAAGATATCTGCCTTCTGCTGATTGGCAAAAGCCGTTCGATCAGGAAGACGTATAAAGTTATCATCATCACGGGTCATATAGACCAGATAATCCATCTCTTCTAGTCGAGCTTTGAGCTTTTTAGCAATAGAGAGTACCACCGCTTTCTCTTTGCGATCCTCACAACATGAAGCACCATTATCTTTACCCCCATGACCTGCATCGATCACCACCACATGTTGCCCCTGCTTTCGGTGAGCTACAGGTAAAGCAGTCACCGACTCCTCTTTTTCTATCATAGGAGCAGGCGACGAAGATGGTTCCTTATCTTCTTTGAGCTCATCAGAGAGTAAACTTAAAGAGTCAGGCTCTGCCTCTTTAACTGCTTTTAGTACCGACTCTTTACCATGAATCAATGGTATAGAGAGTAAATTACCATAAAAAACATGCTTATCGAGTGCCTTTTGAGGAGAACGTATTACCACCCTTAAACGATCGGGGCTATTTTGTCCCATCCGAAAAGAGCTGATATTACGAAAAGTATGATGAGAGATCCCCTTGCCTTGTGGTAAGACTCCTCCATGAATATCATACACATATTTGGTCTCACCATTCTCCAGAGGAACCTCGAAATAGGTTACCCGCTCAATATCCGAATCAAAGTAGAGCTTAAGCTCTCCACCTTTTATCTCACTCTTTACAAAAAAATTTCCTGCATAGAGGAGATTAAAAAATAAAAACAGTACAATTAGTGGTTTAATTTTTTTTAGTAGGATTGTCTTCTCCATTCATTAATTTCTCCATAAGCTCTTTGACGGTTATAATCTCATTGAGTCTATAACCATTAGCACCTGTGAAGAAAAGTCCACTCTCTTTGATTCCATCATAAGCATCACTCAATCGGTCTGCAATACAATAGCCCACAATTTTTGCCTCTTCTCCACGATTACATGGTGCAACACAGTTGGAGATACAAGCGACCTTGGGTGCAGTTCCTGCCTCGATATTGGCATGAAGCTGACTCTTTACCCCACGAGCGGGATAACCGACAGGAGATTTAAAGAGTTTAATATCCTCTTCACCCGCATCAATAATCATCTGCTTCATCACATCACTTGCATCACACTCTATGGTACCAATAAATCGTGTACCCATTTGGACACCATCGGCTCCAAGCTCCATAATCTTCTTGATATCTTCATGATCCCAGATACCACCTGCAGCAATAACAGGCATTGATCCCCAGTTTTTTGCCTCTTCTACGACAGGAGGCAAAATTGCTTCAAGCTGATTTTCGGGCAAGAAACACTCATCATACTTAAAACCTTGATGTCCACCACTGAGTGGTCCTTCAACAATCACGGCATCAGGCAGTCGATTATGGGTCTTCTTCCAACGACGACATAAGATTCTCAATGCTTTGGCAGTAGAGACAATAGGAATAAGTGCTACATCAGGATAATCCTTAGCCGCCTCTGGCATGGTCAAAGGCAATCCTGCACCTGTAATAATCATGTCCGCTCCTGCTTCACATGCATCAACAACGGTTTGATTATAGCCACTCTGTGCATAGAGAATATTACATGCCAAAGGACGATCCCCACAGATCTTACGTGCATTTTTAAAAATCTCAATCAGTGCATCACGACTGTAAAAATTCTCTTCACCCTGTGGACGATTTTTGACCACCTTATGGGCAAATGCACGATTTTTATAGACACCTGTTCCCACAGCAGAGACCACACCAAGCCCGCCTTCTAAACTTACATTACCTGCTAGCTGATCCCATGAGATTCCAACCCCCATTCCCCCTTGAATGATGGGTTTCTCAATGGTATATTTCCCAATTTTCAAAGATTTAAATGCCACTACTTTACCTTTACTTTTGCAAATTTTCGTTTACCTACCTGTAAGATATACTCACCTCTATTTAGATTCATCTTCTCATCCGAGATCTTCTCTTGATCGATACGAACTGCTCCCTGCTTAATGTCTCGTCGTGCCTGAGAGGTAGAGGGTTCAATTTTGGCATCAACCAGTGCTTTACAGATCCAGACCCCCTCTTCCATCTCAAAGGTTTCAATATCTGTAGGTAACTGATTTGATTTAAAAACGTTATCAAATTCACTCTTTGCCATGGTAGCAGACTCTTCATTATAGAAGCGTGTGGTTAACTCCAAAGCCAAATTTTCTTTGACAATTTTAGGATGAAGGGTGCCATTTGCTACATCTTCACGCATCTTGGCAATCTCTTCGAGTGACTTATCACTTAAAAGCTCATAATATCGCCACATCAACTCATCCGAAATCGAAAGAGTCTTAGCATAGATATCTTTAGGAGCTTCAGTAATACCGATATAGTTATTAAGAGATTTACTCATCTTCTGAACTCCATCGAGCCCCTCTAGAATTGGCATCATCAAGACCGCTTGCTCTTTTCCTACATTATAGGTTCGTTGCAGATGTCTTCCCATTAGAAGGTTAAACTTCTGATCGGTTCCACCTATCTCAATGTCTGATTTTAACTCAACCGAATCATACCCCTGAAGAAGTGGATAGATAAACTCTGAAATAGAGATACTCTGACCACTTTTATACCGCTTCTCAAAATCATCCCGCTCTAACATTCGTGCTACATTAAACGTTGTCGTCAATGCCACCATACCACTTGCACCTAGTGCCTCTAACCATCTAGAGTTAAAGACAATATCGGTCTTCTCTCGATCCAGAATAATAAAGGCTTGATCTTGATAGGTCTGAGCATTTTTCATAATGGTCTCACGATCTAAAACCTTGCGAGTCTCACTCTTTCCTGTTGGATCTCCAATGGTTGCTGTAAAATCCCCAACAAGCAGTTGAATCCGTGCACCGTGATTCTGAAAAGCTCGAAGCTTCTGAAGTAAAACGGTATGCCCTAAATGCAGATCGGCTCCTGTAGGATCAAACCCTGCTTTAACAGTATAGCTCTCGCCCGTCTCATAAAACCTACGTACCAGTTTTTCGATACGCTCTAGATCAATAATCTCCGCTGTTCCTCGCTTAATCTCATCTAATGCTGTTGCTATCTTTTCTTCTATCGACATTGTTTCCTCTGATTTTTTATTTATTGTTGTACGCATCATTCAAACTAATCATATCAACCAGTTTAAACTTCTTACCAATCTTCTCTTTAAGTTTTTTAAGATTCTGCTCTTTGCTCTCTACCTCGATTTTACAGAACTCTGCACTCTCACTGCTCTGAATTCCTAAAGCGATACTTAGAACATTCAGATCCATAACCGCCAATTTATGCAATAACTCTGCTAAAATTCCTTTTCGGTTCTGTAGACTAATAATTAACTGATAACGAGAGGCTTTGTCATTTGCCCATGCAATATAGACCATAGGGTAATGAGCTTTCATCTTTTTATACGCCTCTTTACAAAGCTTATGATGAATAATAAGCTTCGCTTCATCTTCTTGATAAAAGGCAACGATCTGATCACCCATTTTAGGGTGACAACAGTAGTCAAACTCGATATCTTCTATATGACGATTGGTAATAAATCTAAAATGCTCTCGAACAAACTCTTTAGGGTAGACAAAATTCTCTGTTACCTTGCCGTACTTTTCAATAAATCGTTCAAGAACCTCATAATAGATCTGCTTATTACTAGTCAGCTTAAATGCACTCTCTTTTGACTCACACTCTTCAAAAAGTTGTTCAATCTCTTTAATTGAAACATTAAAGAGTTTAGAGAAGATATTAATCGCCGAGAGACGGTCACACTCTTTGATCTTCTGTTTACAGGCACTTTTGATTCCCTCTTTTGCTTTAGAGGTCTTGACTGTATCGATCCAAGAACAGTGCACTTGAGCATCCTCTTTGGTTAAGATACGAACAATATCTCCATTTTTAAGTGCCGTAAGAAGCGATACCCGTTGCTTATTTACCAGTGCCCCAACCGCTTTGTCTCCAATCTCAGAGTGTACCAGATAGGCAAAATCCAGTGCCACTGAACCCCGCGGAAGAGTGTAGTGGTCTCCATGAGGAGAAAAAACAGAGATATCATCGGTATAGAGATCGCCTTTTGCAAGGGCATAAAACTCTTCAATCGATTCATTTTGATACTGAAGAGACTCAAGCCACTCAAGATTGACCACCTGCTTCCCTGTTCCTCCACTTTTATATCGCCAGTGTGCTGCAATTCCAAACTCTGCAACTCGATGCATCTCAAAGGTACGAATCTGAGCTTCAACAATACCATCGTCATCAAAGAGGGTGGTATGGATGGTACTGTAGCCATTCTCTTTAGGAAGGGTAATATAATCTTTAAAACGAGAGATAATTGGCTTGAAGTTGATGTGAAGTATTCCTAGAACCTTATAACACTCCAAGTCCTCTTTGATTAAGACCCGAATGGCAATAAGATCAAGTATCTCATCAATCCCTATCCCCTTACGTTGCATCTTTTGATACATAGAGTAGTAATGTTTCACCCGACCAAAGACCTCAAACTGATCCTCTTTAAAACCATTTTGAATCATTAAATCTTCAATCTTTTGTACAAAGGTATTGAGTTTAAGCTGAAGGTTTTGACGATTGCCCACAATGTACTCATCGATCTCACGATAAGCATCGGGATAGATATAGTAAAAGCTAAGATCTTCTAGATGATTTTTAAGCTTTGAAATCCCTAAACGGTGAGCGATTGGAGCATAAACCACCATGGTCTCTTCGGAGATTCTAAGCTGTTTATCTTTTGAAAGGGCATCAAGGGTTATCATATTGTGCAGACGATCGCAGAGTTTGACCACCAAAACCCGAACATCTTTGATCGAAGAGAGCAACATCTTACGAAAGGTCAGTGCCGAAGAGATCAAGCGTTGATTAGAAGAAGAGGGAATAAGCTCTTCATCTCGAATAACCTCTATCTTGGTTAAACCCTCAACCAAAAAAGCGATATCCTCACCAAAAAGCTCTTGAAGCTCCTCAATGGTGGTATCGGTATCTTCTACCACATCGTGCATCAGCGCCGCGGCAATCATTGTCTCATCTTTAGAGATTACAGCGGTAATGGTAGCAACCAAAATAGGATGGATAATATAAGGCTCTCCACTTTTCCGAAACTGCCCCGTGTGTGCCTTTTTTGCTAAATCTAAAGCATCTTGAATCGTTTTTGATTGAACATCACTATGTGAGAAGAGAAGTTCCTCAGCCTCTTCTACCGTAGTAATCTCTCGTGCTTTGCTGAGTAAAGCTTCTACCATAACTAAGCTTCGTCAGATACGATAATTTTACCTTCAGCAATCTCAACCAAAGCGATATCGGTAAACTTATCCACTTTAGGATCCATATCGACCAAAGGGGTTGCACCAGCTGCAATCTCCTCGGCACGTTTACCTACGGCAACGGCTAAGAGGTATCGGTCAAACTCCACTCTCTCTAGTGCTTTTGCTGTTAGTTTTTCTATTTTCATCTTTATCCTTTATCTTTATATTTACTCTAAAATTTATCTACTCTACAACAGAACAGAGGTCTCGATTACCATTAACAATCTCTAAAAGATTACCTTTTTCAAACATATTACAGACAACAATGGGCAGCCCATTATCTTTTGCCAAAGCGATGGAGGTATCATCCATTACTTTAATATGTTCAGTTAATGCCTGATCATAACTGAGTGTTGGTAGCTTCACCGCATCATCAAACTTGTTGGGATCTTTATCGTAAACACCATCCACTTTAGTAGCTTTAATAATCATCGATGCTTCGACTTCTGATGCTCGAAGGGTTGCTGCGGTATCGGTTGTAAAATAGGGATTCCCTGTACCACCTGCAAAGACCACCACACGCCCTTTTTCTAAGTGTCGTTTAGCACGTCGAACAATAAAAGATTCTCCAATCTCTTGCATATCAATCGCTGAAAGCAAACGTGCATCAAGTCCAGCATGCTCAAATGCCTCTTGAAGTGCAATACCATTGATTGCTGTTGCCAGCATCCCCATATAGTCTCCACTCGTTCGCTTAATAACCCCATCAGCTGCGGCAGTTACCCCACGGATAATGTTACCACCACCAATGACCACCGCAACCTGAATTCCATTATCGATTAAAGATTTAATCTCTCCAGAGATAAAGTGAAGAATCTGCGTATCAATACCATATCCGTTCTCTCCTGCAAGGGCTTCACCTGAGAACTTAACTAAAACTCTCTTCTTTGCATTCTTTTTTGCCATTATTTGCCACCTCTATTTTAAATTGCGATTTTACCTTAAAGTACTTAAATTTGGTTGATTTGTGTTAATCGCACGGTGACAAAAAGAACTCATTTAACCTAAAGTTTTTCTCCTTATGATTTAGAACAACTGATTCCTGATCCCTCTAAACAGAAGTCCTCTTTACACTCTGCTCCCTCATATTGGCTACAACATTTACAAATCGCTTTTTCAACCATTTTAGGATCTCTAGAGGAGAATTTATCCTTAAAGAGAGAGACAACATATTGACTAAAACTCTCACCCGACTCACTTTCTTGCTCGAATTTTTTCTCTAATGAACCCAAATAAGGACGTACCTTTTTATCTACTTCTGCCTGCACAGAATAAACCTCTTGATAGCGTTTACGATTCCGAAAAAGTTTAATTAAGGAAATAATTAAGTTCACCAACAACAATAAACCAATAAATCCAAATACATAAACCACAACTTGATTTTCCATACCATTTACTCCTGTCTCTTTTGTTTAGAAATCATTTTTATGAATTATAACACAACTTTTAGAAAATCGTTAAATTATATGTCAAAAATTCCATTAAATTGCAACACCTATTCATCAACAAAAATATGATAAGATTCGCCAAATTTTATTAACAAATTTCAAGATTTTCAAAAAGGCAAAGCATGGCAAAACGAGAAGTAAAAAAAGCAGTACTCGCGTACTCTGGGGGATTGGACACCAGTATTATCCTTAAATGGCTACAAGATGAATACAACTGTGAAGTAGTAACCTTTACCGCAGACTTAGGTCAAGGAGAAGAGGTCGAACCTGCTCGACAAAAAGCACTCGACATGGGTATTAAACCTGAAAACATCTTTATATTGGATCTAAGAGAGGAGTTTGTCAAAGATTTTGTCTTTCCCATGTTTAGAGCCAACACCATCTATGAGGGTGAATATCTCCTTGGAACCTCTATTGCTCGACCACTTATTGCAAAAAAGCAGATTGAGATTGCTCACCAAACAGGTGCCGATGCGGTTAGCCATGGTGCCACAGGAAAAGGAAACGATCAAGTACGTTTTGAGCTAGGGTATTTGGGACTAGATGGAGACATTACCGTGATTGCACCATGGAGAGAGTGGGATCTAAACTCTCGAGAGAAACTCTTAGCGTATGCCGAAAAACACGGTATCGATATTACCAAGAAAAAACAGGGTCAAGAGTCCCCCTACTCTATGGATGCAAACCTTTTACATATCTCTTATGAGGGATTGGTACTCGAAGACCCAAGCAAAGAGCCCGATGAAGATATGTGGCTCTGGACAAACAGCCCTGAGAATGCTCCTGATGAACCTGAGTATATCACCATTGAGTATAAAGCAGGAGATCCCATCGCCATTAATGGTGAAGCTATGTCACCTGCAACCATTCTAGAGACCCTTAATGCCTATGGAAACAAACATGGTATTGGACGTATTGATATTGTAGAGAACCGATATGTCGGAATGAAAGCCCGTGGATGCTATGAAACCCCAGGGGGAACCATTATGCTTAAAGCCCACCGTGCTATTGAATCTATCACCTTAGATAGAGAAGAAGCTCACCTTAAAGATGAGCTGATGCCTCGCTATGCTAAGCTAATCTATAATGGTTATTGGTGGTCACCTGAACGTGAAATGCTCCAAGCGGCCATAGATAAAACCCAAGAGGATGTTGAGGGAACCGTACGGCTTAAACTCTATAAGGGTAATGTCATGGTTGTAGGACGAGAATCTGCAAAGTCGCTCTTCTCTGAAGAACACTCCACTTTTGAAGAGGATGAAGTATACGATCAGAGCGATGCAGAGGGCTTTATCAAGCTTAACGCACTTCGATTGATGATCGCAGGAAAAAAACGTCGCTAACTACCTCTTTTTGAGTATGGACTATATCTAAAGTTTTAGATATAGTCTCTCTTCTTAAAAACTTTTTAACATTTTTAAATACATAAGCACACTTTAAAATACTTTTAATATAATTAAATTATAAATAAAAGTTAAAGAAGGATAAAGTAATGATCTACAGACCGATTGTAATTGATGAAGAGATTAAATTTAGCAAAAAAAAGTTTATCATCAGTAAAACAGATATCAAAGGGAAAATTATTTTTATCAATAAAAACTTCTCCGATATCTCTGGATATGAAGAGGATGAACTCATTGGTGCCCCACACAATGTGGTTCGACACCCCGATATGCCCCGTGCTATCTTTTATCTTGTCTGGAAAAGTCTTCTCTCAGGTAGACCCATCTCTGGTGTAATTAAAAATCTTGCTAAGGATGGTCGATACTACTGGGTTATTGCAGATCTAGAACCAAAATTCGATCGAGATGGAAACATTATTGCCCTAACCGCTTTTCGACGTGCTGCACCACAAGACGTAATCGATACGGTTGACGATCTCTACACTACCATGCTCGCAATTGAAAAAAAACATGGCATGGAGAAATCCGTTGCTTACCTTCAAGGATTTCTAGAAGAGCATGAGATGACTTATGACTACTTTATCCAAGAGCTTATCAAACCCAAAGGGATTATCGCTACCCTACTTGAGGCATTTAAAAAGATGTTTGGAAACTAGATCACTGTGACTCTTGAGATGAGGGTTGATCATTCTCTTTATCTTTTAGATCCAAACGGTTACCATCCGCATCAAATTTTCGTTGAAAATTTCCTCGGATGATAACAAAGGTCATAAAACCAAACAGAAGTGCTGCTCCCACATAAAGAATATCTCCTATACTCATAAACTCTCCTCCAATTGATTTGGAATGGTAATTTTCTTAAAACCATCATAATTTTGACGTAGTGCTTCATAGGCAACAATCGCCACACTTAATCCTAGATTTAAACTTCTTCCTTTAGCACCCATAGGAATCGTAATGCACCGATCCTTATGTTCTAAAAGAATATCCTCTCGAATCCCTTTGGTCTCTGAACCAAATAGCAGATAGTCTCCTCTATGAAACTCCTGTTCAAAATAGAGTTTATCCGTCTTGGTTGTTGCCAGATGAGTTCGATTATCAATAGGATGAACCAAAAGAAACTCATCAAAACTCTCCCAGACCTTTAAATCGAGCTCTTTCCAGTAATCCAATCCCGCTCGACTCACTGCCTTATCATCGATATCAAACCCCAGTGGCTTAATCAGATGAAGGGTTGCTCCTAAATTGACACAAAGCCTTCCTATTGTTCCTGTGTTGGGTGGAATTTGTGGTTCTACGAGTACAATATTAAACACCGTTAATCCTCTTTGTTATTTTTAATTATCTTAGCTATAATATTCACTATATTCATTAGGAGAAATAATGCAATACATAACCAAAATAATCCTAGGTGCTATTTTAGCACTTTTATTCATAGGGTGTACTAAAGCCCCCATTACAGGACGTAGTCAACTGATTATGATTAACCCTCAAGAGGAGATGCAACTGGGTCTACAGAGTGAAAAACAGATTCTCCAAAAAGAGCATGTTAGTAATGATCCACAAAAAAATGCTATGGTCAAACGTGTTGGAGAACGCATCGCACGCGTTGCTAGTAGCCAATATTCAACCGCACGAAACTTTAAATGGGAATTTTTTGTAATTGATAATGACAAAGAGGCAAATGCCTTCTGTCTACCAGGCGGAAAGGTCTTTGTCTATACAGGACTCTTTAAATACGTTGCCAATGATGCAGAACTCGCTGCGGTAATGGGACACGAGATTGGACATGCCTTGGCACGACATGGAGCAGAGCGAATGAGTCGCGGACAACTGACCGAACTTAGTGGACAGGTACTTCAACAAGTTCTAGCAGGGAAAAGCTCTCCACAAACCACCAATGCCGTAATGCAAGCCTTTGGTATTGGAACACAACTGGGTGTTACCCTGCCCCATTCACGTACACAAGAGTATGAAGCTGATCATATTGGGTTGGTTCTGATGGCAAAAGCAGGATACAACCCCAATGCCGCTCTTACTTTCTGGGAGAAGTTTGCCAAAAGTGGTCAAACCCCACCTGAGTACCTCTCTACACACCCTGCTCCACAAAACCGTATTAGCACTATTAAAAAACTTATTCCAAAAGTAATGCCCTACTACCTACAGAGTCAAAAAGGAACTAACAGCTCTTCTCTCTCTAAAAGAGAGTTTAACTCATCTAAACAGGGATTTATTGGTCAACCTATTCGTGCCAATTAGACCCTTATAAGGAGATTTTATTATCTCCTTCTCCAACCTCATGAAGATAGCTATCTATCCGATCAAACACCCATGAATCAATCTCTAAACTTAGTCGCATAATCGAGAGCCTTACACCAAAATCTTCCATCTTAACGGCATCTTTCTCTGTGACCAAAAGAGTCGTCGCTCCTGAGTGATCTAAAATTTTTCTAATCTCCTCTTTTGAAAAATAGGCATGATCCTCTAAGTAGCGATATCCAATAATGCTTCCATCCTGAGGGAGATAGGGTTGTAGTCGCATCGGATTAGAGATAGCCGTTAGCAAAAACATCTTAGAGGTAGGATTTTCGATCTTGACTACCCGCCTAAATTCATCATCCTCCCTAAGCGATAGATCAGCAAAATACTTAACAAATCCAAACTCTCTAAATGGTCCTGCAGGAAAAGGAAAAGGGTTTCGAATCAGCTTAGGAAAAAGAAGAATCTCAAATTTCTGAATATCCACACGATTAAAGCCATCGTCCAAAATAATTATTCTCGCCCCTCTTTTAATTGCAAGCTCAATCGCCTGATGCCGATCTTCACTCACAATAACTGAGGCATGAGCAAGGCTCTTTGCCATCAGCATCGGTTCATCACCACTCTTGTAAACATCGACCAAAACCTTGCCATCTCGACTCACCTCTATCATCCCTCGAGTTTCTCGTCCATAACCTCGTGAAATAATGGTAACATAAGAATATTTCGATGCTAACGCAATCACAAAGGGAGTTTTTCCACTCCCACCAACAGTAAGATTACCCACACTAACAATGGGAACAGAGTAACTCTTAGATCTACTCAAAAGTCGCCGAAACAACATTACAGTACCAAAAATTAAAGAGAGAGGAGAGAGAAGAGAGATAATCACCCAATCAAACCAATTGGGATTAAAAAAGAGTCTCTCCCACCAAGAGACCCAAAAATTAAGTGCCATTAGATATGTTCACTGGCTACTTTTCTAACTGCTTCACAGACCCGCTTAACCTCATCATTGGTTAATGATGGATAGATAGGTAACGACATAACCCGTTGAAAACATCCAAGTGCAACAGAGTAGTCAAATACCTTCATGGAGTATTTATTTTTATAATAGTCAGTCAAATGTAGTGGCATGTAGTGTACACCGATCTTGACCCCCTCTTTTTTGAGCTGATTTACAAAGTGATCTCGGTTCTTATCAATCTCTACAATATATTGACTAAAAATATGATCTTCACTAAAGTTGGGAAGAGAGACATGATTGGTATCTGCTAACTCTCGATTATAGATCTCAGCAATCTCTTTTCTTCGAGCAATGTCCTTCTTGAGTCCTTCAAATTGAGAGAGACAATAGGCAGCTTCAAGCTGAGAGATATCATATTTCCAACCAATATCTACCACATCATAGATATAATCCACATTACCAAACTCATCACAACTGCGACGCTCCATACCATGAAAAGACAAAAGCTCCGCCCGCTTATGAATATTGGCATCATTGGTTACCATCATACCACCTGCATTAACCGCATTACAAAGATGTGGAGCAAAACTAAACACCGTAATATCGGCACCTGAATTACCTACATAATTACCCTTATATTTGGCACCCATTGCATTGCTTGCATCCTCGATGACTTTGACCTTGTACTTCTTTGCCATCTCATAGACACGTTCCATATCCACCACTTCACCTGCCATATGGTTAATAATGACAGCTTTGAGCTTTTTACTCTGATTTTTCTCTAGTGCTTTTTCCAATTTATTAAGGTCAATATTGTAATTTTTTGCCTCAATATCTACAAATATTGGTTCAGCATCAAAGTGTCTCACCGACTCAGGAACCGAGGGAAATACATTAATGCTACAAATCACTTTATCCCCACGCTTAAAGTCCAGTGCACACATGGCTAAATGCAGTGCAGATGTACCACTGTTGGTGGCAATCGCATGCTCACACCCTATAAAGTTTTTAAAAGAGTTCTCCAGTTTTTTTACTTTACTGTTATCAGTGAAGTTAAGAACATCATTAATATAATTAAGTGTATTCTCTTGAATGGTTGGCTTAAAGAATTCAATTGTATTTTGCATTGTATTTCACTTTATAATTTGATTTAATTTCATTTGTAATGTGCCATTATACAACGAATAGTATTAAAAATAAATAGGAAACACGATATATTTAAAATTATTTTTTTTTATTTAACATAATAAAATATTGATGGATTTTTACGCCTAAATTTTATTTTAATAAGACTCTAAAAAAATCACTCTTCACACTCTACATCCGCGAGTTTCTGGAGTTCCACACAGGCAAATCCTGCCTCTTTTCGAGCTGAAACATTAATATGAGGACGATGCTTATCCAATAATTTATACCGTTTGAGAATTTCAAAATAGATGTCATATTTTAGATTTTTTTGCTCACAAAGGTATTTAAACCAATAATCGCCCTTTTTAACGTGTGAAATCTCCTCTTGATAGATAATATCTAAAAGATCTATTAATTTTTTAATTAACAAATTTTTACGTCTATTGTGTAGTTTTTTCACAATTTGAGGGTTTACATCCAATCCACTCGCCTCATAATAGCGAGGAATAATCGCCATACGTTCCAAAATGTTATTAGATGTGTGGTTGGCTGCATCAAAAAGTCCACAATGAACAGGAAAATCTCCATAAGCATATCCTAGTTCATCCAAAAGCTCCTCAAGCATTCGATAGTGTCGAATCTCATCGCGTGCAACCTCGAGCCAATCCAACTTGTAAGCTTGAGGCATCTGAGGAAATCGATACACCGCATCCAGTGCCAGATCTATGGCAGAGTATTCAATATGAACAATCGCATGTACCAGTGCTCCTAACCCCTCTTTCGAGTCAAAATCCTTTCGGGCTTTAAGCTCTCGAGGCGAGACAACCGTGCACTTAGATGCATACGAAGGTTCCGAAAAATGTTTTGGAGTAAATTCTTTAGAAGAAATAAATAGATTTTGGCTACAATACTTAAAAGACTCTTCCGTTAGATGCTCTTTTACTAAAATATCCGATGAGTTAATGGCGGTTTCAAGAGTTTGATATAAATTCATAACAACATTATATAAAAAAGGTTTTTCAATGCAGATTAAAATGCAACCCATGGGTTCTCCTCAGACCAACTGCTACATCGTTACGATTGAGAATAAAGATCTCATTATCGATCCAGGGATCAATGCAACACAATGGGTTTTAAATCATGTTCAAAATCCTGTTGCCATCCTCAATACGCATGGACACTACGACCATATCTGGAGTGATGCCGATCTCCAAAGAGAACTCAAAATTCCCCTTTATATCCCTAAAGATGATGCCTTTATGCTTCAAGAAGATCCCCTAAATCGACATGCTCCCAAAACAGAAGCAGATGTTTTAGTTGATGGTGACCAAACTTTTAATATTGAGGGAATTGATCTACGCTATCGTCACTTTGCGGGGCACACCCCTGGAAACAGTATTATCCAGATTCAAGATGTATGGTTTAGTGGAGATTTTCTCTTTGAGAACTCAATTGGACGTTGGGATTTTCCATTTTCAAGTGGAGAGGAGATGATTAAAAGTTTAAAAAAAGCGATGAAAATTCAAGAAGATTTTACACTCTATCCAGGACATGGGATGAGTACCACCCTAAAAAAAGAACAAGCAGGCATGCCCATGTGGATTGACTATATTAAAAGAACACTCTAATACCTTATCCCACAAAAAGGGGGACTATTTCTCGTAAGAGAATTTGTATCCCCGTCGCCTTACGGTATGAATTACTTGAAATCCAAGAATACTCTTAAGGCGTTTACGAATCTGATTAATTGCAACCTCTACTGTGTTGTCACTCACATACTCTGGCTCCTCCCAAAGAGCATTGATGATCTCATCTTTAGAGAAAACCCGCTCTTCACGCAGTGCCAAATAGGCAAGAATATCAAAGGTCTTACCATTAAGAGAGACAATTTTATCATCGTACTCTATCTTTTTGTTGGCAATATCGATTACCAATTTACCCACATCAATATGAGTCCCAAAAAGCTTTCGCATATTTGAGAGTACCCGTGCGGCAATCAACTCGACAGAATCAATATGATTTACAATAACATCATCTGCTCCTAGATTAAAGAGTGCAATCTGATTTTTTGGATTGCTTGTCACAATAATGATCTTGGTCTCACGCTTCTTCTTTTTGACCTCATTACTGTACTTCTCTAGTGAGTAACGCTGATTCTCATCCACAATAATAATCAGCTCATAATGTCTAAAATCCGTAAAGTTTGTCGCATCATATAGATCTTTTGCATTATCGACAATACATATAAAATACTTCTCCAGTTCCACTTCCAACTGTTTGACAAATTCGTCACTAAACCCTATGGTCAATATTCTCATTGTAATCCTATATTATCTTATGGCTTCTTAAAGGTTATATCTAAAAAATACTTATTCCAAAATAAAGAATAAACATTACATGTTATTATAAAAGTTTTCATAATGCCAAAGAATCTAATTTTTGTTTAATTATACCTTATTTTTCAAACTTTTGAAAATAAATTTAAAAAATCACCGCTTTTTTTTAACTTTTTTCGCTTTTTTTGCCTTAATGTAGACCCTTTTGGGTGCAGGATACCCCTCTACGGTTTTAGAATCATCCTCTTTATCTAAAAAATCTTCTAAAGATTGGCTGTTAATCCACTCCGTCCAACGCTGTTCTTCAGGCTTGGTTTTCACAATATCCAACACTTCAACCTCCTCGAAACCTGCTCGATAACACCAATTCTTTAAGGCATTGACCGTCGGAATAAAATAGATATTGGGGATCTTTGAGTAACGCTCTTTTGGCGTTAAACAGATCTCATCCTCACCATCAATCATAAAGGTATCCAAAATCAACTCTCCTGAGGGATTAAGCCCCTTATAGAGTGACTTTAAAGCCCCTACAGGATCAGGACGATGATAAAGTACTCCTAAACAAAACAACAGATCAAATCGATGCTCATAGTGCTCTACATGCTCAACCCCTAAAAGCTCAAAAACAATATCGCTCTGGATAAAATGATCCAAAAATTTAAATTGACAAAATGCAATGGCTGATGGATCAAACCCAATCAGACGCTTAGGGGACTCTGCCATCATCCGAAAGAGATAATAGCCATTATTACACCCAATATCCCCTACAATTTTATCTTTAAGATTAAAATGTGGTCGAAGCAAATCATATTTAATATGACTCCGCCACTCACTATCGATAAAGGTTTTAGAGACCTGAAAAGGTCCCTTTCTCCAAGGCCAGATGGTTCGTGCCGCTTGATGAATATTCTCTTCATCCTCTTCTGAGAGATTTTTAGGATAGATCTCTACTGTACTCCCTAGACGAACATCCACCTCTTCTACCTTGGGAAGCCCTGTAACCGCTGCCCAATAGGGCTTGATATTTTTCCACTCTATACACCGTGCACGCACTTGGCGTATGGCATCTAAATCTACCTTCGTCACTATTTCACATACGCCTTAATAATGGTCTGTTTTTCAAGAGGTGTACTCTTTTGAGGTCCACCAACTTTGGTATTTTCAATCTTTCGTACCACATCCTGACCCGCAATTACTTCTCCAAAAATCGTATACCCGCCATTGAGCCATGGGGTTGCTTTAGTGGTGATAAAAAACTGACTTCCATTGGTATTAGGACCATGATTTGCCATGGCTAAAAGAAAAGGCTTATCAAATACCACATTGGGAGCATACTCATTAACAAATTCTTTATGCCAGATCGACTCACCACCACGCCCTGTGCCTGTTGGGTCTCCCCCTTGGATCATAAAATCTTTAATAACACGGTGGAAAATAATCCCATCATAATAACCATCCTTAGCGTGAGTCACAAAGTTCTCTACCGCCAAAGGTGCAACTTTAGGATACATCTTTAGTGTAATGTTTCCCTCATTGGTCTGCAAAATTACAATGGGGGCTTCCTCTTTTTGTGTTTGAGTACTCTGAGTTGCATTGCCTTCGGTTAACTCTTTTTTAACCTCGCTGGCATTACAGCCTGTTACCAATAGAACCGTTGTTAATAGATACAGTAGATTTTTTTTCATATCATCCTCATTAAAAATAGATTATCGTGCGTAACTGATCTCACGTCGTTCACGAATGACGTTGACCTTGATTTCGCCAGGGTATTGTACCTTATTCTGAATCTCTTTTGCAATTTTTTTTGACAAAACAGAGATTTGATTGTCATTAATAATCCGTGCATTAACAAAAACACGGATCTCACGACCCGCATTGATCGCATAAGCATCCACAACCCCTCGCTCTTTAATAGCGATCGCTTCAATCTCTCTTACCCTCTTTGTAAAACTCTCCAAGACCTCACGTCTCGCCCCTGGTCGAGAGGCACTCAAGGTATCAGCAGCACACACAGCAGCACTCTCAACCCCATCGGGTTCTTCGTAACCATGATGAGCATAAATTGCATTAATCACTGTGGGGTGTTCATTGTGTCGTCTACAGACCTCTACACCCAGATCCACATGGTTTCCACCCACCTCTTGGGTTAAGGCTTTTCCAATATCATGAAGCAATCCTGCACGCAGTGCCAACTTCTCATCGCCATCCATCTCTGCTGCCATAATTGATGCCAACTTAGCAACTTCAAGTGTATGTGCCAGTGCATTTTGTCCATAACTTGCCCGATACTTTAATCGACCCAATAGACGCATCAGCTCCTCAGCCATAGGTAAAAGCCCCAGTTCAACTACAATATTCTCACCCTCTTCTAGTATCTTCTCTTCGAACTCCTCTTTAACCTTGGCATGCACCTCTTCGATACGCCCTGGGTGAATGCGTCCATCTTTAACCAAAAGCTCAATCGTCTTGGTCGCAATGGCTCGCCGATAGAGGTTAAAATTGCTTACAATAATCACCCCAGGAGTCTCATCGATAATAATATCTACTCCCAAAAGTTGCTCTAAGCTCTTAATGTTTCGTCCCTCTTTACCAATAATTCGCCCTTTATGCTCATCGCTTGGAAGATTAACAATATTAATAAGTCGCTCACCTGCAAACTCGCCAGAATAACGCGTTACTGCCTGAGAAATAATGTAATCTGCACGCTTCTTGGCATCGTGCTTTGCCTGCTTCTCATAACGACGAATCAGCTGTGCCATCTCTAGTTGAGACTGCTCTTCAACCTGCTCTAAGAGATGCTTTTTTGCCTCCTCTCTGGTCATCCCTGCACTCTTCTCTAAGAGTACAATACTTTTACTAATCTCCTCTTGCTTCTCCTCTTCTAGCTTCTGGATATAACGCTCTCGTTTTTGGAGTTCCCGCTCCTTACGCGAAAGCTCTTGAGCCTCTTTTTCAATATTTTTCATCTCCAAAGAGAGCTCTGCTTTCTGTTTTTCAACCTCAAGAACACGATCTTGGTACTCACGCTGAAGTGCAACTTCTTGCTCTTTGATACTCATCTTCGCCTCTTGAAGCAGATGTTCCGCTTCATGCTCTATCGCACTCGCTTTGGCTTTTGCTTCGGACTCATAGTGCTTAAACTGCTTTTTGTTGTCATTTTTAACAAAAAGGTAGCTTGCTAGTGCCCCAACAATCGCCATTACGGTTGATAGCGATATCTCTTCTATCATCTTTTCTCCTTCGTTAAGAGACCCAATCTTTTATGCTTTTTATAAATTTTTTTCGGGGAGATATAAAGATTTCCTTCTACATCATAATCATCAGTTATTTTCTTAGAAGAGAGGCATGCTCTTCGTGATACAAAAAAAACCTCACCTATCTTCTCTCCCTCTTTGGCAAAGAATCTATCATAGAAACCTTGACCAAATCCTACCCGTCTAAAACGCCGATCTACCCCAATTACGGGGAGAATAGCGAGGTCTATTTTTTTATAAAAATTATTCGAAATATTCGGTTCTTTTACACCAAATTTTTTTACCCTTACAGGTAATCTATATTTTACCAATCTAAAGCTTTTACCTACCATAAATGGTACCAAAACCGTTCGTCTCTCTTTTCTAAGTCTAAGGATTAAATCATGAATATTAACCTCTATTTTTAACGGTAGATAAAGCATAATATACTGATAGTTCATCTTTTTAATATATTTATAGAGCTGTTGAGATATCCGCTTATCGGAACCATATCTTCCTTGTAATGCAGACTTTTTTAACTGCTCCATACAGGCTTTTCTAAATGCTTTTTTGTTCACTTTTCCACTCTTTATTATCGATTTTTTGCTATAATCCTTCAAAAACATGAAAGATCACTTTTTAATGAATTATAATTCCTATTCGCTTGTCGCGTTGCTTATCTTGTTATTTTTAGGAGGGTGTGGTGATACTCAGACTCAAACCAAGATTGTACAAGAGAAGCCTCAACAAGCCATAGCTACACCAAAACTTACACCTGTGGTCTCTCAGAGTGTTCCAAAAACCTATGAGTTTAACCTCAGTAATGGGAGCAAAGCATTCTCGCTTTTGCAAGTTAAAGAGCATCACTACCACTTCTCTAATATAGCAGAACCGATCATACTTGTCAATTTTTTTTCAACATGGTGCCCCCCCTGTCGAGGAGAGCTTCCCCATTTGAATAATCTTCAAGAACGATACAAAGGAGAGCTTTTTATTATGGGCTTACTTGTTCATGATGATATCGATCCAGAAGCACTCAACAGTTGCATTGCTTCTCAAAAGGTTAACTATTTTATCGCCAACAACCAAAAAGAGAATCAAAAATTTGCCAGCTTCATTGCCCCTAAGCTTAAACTTAGTGAGAATTTTAAGCTCCCATTAATGATCGTTTTTCTCAACGGAAAATACTATACCCACTACCTTGGAAGTGTCCCCGAGGAGATGATAGAGAGTGATATCAAACAAGCACTTAAAAACATAGAAGGTTCAAAATAGATGTTTAACATACTCAAAAAAGTATTCAAAAAAACCAATGATGCGATCAAAGAGATCGCTCCAAAAAAGAAAAAGTACATTACCAAAGAGGAGTTTGAAGATATTCTCCTTGAAGCTGATGTCAACTATGATCTAATCGAACGATTTTTAGAGGATCTCCCCAATAAAATCGATCGTGCTAACGCCTACAACCGCCTTATTTCGGTTTTTCAATACAAAGCTGACTGGAAAGAGGATATCGATGCACGTCCCTTTGTTGATATGATTATTGGTGTCAATGGTGCGGGGAAAACCACCACCATTGCCAAACTTGCACGCTACCATCAAAAGGCAGGGAAAAGTGTACTTTTGGGTGCAGGAGACACCTTCCGTGCGGCAGCCATTGAACAACTGAGTCGTTGGGCAACACGTTTAGATGTCCCCATTGTGGCTACTCGACAAGGACATGACCCCTCTGCGGTAGTTTTTGATACCATTGCTTCTGCCAAAGCTAAAGGGGTTGACCATGTTCTTATCGATACCGCAGGACGACTCCATACTCAGACCAATCTAGGTGAAGAGCTTAAAAAGATGGTACGTATTGCCAACAAAGCAATGGAGGGGGCTCCTCATCGAAAAATGTTGATTTTAGATGGAACCCAAGGAAGCTCTAGTATCAATCAAGCTAAAATATTCAATGAGTTAATAGGCATCGATGGGATCATCATTACTAAACTTGATGGTACCGCTAAAGGGGGATCTGTTCTCTCTATTGCCGATGAACTTAAAATGCCTATTTATTACATAGGAACAGGAGAACAACCCGATGATCTTATCCAGTTCAAAGCCAATGAGTATGTTAATACCATCTTGGATGAAATTTTTATTTAAACCCATTAAACCTCTTTTGGTTCTTCTCTTGGTAGGTGTAGCACTGCTACTCCTCCAAGAGCGACAAAGTTTCGATATCCGTACCCTCTCACAGATCGATCCAACCCCCCATACACAAGAGCTTATTGACCAGAAAAAGTATGCCGATGCCAATGAGTATTTGAGCTATTTTATGCAATTTGACTATGTCCAAAAGAATCCAATTGCCCAAGAGCAGATGGCACATATTCAAAAAATACGCTCAAGCAGTGATTATCAAAGCGATAAGATTATTGAAGGGGTCATCAAAGGAAAAAGCGATGAGATCTCAGGACAACTTGCTGCCATTGCTTCAGATTTTTTGGTTATTGGAGACTTACGAGATCTTGCCATTGAAGGGAAACACTACTTTAGTAATGAAAAAGTAGACAGTGTTATTCTAGCACTCTCTACCGTAGGATTGATTGCCTCTGCCTCAACCATCTACAGCTTTGGAGCCACCACTCCTGTTAAAGGAACCTTGAGTCTACTTAAATATGCCAAACGTACCAATAAGCTTCCAGCATGGCTAAGCCAAGCCCTTGTTCGAGAGTCCAAAGTAGCTAAAGAGACAAAATCGCTTAAAAACATTAATGCTCTACTTGAACCCATCACCAAACTTTATGAGAAACTAGGACTACGTAGTACCCTTGAACTGCTTCATCAGAGTAAAAACCTTAAAGAGCTTCAAGGAATGCTAAAACTCTCTAAACGTTTTGGAAAAGAGAGCCCTACACTTTTGAAGATTACCAAAAATCAAGCTCTTCCGTATGCTAAAGCCATGCCAAACATTGATAAAAAAACCTTTTTATATGCCTCAACCTATGCTGAAAGAGGTCTAGAGGGGTTAAAAAAGCTAGGAAAGTCCAAATTTATTACACGTACCAAAGGAGTTGCCAATCTCTCTAAGACCACCTACAAAGGCAACCTTGATCAACTCTTCTCCTATCTGCTTAGAACCATCCCTACACCCCTACTCTGGATCATTGTCCTAGGTGGAGTTGGCTACTTTTTGAGAATCTTTTTTCTCGATGTCAAAAAGATAGGTAATCTTAAAAAAGCTTTTTCATTTTAGCAAAGAGTACTGCAGCTAAGCCTTTTGGCTTGGCAAGATCTTCAATAAATTGATCATAGTTCATCTTTCGCTCCTCTAAATAGGCTTCGAGATAAGCAATAGAGGCTTTCATGTCATGCTCTTTTTCTATGGCTAAAAGCTTGGTATAGAGCTTCTCTATGGTCTCAACCACATGTTTAGGAGTAGCTTGTCGATAAGCAACAAAATATTTAATATTTCCCAATTTATCACGCTTCATATCGAAATCGGTTGTTACCCAGTAGTAACTCCCATTTTTGGTCATGTTTTTAACCACTGCCATAATATTACGACCATTGGTAATGTGCTCCCACATCAGATAAAAGATTGCCTTAGGCATATCAGGATGCCGTAAGATACTATGTGGAGAGGAGATTAGTTCACTCTCTTTATAACCCGATACTTCACAAAAGTAATCATTACCATAGATAATTTTTCCTGTAGTATCGGTTTTACTAACCAGCATCTTTTTAGGATCTAATTTTATCTCATTGTCTGTTGGTATTGGTCTAGGAATGGACATAGTTTCACCTTAAATAAATATTAATAAAATTATAACTAAGTAAACTTTATATTTATTTAAGTTTTTTAGCTTTTTTCTTGATTAACATGGCAATTTTTGCCTGCAACTTCAACCATAACTTATGTTCTATTGCAGGAAAACCTGCATAGGTTTTTCCACCTTCAAGAGATTTGGTTACACCACTCTTACCTGCAATGGTAACAAAATCCCCAATATGTAGATGTCCTGCGGTGCCACTCTGTCCTCCCATAACCACATTACGCCCTGTCGTCGTCGACCCTGCCAAGCCCACTTGGGATGCCATAAGTGTATGGGCTCCAACATCACAGTTATGGGCAATCTGAATCAAATTATCCAACTTCGTACCTTTGCGTACATAGGTGGTTCCAAAAACCGCACGATCCACCACACAATTGGCACCAATCTCTACATTATCTTCGATCAACGTATTACCATTTTGATAGATCTTTACATGCTCCCCTGAACGGGTATGTGCAAAACCATACCCATCAGAGCCCAATACTGTACCTGCATGAATAATACAACTCTCCCCGACTATGGTATGATGATAAAGTGTTACATTAGGGTAGATCAATGTTCCTGAACCAATCTGAACATTATCTCCAAGGTAAACCCCCGCCATTAAGGTCACATTGTCTCCAATAACCACCCCTTTTCCAAAAGAGACCGAAGGGTCAATATCGCATCCACTTCCAACTTTGGGTGACTCTGTTGCTGTACCAATAGGATGAGCAAAATATTTCGATGCCAAAGCAACTTTAAGATAAGGTTCATCGGTAATAAGTGCAATGGTTGAATCAGGAAGATAGTGGGCAAACTCTTTGGCTACCAAGACCGCAGCAGCCTTGGTAGAAGAGAGATCTTTAAGGTATTTTTTATCATTAAAAAAAGAGACCTCCGTAGAGGTTGCCTCTTGAAGGGTATGGAGTCCACTGATTTCGACATCCTCTCCACTCCATGTTATTCCAATTTTCTCGGAGAGTTCACTCAGTTTCATCATGATACTTTCTTTAACACACTAACGCTCCATCGCCACAACCCCACCACGAACAGTCTCGAGGGGATTATAGCGTCGAGTTGCCTCAATAAAATGCTTAACTCGATCAGGAGCATCGGCAACCATACCGATAATCATCTCTTTACCAACATTGGCAATACCTCCATTGTAAGCTTCACAAAGAGCTTGAATATCGGCTAAACTCTCTTCGATAGGAAACTTAACCAAAACCATCTCCTTCTCTACCATCTCCTCATGCTCAATGACCTTATAAACAGGGATCAACTTATGAAGCTGTTTCGTAATCTGCTCCAATACCCGTTCACTCCCTTGAGTCACAATGGTAATACGCGATCGGTTGGTGTTGGGAATGGGTGCAACGGTGAGGGTCTCAATATTGTACCCACGACCTGCAAAGAGCCCTGAAACTCGTGAGAGTACTGAACTCTCATTCTCTACCAATATAGATATTACTCTTCTTGCTGCCTTTGCCATTACTTCTCCTCCTGTTGATCGGATAAGATCATATTGTACAATGCCCCTCCTGCAGGAACCATTGGCAATACATTCTCAAACCTGTTAACTGCTACATTAATAAAAGCAACACGATCCTGCTCGATCGCATCTTTGAGTGCGGCATCAAACTCCTCTTTGGTTGTTACATCATAACCAATTCCACCACACGCTTCTGCAAGGGCTTTGTAGTTGGGCTGATAGGTTAAATCGGTCTCAGAGTATCGCTCATCATAAAAGAATGTCTGCCACTGACGAACCATTCCTAAGAAATGGTTATTTAAAATAATATTAATAACAGGAATCTTATACTCTGCTGCAGTAACCAGCTCTTGCATGTTCATAAGAATCGATCCATCTCCTGTAAAGTTGATCACTGTCTTATCAGGTACACCTTTTTTAGCACCAATGGCTGCAGGGAAACCAAACCCCATGGTTCCAAGCCCTCCTGAGTTGATCCACTGTCGAGGTCGATCAAAAGGATAATGCTGAGCTGCCCACATCTGGTGTTGTCCTACATCAGAGGTGATAATCGCTTCTTCTCCTAGTAACTCACCTACACGCTCAACTACCCATTGTGGTTTAATTACATCATCACTATCTTTATAGCTCTGAGGGTAGAGCTCATTGTAGCGTGTCAAGACCTCTCGCCAATCCTTGTATCGATCAGGATTAATTCGAGACTTAAGCCCCTCAATTAATCGTTCGACTACCCCTTTGACATCACCAACAATGGGGTAATCGACATCCACTAACTTACCAATATTTGCAGCATCAATATCGACATGAATCACATCTGCATAACGAGCAAACTCTGAGAGTTTTCCTGTAACACGATCATCAAACCGAGCCCCAAGTGAAATAATCAAATCGGTTTCACTCATTGCCATATTCGAAGCGTAATTCCCGTGCATCCCAAGCATCCCCTGAAGCAGTGGGTTACGTGCCCCCATTACTCCTCGTGCCATAAGGGTCTCAACCGCAGGAATCTGTCCCATTTGTGCAAGTTCACGTACTTGATCGCTGGCGTTAGATAGCACCACCCCTCCACCAATATAGAGCAATGGTTTTTTCGCTTTTAAAATAGCATCAACCGCTTTTTCAATCTGTCGCTTATTCCCTTTATACGTTGGCTTATAACTCTCTATATCCACGCTCTCAGGATAGACAAACTCTCCAAATTCTGCAGTAATATCTTTGGGGATATCAACCAATACAGGACCAGGACGACCTGAACGAGCGATATGAAATGCCTCTTTTAAAATACGGGGAAGATCTTTGAGCTCCCGCACCAAAAAGTTATGTTTAGTACAGGGTCGAGAGATCCCAATGGCATCAATTTCTTGAAATCCATCCGTACCGATCAGAGAGAGGGGAACCTGTCCTGAGATTACCACCATTGGAATTGAATCCATATATGCGGTTGCTAGCCCTGTTACCGCATTGGTAAATCCAGGTCCACTGGTGACCATAGCCACACCAACTTCACCTGTTGCTCTGGCATAACCATCTGCAGCATGAACAGAAGCTTGTTCATGTCTATTCAAGATATGTTCAAAACCATCCTGCTTGTATATCTCATCATATACGTTCATGATCGCACCACCAGGATAACCAAATACGGTCTTGACACCCTCAGCTATTAGTGCTTCACAAACCATCTGTGCACCATTCATCTTCATGAACCTTTGCTCCAATCGTCTTAGAATTTTGGGGCTGATTTTATCAAAAATAGAATAAGAGCGGTCTGAAACAGCTTACTTTAAATTTAAAGCGAAATGTTACGCTTTGAATTTTTCGTAAAAAAGATCTTAACATCTCTCTACATATTAACACAATTCGCACTATAATTTATACGATAAAATCAAGGAGGAAAGCCATGACAGCAGAAGGCAAAAGTATCAGAAATACAGCCATTCTTACTTTTTCATTAATAGGAGTGCCCTTTTTAATAACAAAGTGCAGTAATACCAACCAAACAGAAAAGCAATCAACCAATAACCATTCAGAGACAAAAACCACACTACCTACGACACAAAACAAAACAGATCATCAAGAGCATAACACAAGTAAAGTTCAACCTAAAAAGATTCATCCATCCGATCAATCCTATAGCCAACGCAATCAAGAGATCGCACTGGCTTCATATACCCCCGCAGAGGATACATTTAAAGCGGGAAGCCCTCAATTTAAACCACAAAAGGTTACGCTTCTAGATAATAAGCTATCTCCAGACACAATCGAATCAAGAGCCAACACCTATAGCTCTCCATCATCAGCTATGGATTTTAACTGTACCCCCATGGAGATCAATACCACAGAGGATCTCAACCAAACCCCTATTGAGTCCATAGAAGAGAACAACACATCCAAAAGTGAAACCAATATTCAACCCATCAAAATTGATATAAATGCAAAAAAACGATTTTTACGATATATCCATCCTCTCTCTCAAGAGACAAATAGAACCATAACATTAGAAACTACAGATGATCTTAACCAAACAGAAGATAATGTCTCTGAGATTAATGTTACAGAAGAGTCAAGCAGTGATCTTAACCAAACAGAAAATAATATCTCTGAGATTAATGTCACAGAAGAGCTAACCAGTGATCTTAACCAAACAGAAAATAATATCTCTGAGATTAATGTCACA
>Ga0256828_1000029_pt1 | contig 104119 bp, 72 predicted proteins | sample CV88metaG_FD_185993 | JGI IMG/M metagenome (GOLD analysis project Ga0256828, IMG submission 185993) | Hydrothermal vent microbial communities from East Pacific Rise, Pacific Ocean - CV88 | ecosystem: Environmental > Aquatic > Marine > Hydrothermal vents | place: Pacific Ocean: East Pacific Rise...
TCAAACAAAAAAGTTTAGATGAATATCTAAAAACTTATACATCACTTGAAGATAGAAATAGAAAAATTTTAGAGGCTATTGGTGATGGATACAAACAGAGTGAGATAGCAAGATATTTGGGATTAAGTAGTGCTGGGGTTTCTTATATTGTGAATTTGAAGTCTTAAGGGGGAGGATACTGTGTATTTGTGACCTGACCCCTTGGTTTTGAGTAGGAAGATTTCTCCTACTCCTTTTTTTCTAAATAGGGGGTTAGGTCAACCGAACCTTCGCCTGTAAAGATGGGAGCTTTATTTTTTTTACTTTTGGCTTTCATCATCTTTTCTTCATTTTTTACCAAGTGACCCGCAAGATCTAAAAATTTCACTTCACATTTTGCCATGGCTTCATCGGTAAAGGTATGATCAATACACTTTTTGACCTCAGTAACTTGGGCTAAGATATCCTCTTTGCTCATTTTTTTTGGTTTGAAATCTTCAAACTTAACCTGCTTTCTTAGTATATCATCGTAGGCATACATGTTGAAGGCTGTGGCTTTGATTTGAGAGGATATTTGCTTCATCTCCTCTTTTTTGGCAGTTTTGATCTTCTCTTTTAGTTTGTGAAGGGTTCTGACGTTGAGTCTTTTTTTAAAGATAAACTCATCGCTTGGTTCATCAAATCCTTCGGTTCGTGATTCATTATAGATATCGGCCGCCATCGCATCGGTATCAACTCCTAAGTTGACCTCTGCCATCATTAGCTCCTTCATGCTTCCCCCTTTGCCTGCTTTGTATCCATCAAGGGCTGCTTTGATCTCGGACTCATTCATATCTTTGACGATACGACTTACCCCCAACGCCTGTTTTTCAAAATCCACACCATGACAAGAGACACATCGATCCATATCTGCCAAAAGGAGGAGGGGAAGGGTTGTTAAGCTGAGTAATCCAAATTTTACGATTTTATTCATTAGTTTTCCTTATTAAAAATATAATAGAATATTATTATTTCAAAGTGAACGCTACGTTAATGGTGTTGGAATAGAGACTTTAACCTTAGCATAGTATAATCTCATATTATAAATCTTAAGGATAAACATGAGTGCCTTAAAAAATAGACGCATGACCATAGATGAGGCAGTGGAACTCATCGACAACGCTGATCTTAAGACCCTTGGGAGGATGGCGTATGCTCGAAAAAAAGAGCTCCATCCCAAAGGGGTGACCACGTTTGTGGTTGATCGTAATATTAACTACACCAATATCTGTTGGGTGGATTGTAAGTTTTGTGCTTTTTACACCCATGAGAAAAAAGAGGATGCGTATATTCTTTCGTTTGAGGAGATTGATGCCAAGATCGAAGAGCTCCTTGCCATAGGAGGAACGCAGATTCTTTTTCAAGGAGGGGTACACCCCAAGCTTGAGATTGAGTGGTATGAAGATTTGGTCGAGCATATTCACCAAAAGTACCCCACCGTTACCATTCATGGATTCTCTGCGATTGAGATTGATTATATTGCACAGCGTTCCAAGCTTTCGGTTTCCGAGGTGCTTGCTCGGCTTCAAGCCAAGGGGCTTAGTTCTATCCCAGGGGCAGGGGCAGAGATCTTGAGCGATCGGGTTCGGGACATTATTGCTCCTAAAAAACTGGGTACAGAAAAGTGGCTAGAAGTTCACCGAGAAGCCCATAAACTTGGGATCAAATCGACCGCTACAATGATGTATGGTACGGTGGAGACCACGCGGGAGATTGTTGAGCATTGGGATCATGTGCGTCGCTTGCAAGATGAGACAGGAGGTTTTCGAGCCTTTATTATGTGGTCGTATCAGAGCGATCATACCCAGCTTAAACGTGAGCTTCCTACTCTGAGTAAAACCACCCCCAATCAATATTTACGCTATTTGGCGGTGGCACGGCTCTTTTTGGATAATGTACCCAATATCCAGAGTTCATGGGTAACGCAGGGGAGCTATATTGGTCAGATGGCACTGAAGTTTGGTGCCAATGACTTAGGCTCGACCATGATGGAAGAGAACGTGGTTTCTGCTGCGGGGGCTGCTAATTCGATGAATCAAGAGGAGATGATTGCCCTGATTCGGGATATTGGAGAGAAGCCTGCTAAGCGAAATACCGCCTATGAGATTTTGGAGCGATTTTAAAGCATGAAAAAACTACTATGGATACTACTACTAACACAAGGAATTTTAATGAGTGCGACATTGACGCAACTAGAGATCAATCAGACCAAAGTACCACTAATATTTGAGGAGAATAGCAATCTTCCCATTGTCTCAATGCAGTTGGTGTTTAAAAATTCAGGTTCTCTAAGCGATACCAAAGATGGACTTGTTAAGCTTAGTGCCAAGCTACTTAACGAGGGAACGCTGAAAGATGGTAGTGTTGGTTTTGCGACCAAGCTTGAGAATCGTGCCATCTCTTTGAGTGCTCATGCGGGTGCTGAGACCTTTGTAATTGAACTCTCTTCATTGAAGAGTGAGTTTAATTATGGATTGGAGCTTTTAGAGCAACTTCTTGTTGATCCCAATTACAGTGAAGCCACATTAGAGAAGATCAAAACGCAGACACTAGGAACACTTAAACGTAAAGAGAGTGATTTTGACTATATTTCTAATTTAACCCTTAAGGGGATGCTTTTCCCCAATACACCATTGGCAAAACCCTCTCTAGGTACCATTAAAAGTGTCAAATCAATGGGGCTAGATGATATTAAAGGGCATATCGATACCCATCTTGGTTTGGAGAATCTTATTGTTGTAATGGGTGGAGATCTTAATCAGTCTCAGGCTCAAAAGATGGTTCTTGATGTGCTTAAGAAGCTTCCTCATGTCGCACCTAAAGTTATTCCACTTATGGAGCCACACTCTAAAGAGGAGATTAAAACCACCAAAGTAGAGAGTAAGCAGGCTTATATCTATTTTGGTGCCCCTTTGGCAGTGCGTTACAATAGCGAAGATCGTTACAAGGCACGGGTGGCATCGTTTATTTTGGGGAGTTCTGGATTTGGTTCTCGTCTGATGGAGGAGATTCGTGTCAAGCAGGGGTTGGCATACTCCGCCTATAGCCGTTTTCGTATTAATCGTACCAACAGCTACTTTTGGGGATATCTACAGACCAAAGTACGCAGTGGTAATGAGGCAGTTGCACGCGTCAAAGAGGTGGTAAAAGAGTTTATAGAAAAAGGGGTAACCCAAGAGGAGCTCACCGCAGCAAAACAGTTTTTACTCGGTTCTGAACCACTACGAAATGAAACCCTCTCGCAACGGCTTAATCGTGCGTTTAGTGAGTATTATAATCAGCGACCCTTAGGAGCCTCTTTGCAAGATTTAGAGAAGATCTCAGCACTTTCATTGGAGGATCTAAACCAGTTTATTCAATCGCACAAAGAGATTGGTCAGCTCTCCTTCTCTGTGGTGACAGGAGAAGAGGAGTCTAACGTGACTAAATAAGTACCGTAGGCTTACCGAAATAGTAGCCTTGAGAGTAGTCAACGCCAAGTTCACATAGGCGTTGATAGATGGATTCATTCTCTACAAATTCGGCAATGGTTTTGATGTTTTGCTTCTTGGCAAAAGCGACAATACTGCTGACGATATCAAGAGAGAGTTGATTCTCTTCAATGTTTTTAATGAGGCTTCCATCGATCTTAATAAAGTCGGGTTGATACTCCAAGATACGCTGGAAGTTTGAGTAGCCCGTACCAAAATCATCAATAGCGATCTGTACTCCATAGGATTGGATCTTTTTAATAAAGGCTTTGATGGTTTCAAGTTTTTGAATGTTCTCATCTTCAACCAACTCTAAAATAACCCGATGAGCATCTTTGCAGTACTCTGAGAGGAGCTTAAAAAACATCTCTCGGGTCTCTTTGCGTTCGATATCGAGTACCGAGAGGTTAATAGAGATATTCATATCGGTATCTCGCAATGCCTTAAAAGAGTTCTCTAGAACAATCGAGGTGATCATTGGGTAGTATCGACTCTTTTTTGAGGTCTCCAAAAAGAAATAAGGAGAGAGGGTATTGCCTTTGGAATCGATAAGACGTACAAGAGACTCATACTTTTCAATCTCTTTGCTTTGGTTATTGACAATGGGCTGAAAGTAAGAGATGATATTATACGAGTCAATCGCTTCTTGAAGCATCTTTAGGGTCTGGATCTCTTTAAGAGAGTTCTCTTTTTGAATGAGATAGGAGTTGCTCTCGATAATAAAGTTCTGTTTGCTCTTTTGGATTTTTCTCAGTCCCACTTCGGCACTCTCAAAGGCATTTTTCCCATAGGAAAGACTCATGGCAATAGAGAGGTTATAATCGAGAGGTTCGACTTTGATTTTACTGTGGTTAATTCGTTCTTGAAAGGCACGTAGTTCTGTGGTAATCTCCGAGATATCTTTGATGCATTCTTCCATGTCTTGAACAAAAACAAACTTTCCTTTACCTAAAAGATAGATCTTAGAAAAACGTAGTTTACCTATCTGTCGAGTAAAAAGCTCTTTTGCCACTTCATTTTGTAGGGTTTGGCTTTCTTCTTTTTCTAGAATATTTTCGATGTAGTTAAACTCCTCAATCTGAATTAAAACGACTAGCGGTTTCTCTATAAGGTTAAGCAGATCAAAGAGCTGTTGTTTGGGGTGGATAATGTCGGTAATAAGGGTACGAAGAGCAATGTACTCTTCGACTTCTCCATCTTTATTAAGAATGGGTTTTACTGTGGCATTGACATAATAGTGCTCTCCATTTTTTGCACGGTTACGAATAATGCCCCGCCATGTCTCTTTTTTATCTTTAATAGTATGCCAGAGATCACGAAAGATCTCAGATGGAACATCTTTGGCTCGGACGATATTGTGGTTTTGTCCGAGTAGCTCCTTTGGGGTATAGCCTGAGACTTTGCAGAACTCCTCATTAATGTAGGTGATGATTCCTTTGGGATTGGTTTTAGAGATAATCGAGCTTCGATCAACAATAGATTGATACTGTTCAAGCAGACGTAGACGTTTTTTCTCTTTTTTCTCTTTTTCAATTCTTTGAATGGTCTTTTCTACCATTCTATTGAGAAGTCCTTGATCGAGGGGTTTAGTGAGGTATCCTTCAACCTTGAGTGCAATGGCCTCTTGGAGATAGGTAGGCTCAAGATGTGCAGAGACAATAATAATGGGAACATCACTGTTTTTCTCGCGGATGGAACTAATAAGTTCAATTCCATTGAGTTTTGGGATATGAATATCGGTGATAATAAAGTCGATTCTATACTTATTGAATTTTTCTAAGGCATCTTCCCCATCTGTTGCTAAAATAACAACTTTAAAAAATCTTTTTAACAAGGTATAGGTCAACTCTCTTGCGAGAGGATCATCTTCAACATATAATAAGGTAATATTGTTGGTTAAGTTTTTCATGGCTGTTTCATTTCATTGAGATGGTTTTTTATAATTTTTATGATTATATCTTATAAATGTGATTAATAAATGATTTTATTTTAAAATTTTAGGTTTTAAATAATTTTTACAAAAGATTATACTGTAAATGCATAAAATTCGCTCAAAGCCTGAAAATATGGGATTTTCTCATGGTAGGATAATGAAAAAGTTTTTTGTATAATTAGGTTTATAAAGGAGTCTGGTGTGTCAAAGAGTAAAGCATTGTTTGAAAAGTTGAAAATTGTCTCCCTTTTGGATCTGGCATTGATTCTGCCCTCTTCGTATAATAATCGTTCATTAAGTGATCGGATCATAGAAGGAGAGGTACAGACATTTGATGCAAGGGTCGAAGAGGTGGTGGTTCAACAAGGAAGATTAAAGGTCTGTTTTCGTCTAATTCCGATGGGATATACCCTTTGGGGTGTTTTTTTTCGTGTAACACCTTATCATCGTAGAAGTTTTACATTGGGTTCACGTCACTACATTCAGGGGCGAGTTGAGCGTTATCGCGGTGCACTACAGATGGCACAACCCAAATCACTCAAAGAGGTTGGAGGTATTATTCCTAAGTATACCACAAGCTTAAAAAACAGTACCATGCAGAGATTGGTAGCATTATGGATTACGCCCGAGCATCTACAAGCAGAGGGGTTGAGCAGTGAAGAGATATCCTTATTGATGGGACTACACTTTCCTGTTAAGATGGAGCAGGTACGCAATATTGATCTGCAACTGCTAAAGTCTATAGAGGCATTTAATCACATGAAAAAGCTTCGCAGAAAGCGGGTTGACTTTCCTGCACTTCATGGACTTACTGGTCGACTTGATACCTTTATTGGTGGATTACCTTTTAAACTAACAAGGGATCAAGAGCATGTTATCGAGGAGATTAGGCAAGATCTTGCTCGTGTGGATCGTGCTACAAAACGGTTGGTGATTGGGGATGTTGGTTCAGGAAAAACGATGGTGATTTTGGCTTCAGCCGTTATGGCGTATCCACATAAGAGTATTTTGATGGCACCCACCTCTTTGCTTGCAATGCAGATCTACGAAGAGGCACAGAAGTATCTTCCTAAAGAGATTACGATAGCATTGGTCATGCAGGGCAATGAGGAGGGAGATTACCATGAGGCGAGCTTTATTATTGGAACCCATGCCCTGCTTTACAAAGAGGATCTTCCACAAGCCTCATTGGTTATGGTCGATGAACAGCATCGGTTTGGAACCAAACAGCGAGCCATGCTCGAACAGATGATGGCACAAGGGAGGAAAAAACCACACTTTCTACAGTTTTCAGCTACGCCTATTCCACGTACGCAAGCGATGATGGAGTCGGCATTAATAGATGTAAGTCTAATTGGGAGTACTCCTTTTAATAAAGAGATCACCACGACGATTATAGGCAAAGAGGATTTTAAGTCTCTATTAGGACATATTGAAGATGAGATCAAAGAGCATCATCAGGTTTTGATTGTCTATCCTTTGGTAGAAGAGAGTCAAGAGATTCCTTATCAATCAATTGAAGAGGGGCGTTCGTTTTGGGAGGAGCGATTTGATCGGGTCTATGTAACCCATGGTAAAGATCGTAATAAAGAGGAGGTGCTAATAGCCTTTCGTGAGGCGGGGAGTATCTTGTTGGCAACGACGGTGGTAGAGGTAGGGATCTCATTGCCTCGCTTAACACTTATTGTAATTGTGGGAGCAGAACGTTTGGGACTGGCAACCCTTCATCAGTTACGTGGTCGGGTAGGGCGTTTGGGGCTTAAGAGCTGGTGCTATCTTTTTACGCACCATAAAAATAATCCACGTCTGGTGGCATTTTCTCAGACAGAGAGTGGTTTTGATATTGCTAAATTGGATTTGAAGTTTAGAAACTCAGGAGATATTTTAGATGGAAAGATACAGAGTGGAATGGCGTTTAAGTGGTTAAATCTAGCCGAGGATGAAGCAATTGTTAAGCGTGCGAAAGCACGCTTAGATGCACTAGCAGGGTGCTAGGGCAGAAGATGATTAATAGAGACCAAATTTCCCATCTGCTCTCTTGTACATTACTCTCATGAGTCCATCGTGGTCATTGAAGACAATAAACTGGCGTTTTTTCTCTGCTTTTAGTGCTTCAATAGCCTCATCAAAATCTAGTGGTTTATGAAGTTCTAAATCCATTGGCACAATCTCTACCTCTTCTGGTTCAAGGTCTAGAACCGCTTCTGCCTCTTCTCCAAGGTCTTTAAATGACATTACTTTATGATCTTTAATCTTATCCGCATGTCTTCGTAGGGCTTTCTCTGCACGATTAAATGCGGTATCGGCTGCGGTGTAGACATCTTTATCTTTTTGGGTAATGACAATGGTATTTTTGTCTTTGAGGTTAATCACTAATTCAAGTGTAACTCCCTCTTTGTTTTTATTATCACCTGAGATAATAGTGTTGGTCGAGATAATGTTTAAGTTATATTTATTTAATCCATCGATGCTCTGAGAGATGTGCTCTCTGATAGAATCCGATAGATCAATATGTCTTCCCACTATATTTTTACTCATGATAAATCCTTTGAATTATGAATTGACTTAAAACACAAATTGGGCATCCCTACCCAACAGAGTTCAATGGTTTTAAACTCTGTATGTTTAAGTTTTATATTATACCCATTCTAGGTAAATAAAAGGTAAATGATTTTAGTTTTAAATAAAAAATATAGATAAAAAACTAAAGTTTTTGTAATGTTCTCCGATGAAAGGTGATCTTTCGGTGTTGGGGATCATCAAAATCTTCGTAACGAATATAGGTATCAATCACCAGTGATACGGTACTGTAAAATCCTGTGGTGGTTTGTGACCATGTGGCAACATCGGTATTGAGTGTAGGATCTCCATCATCAAAACCCGTTCCGATACTACCATCATTGAGTATTAGTGCATCACACCCATCAAGGAGCTCTTGGTTACCAAGATATTTGATATTGATGGTGATATCATAGCCACTGTTGGGATCGCCAAAGTGGTCATAGATATGCTCCAAGCAGTCGTTACTGCGATCATAATACATGGTATAGAGGATTGCTAGTTCGGTATAGCTTCGTGCTAATAGGGCTGCTTGTTCTTTTTGGTACTGTTGTGTGGTTGCCTTGAGGGTTTTGCCTGTGACATTCATAATCAAAGCACTAATGGATGCCATAATAATAATGACAAAAATTGCGGTGACCATTGAGAATGCGGGTTTATGTTTTGGGTTTATCATCGGATTATCGCCTTTTCTTTACAACTGCTAATATTAAAGTCTTCTCCAATCTGTTGTGTTGCACAGAGTTTAAGCTGAATAACACCACCATTTTCGGTAAATTTAAAAACCGAAATATGTGGGATAAGCAGCTCTTTTTGACCATCTTTATAGCTCTCTTGATTCCATGGTTGATAGTTGTAGTAGAGCGAAAGATTGTAGTCATTGGGTCCATTCTCTTCGGGAACCAAAGCATACGCAGACCAAGAGAGTTTATAGCGTTCGGTAACAATTTTGGTTTTGTTGTCCTCAAAGCTAAGGTTATCATCGCTGTTGAGGGAAACACGAAAAATACATGCTGTCTGGTTGGTTTCGATAAGCCCCATGCAGGCGGGGTCATACTCTGCACCTGTTCGGTAGAGGTTGTTTTGTTGTTGGAATATCACCGCAGCGGGATAGCTAGAGGTAAGGTCTACTTTACCTTCAGAGAGATTTTTGATAATGGTTTGTGCTTGGGTCAGTTGTGACCCTGGTGTTTGAAAGCTTTGGCGTGTGGCACTTTCGTAGTCGCTCAGTCCCGTCCAATACGGGGTGGCTCCTGCGGCAAAGCTGTCGTTATCGTAGCCGATCCATTCGACAATGGTAAAGTTATTATCATCAGCAGGAATATCTTTCATCCGTACCCAGCTAACAGATTCATCTGCTTTGGTATAGGTGGTATAGTTGGGGTCTTTAACGATGGTGGTCTCATCGATAACGTGGCTGAGTCGGTTGACAATCTGGGTACTGGCCAGTTCGGTTTTGGTATTGACATTATAGAGTGCTTTTTGGGTAACATAGTTTTCGTAAACTTGCACTATAATCTGCGAGGAGATGGAGGCGACAATACCTAAGATGACCAAGACAAAGATCACCTCAATAAGGCTAAAAGCAGGGTGCATTTTTTTCATAGTTCTTTATCTCCTTGGGGAAGGGTGGTTCCAATATTGCAGGAAAATGCCTTGAGGGTAATGTTTTTATCCAACTCTTCAATTCCACTGTTTGAGCTAAGATTCACAGTGATAAATTTGATATTAGTAGTCTCAAGAATCGGGGTATTGTTGATTGGGTTACTACGGTTGATATCACCCATAAAGTTACTAAGAGGGGTAGTGGTTCCACTATTGGGGCGGTCATCGGTATAGTTTACGGTGGTGTTCATGGTGATGTTAACATCGATGTAGTCTCCAATATCGGTGGTGGTTTGCTCATTGTTAAAGACCATTAATCCAAAGCTTGTTCCTTGGTAGTCATCAATATCATCAAATTTTGTATAATCAGACTCATTGGTATCGGTGGTGTTGGTTTCATCGGTACCAAAATTGGTATAGGGGGTGGGGCTAAGGGTGGCATTGTTGTCTTCGATATTTCGTCCTGATACACCAATAAGTCCAGCAGGTACATCGGTTAAGTTAAAATCAAAGGGGGCTCGATTGGTATCTAGAAGTGGCGAAGTACCAATGGGAATATTGCTGTTTTGTTCATCCCAGTGCATCGAGAGAATAATCGAGGTTTGTGATGCTGCTGCGGCAATCGCCTCTTGTTGGAGTGCCACGCTCCCACTACGGATGGATTGTTGAATCAGTAAAGGAGCCGAAAGCAGTACAATACCAATAATGACCAGTGCAAAGATCAATTCGATCATTGCAACGGCGGGTTTGTATTTGTTTATCTTCATCATAGGGCATCTACCATGACATTTTTCCATTATGCTCAACATGTTGAACACTCTGCATTAAGTTCCCTGTATTTCCTGCTCCTGTTGTGGAAGAGATCGATTTGATCTCCACAGTATAGGAGGAGGTTCCCAAAGGCATACCAGGGATATTGTGGGTATTGTAGCGTAACCAAACATCACTATCGATGGCAATTTGTGCCACCACATTCTCTGTAATACCGCTCCCTTTATAGTAGGTGTAAATTCCATCTAAGCGTCCCTCATCAAATGGAGGAAGTGGTGTGGGGTAGCGTACACCCATATCAGGATTATCACTAATAAGTGCGACTACTTTACCATCGGTTGCCGAGTTGTGTTCTACGGCACGGTACCATCCAAAGTCTGTCTTTTGGCTGATATTGCGACCAATATTTTTCATCTCCATGGTCTCATCACACCAGCTTCGATTCTCATCATGACAGAAGATCTCAATAAAGAGCGGGGTCTCTTGTTCGAGTTTCTGTGTCTCAGGGTAGATATCGGTATAGGAGGCGACCCGTGCAAAATAGAACCGTTTTTGACTATTGATAGAGAAGGTACCTGAAGGGTAGTGATCTTCTCCTTGGAGTTGAGCTTTTAAGCCCTCATCACTGCTGTTGGCATCGAGCTGTTTAAAGGTGACTGCAATGGGGTTGGCGGGATCATCAAAATATTTCTCAATGTTATAAAGTATGGTGAGGTTGAGCTCTCCTTTTTGTGCTGGTAAAAACTTTTCTGCATCAATATGGATCTGATTAAATGGTGTAAGGTTGGTGTTGTTCTCATCATTAAAGTCTACAAGGTTTTGTGCCATAAGGGGTTTCCCTTCTATAGAGCGAAGGGTAAAGGGTTCATCACTACCAAATGAGCCTTGGTCACTCTGAATATCAAACTCCAATGTTAGATCGATCGCTTTAGCAAGACATCCTGAGGTAAAGTTACTCATTCGATCCCCCTCTTTTCCTGTTGCAACAAGGGTACTAACGAGTTTAACACCCATTGCTTTTGATTGTTCAAGATCACTCATGTAGAGATAGGATTTTCCATTATTGTTAATGTTTGCCAAATAACCACCTTGGAAGCTAAATCCATAGGGTTCGAAGGTGATCTCAATATCATGAAGCTCCTCACCCTCATCTGAGGCGAGATTACACCCAATACGTCCTGAGGCATCAGGAGTATTGCTGTGGCTCTCGAGAATACACCCTAGGTTGTCGTTTGCTTGATCGATTGCACTCCAGTGGCTATCTTCAATATGGAGACGGTAATCTCCTACATTATCATGACTCATATAGGTAGAGAGTGAGCCTTGGTTCAGTTGATACCCCTGCAAGGTAGTGTCGTTGCTGTCCCAACATTTGCTTGCATCCCCTTCAAAGAGAAGGCTAGCATTGATCTCATCTATTTGGGTAGTATAGTTGGGTGTTGCTGTATTGTTGGACTCCATTTGTGCTTCGATCTTAAGGGTATAGGGGTACTGTGCCACAAGTTTAAGTGCACTGTTTTGTGGTTGGTTATTCTCCTGATAGGTTATGGAGCTGTTCTCTTCGTCCTGATCTCCTAAGGTAATATGGTAGTAGGCAGGACGCAGTGCAAAGTGATCGCTTGATTCGTAGATAATGGTCTCGCTGTTGTTGGCACTCTCTTTTTGCTCATTATAGGCATCAGCACTATCATAACGCCCTTTAAGGAGTGACCCATTCTCATCTTTTAGATAAGAGAGTCTAAAGAGCAGGTCTCGACTCGCTTGTGCAATTTTAAGATCATCAGGATCGAGTTGATCGACACGGGCATCATTTTCAAAGTAGACATACCCCTCATAGAGTATATCACGGTTGGTACTGTTGTTATCAACAAGTTCGACCTTAAAGGTCATATCTTCAAGAGGATAGGGCTCTTCACCTGTGTAGGAGGCAACAGAGTAGTCAAAGTCTCGTCCTGCAATCTGGGTATAGAGCGAAGAGAGGTCACCACTCTGGGTACTTGGACGCTCGACACGGATATCCATATCGTCATTTAGAATCAATCCGATTCCGACATTTTTATCAATAAAGAAAGCAGGGCTCATCCCTGTAGGGATTTGTGGTGAGTAGATCTCGACGTAGAACTCTTCATCTTTTTCCAGTTTCTCATCACCATAGACCGTTACAGGAAGATCGATTTTAAGATCATCTCCAAAGAGGTTAAGACCCATTCCCATACCATACTGTGTTTTAAAGTCATTATCGCTACTCAGTGCCACGCCATGGGGTGGGGTTACTTCATTGCCGTCACCATCAATCACCTTGTAGTAGAAAACAGCACCCGAGATGGGGATCATATCAAAGGGACGATCGGCAGTTACGGTAAAGTGGAAAATGGTCTCTCCACTGTCCCCTTCGGCCTGTTGGACATCATTGATTGAGAGTCGTGGTGGATGCGGAGGAAGGGTAATGTTTGCATCTGCACAGCTGGTTCCATCGTTGTAAAAAGTCAGAGGCTCTGAGGGGCTCAATAGGTAGAGCTTTCCTGTCTCTAGACTTACTTCGTAGAAGCCACCATCTTGTGCCAGTGCGACGGTTTTTCCCTCTTTATCTGAGAAGATTAGTGAAATGTACGAAGGGAGATCCGCATGGGTATCTCCTATTTTAGTGATGGCACCTGTTGCAATTTCAATCTTGGCAAAATGGTCATTTTTGTAGCTTCCTCCATCGGAATCAATCAATACGACATAGAAGTAGTCTCCTGTTGGATCAATTGCCATGTCCCAGAACCGTACCGATTCAGATAGGGTAATGGTTTGGGTAACGTTTTTTTGTTGGATATCGATCTTATACAGGGTATTGTCCGCATTACCATTGGCAGTGACATAGTAATTTCCCTCTCGGTCAAACTCTCCTGCATAGAGTTGTGTAGCAGGGAGTCCTGAGATCTCACCTTGGTCGGTTACATTACCATTTTTACCAATTTTAAGCAGATGATTCCCCTCTAAGGCATAGATATAGTTGTCTTGGATATTGTATCCAATGGCATTGTATCCATCTGTACTGCTAAAGTACCCATTGCCAATGGGGCTATAGGCAAGTGAGGGTTGAAGGATCTCATGAAGCCATGTGGCTCCTTCGTCTTGGTTACTGCTCCCCGAAGCACTTCGGTTTGAGAGGTAGAGGCTATTGCTACAGCTAAAGGGCTCTTGATTCCCCTCTATGGTAAAGGCATAATCTTCGACCTCCCCATCGATGGCACTCCCTGTTGGTTCAAGATCTGCATCACTGCTGTATCTAAAGCGTGCATAGGTTTGTAGATCCTCTCCTTTAGAAGGAATTGAGATCGTAAGATTGATTTTTCCTGATGCACCATCAAGGTTTTTTGCAATCTGCTCATTGGGATCATTAAAGTCGCCATCACCATTCCAATCGATCCATGCATTGAGGTATCCTCGATCATGCGTGGTGATCTCAAGGGGTTGAATGGTTCCCGCTTTGAGTATACTGTTTTGAAGGCTAATGGATCCATCTAGTGTAACTCCGTCATCATACTGATCAAGGTTGGCTTCACTCGAGGGGGTTCCATCGTTTTCGTTGTCCATTCCTGCTCCAAGATAGACGGTAGCATCACCGTAGGCAGGATAAGCGTGTCGTGCCCCATCGGCATCGAGTTTGGTGGGATAGTTCTCGGGAAGGTCTCCAAAGTCAAATTTAAACTCGACATCGGTACACATGGCACCATCATTGAGTGAGACCTTGATTCCTCTAGAGAAAAAGATCGCTTTGGGGCTATGCATAACATCAATCCTAAAGATCTCTGCAGTACCATTATCATAGACATAATAGAATCCATTGGCATCAAAAAAACCAGCACCAAAGCCTCGATATCCTGTGAGTTCTGTATCTTCAGCTGATAGGGTTTTTCCTGTGAGTGGATCGATCTCGTAGAGCCATTTTGTTGCACCTCCATTATTAACAGCATAGAGGTGATCGTTTTTGGGGTTAAATGCCCAATCTGCAGTATTAAGGTTAAAATCAAGGGTAAGCTCTTTGATCTTAGTCAGATAGGTTGGACTCTTGGGATCAAGATCAATAACCACCACTCTAGGGCTTTCACCTGTCCCTTTTAGGTAGAGTTCCCCTTTGCTGTTGATATCTCCTACATAACTATCAAAATCAGAAAGCCCCTCAACAGAGAAATTCTCTGCAACCCACTCTTCTTGGTTTGGATCCATACCGATACGGGTAAGGGTTCCATTTTGTAGGGTATGATTATAGCCCCAGAAGAATCCATCTTTTTTATTAAAGCCAAGGGCATTGATGTTGTCTCCTGCTACATCGGCTTTGATCTCTACCATCTCTCCATTGACAAGATTGAGAATGTTGATATCGGTTGGCTGATTCTGGAACATAAAGGCACTTTTGATACATCCTGTGGGTGTTGCCTCAGGACAACTTAGTGTCTCTCTTGGGGTATCATCCCAGTTTTTTCGGTTACGTTCTCGTTCTCTAAATCGGTTCATTGTGGTGGCTTGGATCTGGTTTCTAAAGATTTTAAACTCATCAATGTACCCATCAAAGTAGTTGTTAATGTGCAGTGATGCCCCAATGGTTACAGGACTTCCTATGGCTTGGTCAATAGAGGTCGCTCCACTCCATGTTGTGGTATTGGTGTAGGTTTTGTCGTCAATTTGTACGGTTACGATACCTGCTTTATAGCTCACTCCAATAAAATGCCACGCTTGGGTGCTAATCTCTCCTGCCTCTCCAAAATCAGCCGAGCGATCTTTGCTAAGGGTATCAAGATAGAGATGAAGGGTTCCATTGGGGTTAATCCCAATTTCGATATTGTCATTTTTGCTATCGGAAGCTTTTGCAAAAAAGGTATTGGCAGTATTGTGGTTGGTTACATCACTGCTTAAAGAGGTGGGGTAGACCCATGTAGTAATGGTAAACTCTTGACTCTCTTTTCCAAAGATCTCATCGAGTCCATCCTCTCCTTCGGTATACTGTTGTTGTGCACGATGAAATGCTCCACTTCGATTGATCTGGGCGATCTCTCCATGGGTCGTAAAGCCATTTCGTACACGATGGCGGTGACGGTAGGGGGTATGATCTTCGATCTCTCCTGTTAGTTCTAGTGGACACTCATCAAATCGGTACTCTGCAACAAGGTCAGCTTGCTCTTCATCATCGTTAATGATGGTTACTGTAGCAAGAGCGTGTAGGGGATCTATTTCGATGTTGGATGCAGGAAGGATCTCGACACTAAAGGTTTCATTATCTTCTAGATCAGTATCTCCATTAATTAAAAAAGTGACCGATTGGGTCGTTTGAGTGGGGGCAAAGTAGACTGAACTGCTCTCTCGGCTAAAATCTTCACCTTCCATGGCCGTAATATTTTTAGGTTCAATCTGAACGGTTACTCCTCCAACGGGTGCGGGTTGATCGAGGGTAAGATTAACATTTAATGCTTGTGTTCCCTCATCTCCCTCGGTGATATTGGTATCAAAAATTGAAACCTTAACGGTATGATCATCATTAATAATGGTTCCTATAGCTTGAATACTTTCACTATTGAAGAGTGCATTTTGGATATTCTCTAGGCTTAGAGAGAAGGTTTCGTCCTCTTCAATGGTATTGTCTCCATTAATGAGTACTGAGATGGTAGTACCATTGGCATCTTTAGGAATGGTAATGGTCTGAGAGCTTAAAATGCTCCCCTCTTGATAATCCTCTCCTTGGATGGCAGTAATGTTTTCAAGCTTGTAGTTAAATGTAATCTCTTGTGGAGCTGGATGGTTAAGTGTAACATCAAAGAGCATCTCGGTTATTCTTCCACTCTCTCCTTCAAGAGTGCTAGGATTAGCAATAAGTGAGATAGTCGGTAGCTCCATTGCCATTTGTGTTCCGTTACAAGAGAGCCCTTCTACATCATCGCTTCCACCTAAGATGGCTGCGGGAGTTAATGCTCCTGTGGAGGGGTCAAGTTGGTAGACTTTTCGTTCGTTATCGAATTCATAATGTCCTTCATCTTCTAGGTAGAGTTTACCATCACTAGCAAAGGCTAACCCCTCTGCATCTACTACACCTGAGAGGGTTGAGAGTTTAGTGGTAAGTCCACTTTTTAGATCAATACGGTAGAGTGTGGGAGCATAATGGTCGTAGTTGTAATCATCAATGGCATACCCAACACCTGTTAATGGATCAATGGCAAGGCTAGAGAGATCACTGTTGGTGTTTTTAGGATAGCCCTCGATGAGGTTCCATCCATCAGGATCAAATGCATAGAGTTGAGAGTTCTCCTCTTTGCTAATAATATAGAGAATCTCTTTTTGGAGTGCTGGGTCATAGTAGAACTCTGCTCCCTCTACGGTACCATGAAAGAGATCATTTTTTAAAGAGCTTTGATTATAGGTATTTAGATCAATTCCATACATCTTAACCACATTACCATCAAGCTCTTTAAAGGTATAGAGCATGTTTTGACTGGCTCTATAGGCAGTTCCTTCGGCATTAAAGGTGTCACTAAGGTTAATTCTAGTTGGTTGAGGCAAAACGATACCGAGTGGATCCATGGCAACTTTGTAGAGTGTTGAGCTGTTATCAGGAAGGGCATAACAGAGGGCACTGTTGGATGATTCACTACATCCTAGCCCTTTGATGGTTACCGTAACTCCTTCATCTATAACGGTATAATCGCTAATGAATTTTAGAGTAACATTAGAACCATTAAGGATAAGTTGCTCATCATAGATCTCTCCTGTATACTCATATTGATTTCCCTTTTCGTCAATAATATAAAGAAAATCATACATTTCTTCAGTGGCACCATTAATGGTAATTTCTAACTGAGAAGCACCTTCAACTGTGATGCTTTTTTGAATGTTCATACGGTTGGTGTAATTGGATGGAGTATCTCCCTCAATCCATCCTGTTGAAGTGGTTGAGTAGTTCTGTATTCCACAACTTCCTGTACTATTATTTTCGACTAAAGGTGCGATATCATCATACTCAAAAGAGAATTGTAAAAGACGATGATCATAAGTATAGATGGATTGTCCATAAGCATTATCATTTTGTATTCGTGCATAGATAGAAGAGGTGTTTTGCCAGATAGCACCTGCACGACATGAGAGTTCTGTAAGAGTAGAACTGTCATTACAGTTTCCGTCAGTTTTCCCTCGAAGTTTGATGTTGTATCCATAAAAATCACCCTCTTGTAGTGCGACATCACTATCGTTACTGATGAGGGTTTTTAGTGGATTTTTATAGTAGACATCATCGGTGAGGGTTTTGCCAGGATTACTGTCAAGATCAAAGTTGGTAGTGGTTAAGAGGTCAACATTAATGGGGGTTAATGTCCCCTTTTTGACCACTGTAAACTTGAGATCCATGTAGGCGAGATTATCTTTGAAATCTCTGTCGCGTAAGTGAAAGCTTACGACATCATCTTGAGTATCAACGCAGGCTCCTCCTGTATAGTCGTTGTCTTCAGCTGTTACCTCGAGTATCAGGTCAAGATTTTGACCTTGATAGGAGGAGTCGGTACCAAATCGGTAGGTTGCTGTGCCACACTCTGTCCCACTAAGGCGTTCTATGGAGCCATCGAGGGTGATGCTTACGGCGGATAACGTTTTTATGAGAAACATAAAAACTAAAATTAACCTTAATATCATAACTTATCCTTTTTATTAAAAAATATCTAATAAAATAATAGTATAAAAAGGATAACGTTAGCTTTAATTTAATAATTAAAGCTAATAAATAAAACTAATATTTTTTTAAGTTTTAAAATGTTACCAATCCATCTTATAGGATTTGTTAATTTTTGGTTGAACACCTAAGATATTTCCTGCTTTTCCAATCCCTGTCCATTGTGAGGCGTTCATATCGGTACAACTAATCGTATACTCGGATGGTTCAAATGCCAACTCAGGGAAGCTGTTGATACGTACGGTAACTTCAGAGAAACTACAATCGACAAACTTGTTACTAATAAGACCATTTTCCCCATGTTCAAGCATGATGTCGGCTAGAGGATTAGGGGTTATGGTAATGTTGTTGTGGTTAGGAATCAGTTGCGTAACATTCCCATCCTTTGAGGCATTATGGTTAGCAGAGAGATACCACCCTTGTTCTTCTCTCATGGTGCCTGTAATATTGGTATTAAGAAGTACATCTCGATCTCGACAGTAATTTAGAATATCACTTTTACAGAAGATATCAACATTGAGTGGTGTACGTACAACAGGTGAGATATTTAGGTTAACCTGAGGATAGATAGAGAGATCTGAAACCACTCGAGTGAAATAGAAGTTCTTTCTGTTGTTGATAAATGTTTGGGATCCTTTGGGGGTATAGATTGATGGATCAATGTTTATAGGGTCATGAGCAGTACTATTGGCTTCGGTGCTATTGAGTTCAATAGCATGAAAGGTAACCTCAACAGGATTAATAGGTTGGGTTAAGTGTTTGTTGAGATTGTAACGGATATCCATATAGAGGGATCCATTATTTTCATCCAAAAACTTATCGGGTGTGATCATAAAACTACCTTGAATAAAAGGAAGTGTTTGATTAATATCTAGATGGAGTGGATCGAGATCATGATTAAACTGAATCCATCGTGTAAAGTAGACTTCTGTTCCTTCTGTGGTATGGATTATCTGATTGAGACCCTCTTCAGAAATGGTGGTGGAGTTAAGATCCAATAGAACATTGGTTGCCACACACCCTTGGGTAAAGTTACTTGTGGTTACTCCCGAAGCACTCTTGGCAGAGATATTCCCCTCAAATCCAATTGCCACACGACTGTAGGTGCTGTTAAGCTCACTCATGTAGATAAAGGTGGGATGTCCACTATTTGGAAGATTGTTCAATACAAGATTAATATCAAAGTGGTCAGGTTGGTAGTCGATCTCAATGGGTGAGAGTGTACCAATACTACACCCTGATGGGGTGTTGCCATCTGTGGAAGTAGTGCTGTTTTCACTGATACAGTCTCGATCATTTTGGTCAATACTTGTCCAGTTGTTATCCTCTAAAACCAGCAGTTGATAGTGACCAACGTTCTCGTGTTTAAAGCTTGTATCATTATAGTACCCCTCGTTCATGGTGATGTTGAGATCTTGGTCTTGTGGTTGATTACAACTAAGGCTACCATTAAAGTCCAAACGGCGTACAAGTGTAGTGTTGTAGCCTTCTGATGCAACAAAATCGGGATAGTCATTGCGTGATTTTATCGCTTTGATGGTGAGATTGTACTCATATCCCGCTGCCAATGAGATGGGATGAGGAGATGTACTATTTATACGCTCTTGTTCACCATCGGCTAATGAGAGATAAAGTGTCTCAGGACGAATGGCAAAGTTATCAAAGGCGTAATCGGTACGGGTTAATGGAAGACGCTCATAGCATACTTCAGGCTCTTCATTACAATCGGCTTGAATAATTGAGCCATCAGGATTGATACCATAGGAGATTCTAAAGATCGCTTTTTTGGTGGCAGGCACATTTGCAAGGTCATTCTCTGGTAAAACAATATCGATACGACTCTTTGGTGGATCATTTTTAATGTGTGCATAGCGTTGATAGAGTATGGTATTGCTGTCTTGGTCAAAAAGTTCGAGTTTAACGGTAACATTATCAATCTCTTTTTCTCCATTCATATCCTCATCGTAAAAGAGTACCGAGTAATCAAAATCTCGACCCACTATCTGTGTATACCAAGCATTTCTCTCGTCGCTATTGATGGCATAATCACCACTGTTGGTACGTTCGATGTTAAAGACACCTCGAAGGGGTTGGATAGCCGAACCAAACTTAATGGCATAATCCTCTACCTCTCCATCTTGCAGGTATCCTTGATAGTCCATAGCAGGAATACTTGATACCCGTGCCCGTAGGTAGGTGGTAACATTTTGGGTAAGCCCTTCAGGAAGGGTGACGTTGATGGTGTGTTCTCCTGCGGTGAGTTTGTCATCATAGAGCAGATCATGACCATTGTCAAACCATCCATCAATATCAAGATCGACCCAGATACGAAGATAAGCCTCTTTAGAGAGGGTTACTTTGAGTTGGTGGGTGGTGTTATCCTCGAGGTAGGCTCCTTCAAGGTCACTGCCATCAAGCAGTACCACACCATCTTCGTCATCGCTTCCATTGGTATCATCTCCTGTCGCATCAAGGTTGGCATAACTTTGAGGGTCATGATCGACCTTTTCACCTAAGTAGATGCCTCCAATAATGTTGTGCCATGCATCACCATAATATTTTCCATCATCATGAGGAGCATCACCATAATCGGTAAAGACCAGTTCGGCATTAAGACAGTTGGCACCATCATTATAGGTTGCGGGTTGAGAGTCTGACAGAAATGCCTTCTCTCCCGTGGTGGTATCAAATTCATAAAAGCCACTTCCTTCACTGTCATTAGCAAAGAAACGATCATTTTTATCAGAGAAACTAGAGTCAAACTCTCCACTGTGGGCAGGTCCAATTTTGTTTACAACGCCTGTTAGGGTACTGATTTTGGTAAATTCTCCTCCATCAATAATTCCATAGAGGTACTCTCCTTTGGAAGAGAGAGAGAAGTCTTTAACATTAATACTTTGGCTCATGATGATTTCTGAAACACTTTTATCTAAGAGATTAATGGTATAGATCTTATTGCTATCAACACCTATTCCTGAGACATAGTAGTGTTCATTATCATAAATAGCACCTGCAAAAAGTTGATAACTATCAAAGTCACTAGGAAGGGCTTCAATGGTGCCTTGACTCATGACTTTCCCTGTCTGGCTGATTTTAAGCAGTTCGCGATGGTAGAGTGCATAGATATAGTTATCTTCAGGGTTGTATGCCAGTGCATTATAGAGTCGATCCTCTCCCTCATCGTCCATTACTTCAAACTTAAAAGGGTTGGTTGTGGTATTAATTCGGTGTAACCACATACGTCCTGTCTCTTCGCTACCACGTTTTTTACTGCTAGAGAGATACATGTGCTCATCACACTCAAAAGGCTCTTCATTGTGTACATCATCATCGAGAATGGAGATGGTGGTACTGGTTTGTGCTCCAAGAAGAAGTTTCTTGGGATCATGGATTGAGAATTTAAACTGCTCATCGGGTTCAATATTAGTATCTCCAACAATAGAGAGGGTGACCGTGAGCTCTTCTTCTCCTTGAGGAATGGTTATGGTGGTATCAAGTTGAACATAGTCATTATCTTCGGTTGAGAGGCTACCATCTGTAGCGGTATCATCGGTCGTATAGATGGAGATTTCTCCCTCTTCAGGTGCAGGTTTATCTAAAAGAAGTTTAATCTCTAGTTCAGTGGTTGATTCATTCCCTTCAAGTAGGGTGTAGCTGGCTGACTCTATAGAGATAGTAGGATAGCTACCATCATCGTTGAGTAGGGTAATGGTGGCTTCATCTTCTCCATCAAGCGTGAGGTTGTTAAGATCATCAATTCTAAAGTAGAAGGACTCATCGGGCTCAATGGTAATGTCTCCATTAACTGTTACAGGAAAGGTTACAGAGGTATTTCCTTCAGGAAAGGTATAACTGGTTGTTGCAATGGATTGGTAGTCGTTATCTCCACTTTTGGCATCTCCATCTGCTGTAGCGTAGCTAAAAGAGCAGTCTGAGAGAGCAGGTTTATCAAGTATTAGGGTAACATTGATCTCATGAGTACTGTTTCCTTCATCTTCAGAGATATCTGTAGTGCTAAAAGAGAGTTTTGGATAGTTTCCATCATCATTCAAAATAATACCTGTAGCACTGTGGGTATTAACCACAATATGATCTTCGTTGGTAATATAAAGTTTAAAATCTTCATCTTCCTCAATATCGGTATCCCCATAGATCTTGATGGATAGGGTAACGGTTGTATCACCTTTTTTTATGGTATAAGAGTCAAGTTCTATTTCTTGGAAATCACTTCCCCCCTCAGCCGTATTATCTTGGGTATAATAATCAAAGCTTCCATCTTCTTCGGCTGCTCGGTCGAGTGTAAGGGTAAAGTTAAGTAGTGTTTCGGACTCATTACCCTCTACAATCGAGAATTCAGCCTCATCAAAAGAGAGAGCAGGGTAAGAGCCATCATCATTTAGAATCTTGGCACTATCTTCATATACAACAATATAATCGCTTCCTGAGATCTTAAGTTTAAGCTCTTCATCCTCTTCTATGGTATTGTCTCCAATGGTTGGAATATTGACAAATTTTTCACTATCTCCTTTACTAAAGGTCACACTTCCGCTGGTGGCTCGATAGTCACTATCTTTAGTTGCATAAGGGTTGTAGCCATCTTCTGCACTGTAGTCAATGGTGAGGTCACTCTCTAAGGGGTAGTCTTTGTCAAGATAGATACGACAGGGTACATTGTTGCTCTCTCCCTCATCTCCCTCTTCTACATCGTCACAGCTTACATAAACCTTGATGGCATCATCATCATAGATGGTTCCAATGGCTTGTGAATTGATGGTTCCTTCGCAACTGCTCAGATCAAGCATAAAGCGTTCTGAGGCATCCTCTGGAGTGGTGTCTCCTACAATGGGGATATAGATATAGCCACTACTGCTTCCTTCTGGAATTGTAATATAGTCTATGGTTAGTTCATAATCTTCTGATGATACGGCAGTGTCATCACTAGTACTGTAGGTTACTTTAACCCCTCCTGATGGAGCAGGTTGGTTAAGTTCAACATAAAATGAAATATTTGAGCTTCCGTCTGTTTCTGTAGTGTAGCCATTATGGACGTTAATCTCTAGGGGTTGTGTATCATCATCATAGATAGTACCTACTCCAATATCATCATCAATCTCATATACCAAACTATCTTCAGTAATTTGAACATAGACATACTCTGTTGATTCATAGATAGCATCATTAAGAATGGGAACAGTGAATGTCAGGGTTGTTGGACCACCTTCTACAAAGGTCACATTTCCTTCTGTTAAGGTATAGTCTTCCCCTGCTGTTGAGGAAGAGGAGGTAATGGTTTTATAGTAAACCGTAAGTGTTCCTGTTCCAAGTAAGGATGAGGGGTCATCATCAATAGAAATGGCAAATGTAAGTGGACCACTAGACTCATAGACTCCTGCTGCATCTGAAACAAAGATATGCTTATAAGCAAGAAGGTCAGCATGGAGAAAAGTACTAAAAAAAATTATCCAAAGAGAGAAAATTTTTTTAAAAGAGGAGAGCATTTCTTATCCTTATTTTAATATTAAAATATAATTAAAAAATTATAACATATATTTATATTAATAAAGCTAAACTTCGATAGTATTATTCATGCAAATAATTAAGTAAAAAATAAGATTTATTTTGTTAAAATATGTTAAAAAATTACTTGAGGATACCTATTTTGATTTTTAGATATATGCTTTTGTTGTTGCTGTTTTATCCTCTGGTTGTATCAGCAGAGGTACATGGAGGGTGGCATAGGCTCTATACCGAGAGTAGCGGAGAGATAAAGGAGGTAGATGATCCTCAAAAAGATTATAAAGTGACAGAGTTTATCAGTCAGAGTAGTCGAGATACTTATATTAACGGTGCTCAAGAGGGGAGTCGTGCGTGGCACGATAAAGATAAGATTATTACATGGGAACAGAAGTTTAAAGAGAGTTATGTCATTATAATTGCGGTAAATACAAAAGCGGGAAAACGTACCCTTATCTATACTCCTGCTGAAGTAGGTGGAGCGTTTTATTTTGGTTTAGGGGCATTAACCATGGATGGTCAATGGCATCATATTCGACGGGATCTAGAGGCAGACCTACAGCGGTATGAGCCAGAGAATAGTATTATTGAGGTCAATGCGTTTTTGGTTCGAGGGAGTGGACGAATGGGTAATATTCAGCTTCTTGCAGAGGCAAAAAGAGCAACTCAAAAGCCTAAAGAGGAGATCTCACCTTCTTTAAAAGAGTTTAAACCCCAAAAGCATCAGCTTAAACCCAAAGTTCATTTAAGAAAAAGTACAACCCATTTAGGAAATACCCCTCCAGTAATTACTTTAAACCAAGGAGAGTTGATCTATCATCAGTTGGGTGAGCCTTTTTTTGATCCAAGTGCTACCGCAACAGATAGTTCGGGAAAGCCACTCTCGGTAGAGACGCTAGGTGAAGTCAATATTAATCAGGTGGGGCGTTATGTCTTGACCTATATTGCTACAGATCATGCAGGTAACAGTGCAACCAAAGCACGTGTGGTCATGGTGCATCGTACGGGTGTGGGAACCAAGCATCCGAAAGAGGAACCATTATCAAAAAATCCTATAGATCTCTATAGTGTTGGTGGTGCAGAAGAGGATATGCCCCTTCCTATTGACGAGATTGAATCTCTAGATTAGCGTTGGGTTACCTTGTAGGCTTCAGTGACTGCCTGAATAAAAGCCGAACGAACCGCACCTGCTTCAAGTGCTCCATAAGCAGCAGCAGTGGTACCTGCAGGACTCATAATGGCATCCTTAATAAGGGCAGGATGATCCGATGCAATCAGTGGAGCAAACCCTTTAAAGAGCGAATTGGTAATGGCAATGGCATCGTTACGCTTCATTCCCTCTTTGACCAGTCCATCCATCATGGCTTCGGCGACAAGGGTCAATAGTGCAGGACCTGAACCTGCAATGGCGGTGGCGATATCGATCTCTTTCTCTTGTTCAACCCAGAAGGTATCACCAATGGTCGCAAAGATTTTCATGGCATCATCTTTTCGATCACTATCTCCTGTAATAACGGTGGTTGATGCTCCAAATTTGGCAGCAACATTGGGCATGGTTCGGATGGTATATTGGGATGGGATATGCTCTTTGAGGCTCTTTAGCGTTGTTCCTGCAAGCAGGGAATAGAGTGTATTGGCTTGACCTTGAAGCATTTTTCCTACGCTCTTTAGGGCATAGGGTTTAACAGCTAGGATGAGGTTTTTGTCACTAATATCAAAGCCTTCCAAAGGATAAATAGGGGCATTAAATGTCGCCTCTAATGTGGTGAGTTTATTTGGATTTCGTGCCACAAACTCCAGTTCAAATCTCTCGTTTAGCCCCGAAGCAAGGGCAGTAGCCATAGAACCAGCTCCAATAATCGTAAGTTTCAATACTCTTTCCTTTTGTCATTTTGGGTGATTATAGCAAAATATAATAGAGTTTGAGGTATGATAATTCTTTAAATTACTATTTAAGGTTATAAATGTTTAAAAAGTACAAAAAGAGTTTTATAGCAGTATTTGCGGTACTCCTAATGGTAGGTTGTAGCAGTAAAAGTGCGGTAAGTGAGTATGATAAACCAGCACTCTACTGGTATAAAAATATTATTAAAAGTATCGCAACATCAAACTTTGATAAAGCTGATAACTACTATGTCTCTTTGCGAAGTGAACACATGCGTTCACCCCTTTTGCCTACAGCGACATTGCTTTTAGCACAAGCACATATGGCAGATAAATCTTATATTATGTCCGATTACTATCTGGATGAGTACCTCAAAAAATATGCTACCAAACAAAAAGTAGAACAGATTAAGTTTCTTAAAATCAAAGCAGCCTTTTTGGGTGTAAAAGATATCAATCGTGATCAGAAACTGATGATCGATACTCTTCATGAGGTGGATGGATTTATTCAATCTTATCCTAACTCACCTTATCGTCCCTTGGTCGATACGCTTAAAGTGCGTCTACACATGGCACAGTATCTACTCAACGAAAATATCGCTCGGCTTTATGATCGGATAGATAAACCTAAAGCAGCTAAAATCTATCGTGAAAAAAATGCACATTCTCCGTTGAATAGTGCTGATATTGAGCCCCCAAAAGAGGGTTTTTTAGATCGACTTTTTAATTAAAGGATGTTTTAGATGCAACTTAGTAATTATGAACCATTTCCTACGCAATTACCGATTATTATAGAGGACAATCTTTTTCTCTATCCCTTTATGATTAGTCCCATCTTTTTGACCAATCAAGAAGATATCGATGCCGCAACCTATGCCATGGAGAAGAACTCTTTGATTTTTTTAACCACCACCAAAGAGGGAAAAGAGGGATCTCGAGAAGAGGAGGATCTGCACCGTTATGGGGTTATTGGTTCGATTATGCGAAAGGTGAATATTCCTGATGGTCGGGTTAAAATACTCTTTCAAGGTATGGCAAAAGGGGAGATGATCTCAAATTTAGAGGAACTCAACTTTAATGATCTTAACTTTAAAAGTTCCATGATTCGTTTGGTAGAAAATGAAACCTATAATGAGCTTAAGGTACAAGCCCTTGTAGGGGTCTTAAATGAGAAGCTTAAACTTTTAGCACAAGTGCAAAACAGCATCCCTTCTGACCTACTTAAAACCATTACAGATACCAATGAGCCTTATCGGATTGCAGATCTCGTGGCATCGGTTTTGAAGCTCTCCAAGAGTGAAGCACATAAGATCTATGAGGAGCCCAACCTAGAGGAGCGACTCATGCAGTTAATTGATGTCATCCTCTCTGAGATCGAATCGGCTAAAGTTCAAAAAGAGATTCGCTCTAAAGTACACAATAAAATAGAGCAGACCAATAAAGAGTACTTTCTGAAAGAGCAGATTAAAGAGATCAACAAAGAGCTAGGTGTTGATGCACAACGAGAGGAGGAGATTGAAGAGTTTAGATCTAAACTTGAATCTCTTAAAGAAAAAGTTGATGAATCAGTTTACACTGAGATTGCGAAACAGTTGGATCGTTTTGCACGCATGCATCCAGAGAGTGCTGATGCCAATCAGATTCACTCCTATCTAGAGTGGGTATTTGAGATTCCATTTGGTGCAGTTACACAGAAGCGACTGAGCGTTAAAGAGGTCAAAACGGCTCTTGATCGAGATCACTACTCGCTTATTAAGCCAAAAGAGCGTATTGTCGAGTTTTTTTCAGTTCGAGAACTAGCAGAGCGTCGTAATCTTTCACTCGAAGCAAACTCGGGGGTTATCCTCTGTTTTGTTGGACCTCCAGGGGTAGGAAAGACCTCTTTAGCAAACTCTATCGCCAAAGCACTTGATCGTCCCTTGGTACGTATTGCACTAGGAGGATTAGAGGATGTTAGCGAACTAAGAGGACATCGTCGAACCTATGTGGGCGCTATGCCTGGTCGTGTGGTTCAAGGTTTAATTGATGCTAAGAGTATGGATCCTGTTATTGTACTTGATGAGATCGATAAAGTAGGGCGTAGCCACCGTGGAGATCCCACCGCAGCACTTTTAGAGATTTTAGACCCAGAACAGAATGCAGAGTATCGTGACTACTACTTGAATTTTGATATTGATTTGAGTCGAGCAATCTTTATAGCAACCGCCAATGATCTAGGTACCATTCCTGCACCCTTGCGGGATCGAATGGAGTTTATCTCGGTAAGCTCATATACGCCTGATGAGAAGTTTGAGATTGCCAAGCAGTACTTGATCCCTCAAGAGCTTAAAAAACATGCCCTCAAAGAGGGGGAGTTTGAGATTACCGATAAAGCATTAAAGTTACTGATTGATGAGTATACTCGAGAACCAGGTGTACGGGGATTGCGTCGTAAAATTGCAGGTCTTATGCGTAAGGTTGCCACAAAACTCTTGATGGAAGAGGGGCTTGAACGTATTAAAATTAGGGTTAAAGATCTTCCAGAGTTTGCCGATAAAAAGGTTTTTGAGATTTCGGTGGTTGATCAGAAGCCTACCATAGGTGTGGTCAATGGTTTAGCATGGACAGCGGTTGGTGGGGATGTTCTCAAAGTCGAAGCAATTAAGATTAAGGGCAAAGGGGCGGTAAAGCTTACAGGAAGCCTTGGCGATGTCATGAAAGAGTCTGCACATATTGCATTTTCTGTAGTTAAGATCCTTATCGAAGAGGAGCGACTCAATGTGGCTTCTTTGGATATCTACAAAAAATATGATCTGCATATCCATGTTCCAGAGGGAGCCACTCCAAAAGATGGACCTAGTGCAGGGATTACCATGGCGGTAGCAATTGCTTCGATTCTCTCAGAGCGTCCTGTAGATAATCGGGTGGCAATGACAGGGGAGTTGACCCTTACAGGAAAGGTACTGCCTATTGGTGGACTTAAAGAGAAGTTGATTGCTGCGTATAAAGCAGGAGTAACCAAAGCATTGATTCCCGAGAAAAATTTTGAACGGGATATCGAAGATATTCCAGCAGAGGTATTAGAGTCGGTACGCTTGGTACCCGTGAAGTCGATTGAGGAGGTACTAGAGAACGTACTTCTCTAGTGCTTGGAAGAGGAGTATCGAATCGCTTCGATAAGCTTCTCTTCGGTAATGGGTTTAACCAAAAAGGCATCGGCTCCTGCTTGTTTGGCACTCTTTTTATGAAGGTCATTGGAGGAGATCGCGATGGTTGGAACTTTTTGGAGTGTTTTGTCGGTATTGTAACGCTCTAAAAATGGAATAGCATTGACTTTAGGTACCTCGATATTAAGTAAAATCAACTGTATATCTTGATGCTCTTGACAGAGTGTTAGTGCATCATAACCATCAATGGACTCTATCGTTTCAACTTGATAGAGCTCTTTTTTTAGAATGGAGATAAGCAGTTTTCGATTGATGTAGTCATCATCCACGATTAATACCTTAAAATCGACCATTACGAAGCTCTCCTATACTTTTCGATCACCGACTGTAGCTCATCTCGTTTCATTACTCCTACGATCTCTTCGGTTACATCACTGTTGTTGAGTGGTTCCATCGATGGGGTCAAGGTTAAGCGAATAATGGTGAGCCTTGGATGGCGATACTTAAGCCGATCTTGGTTTTTCTCTTCGATCTCTTTATCGATAAGGAGTAGATCATACTGGCTCTCTTGAAGTTTGTTCTCTAGATCCTCTTCTCGATTAAGAATCTCAATTTTGTAGTTCAAGTTTGCGAGTACTTTAGAGAGGATCTGTGCCTCTAGAGGGTTCTTCTTTGCAATCAAAATGGTTGGATCTTTGAGCTCACTCTCCTCTTCGATTAGTTGAATAACCCCATCTTCATTTGTAGCAGTGGGCTCTTCTTCTAGTACCGAAAGGGTAGGGGTGCTGTTGCTCTTTGCCTCCTCTTTTGTTGAGGCGGATGTATCCTGAGTCTTTTGTGGCTCAGGGGTGCTCTCTTGGCGTTGATTTAAAAACTTCTTGAGAATAAAGAGCAGTTCATTGTTCTCGATGGGTTTAGCAATGTACTCATCAAGTCCCTCTTGAATAAAGCGTTCACGATCCCCTTTGAGTGCGTTTGCTGTTAAGGCAACAATGGGTGTATGAGGACGGTTCTCCTCTTTTTCATAGTTTAAAATCTCATGGGTTGCTTCAACACCATCCATAACAGGCATTTGAATATCCATAAAGATAAGATCATAATGACAATCTTTGATCTTCTCAAAGGCTTCGAGTCCATTGTTGGCAAGTTCAACCTCTAGACCATAACGCAGTAGAATCTGTTTAACCAGTTTCTGGTTGATAAAGTTGTCTTCTGCTACGAGAATTTTTCCTTCAAACTGGATGTTTTGGAACTGAATGTTCTGGGTTTGATTCTTCTCGCTTTTTTGCCCTTGGTTGAGTGAGGGCTTTTTAGTAGGTTCTGATGTTACCCGATTAAAGAGGCTAAGTGCATTGAGAATTTTGCTTGGGGTAATGGGTTTATAAAGTACCCTGTTTTTATTTAGTCCTAATGCCTCAATTTTATTACGATTACTGAAACTAGAGATAATGGTGATGCGTTCTTTCTCGACCCGTTTAATGCTCTCAATAAGGCTCTCATCGATGTTATCAATGTCAATCCAGATCCCTTTGCTTGAGGCAAGCTGTATCTCTTTTTTAAGCTCTGATGCAGTTTTGAAGGTCGAAACATGGATTCCAAAATAGTCAAAATAGCGTTTGAGATAGAGATCGAGCTGTTTTTCTGTTTTTCCTTGGTATTTGACAATAGAGATGTTCTCTTCGATCTCAATTTTTTCAAGTTGAGTCTCTTCGGCAACCTCTTCAAGCTCTAGATTAAAGTAGAATTTGGTTCCCTTCTCTTTTTGGCTTTCAAGTTTGAGTTCGCTTCCCATCAGCTCTAAGAATTTAGTCGAAATGGTAAGACCAAGTCCTGTTCCTCCATACTTTCGGGTGATGGAGACATCTGCTTGGGTAAAGGCAGCAAAGACATTGAGCTGTTGCTCTTTGGTCATACCTACCCCATTATCCTCGATACTAAAGGCGATCTCTGTACGATTGTGTTCGCTTTTGACTTTAATAATCTCGACATTAATGCGTCCACCAAAGTCGGTAAACTTCACGGCATTACTCATAAGGTTAATTAAAACCTCTTTGATCTTAACCGCATCACCAAGCAGTTTACGATTGATATTGGGATCCATAAAGAAGTTGAGTTCAATATCTTTCTCTGAAGCCTTAACTCCGTAGGTTTCAATGGCATTTTCAAACTCAATAATGGGGTCAAAGACAATGGTTTCGAGCTCAACATTGTTGCTCTCAATTTTAGAGAGATCTAGGATGTTATTAATAATGCTCAGTAGGTTCTCTGAGCTCTTTTCGATGATGTTGACAAAATCATACTGCTCCTCATTAAGATCGGTACTTTTGAGTAGCTCTGTAAATCCTACAATTCCATTAAGTGGGGTTCGAATCTCATGAGACATGTTTGCTAGAAAGAGTGATTTTGACTCATTGGCTTCGAGTGCTTGCATCTTGTCTTGACGTGCATTCTCGATAAGTAACTCCAAGAACATGTAGGCATCTTTGATCCCTTTGGTAGTATTAAGGTCAATGTTTTTGACCGCATTAATACTAGGCACATCAAAGTTGTTGTCCGATTCGATCTCTTTGACGGTATTATTAAGAATATCTTCGAGACTTTTGATGTTGTTGGCAATCTCTTTGCTCGTGGTAAAGCCCAAAATGGTTAAGATCAAAGAGAGCAACCAGAAGAACCCTGCAACAACTAAAATGGTGATGTATTTGAGTACATGTTCATCGGTCTCTTTCCAGAGGGCTTGTTCGATCTCTTTTTGGATCTGAGCAAACTGGTCAATCTTGTCGGTATTCATAATGAACCAACTTACAGGATCGATGGTGTACTCTCCGTTGTTAATGTTGGGTTGAAGCTTAGAGTAGCTGGTCTCAATCTCTCGGTTGATCTTTTTATAATCTTTGGTATCGATGTGGCTAAAGATCTTATCTTTTAAGATATCATCACGGATCTCTAGTGGACTAAAGGTATTGGATTTGCTCTTGACCTGATTCCAAAAGGTGATCTCTTTTTGGGTCATGGCGATTTTTCGCATCAAGAAGTAGCTTACAAAATCTCGCTCTAGAGAAGAGTTCTCTGTTGCAATATAGAGCTGAGAGAGTGAGGTGATGAGTGAAGATATCTTATCGTTGAGCTTATAGTGGTTAATAAGTAACTCTTGTTCTAATATTGGCTTGGTAAGATTCTTGGTGAACTTCTCATAAAAGGCGATGGCAAATGGGATCTCTTGGTTATCGATCTTTTTACGCAGAGCAGGAAGCTGAGCAAGATTATTAAATATATGTTGATGGTCATAGCTTCGTTCAGAGTTTTGAAGTCCTGAGAAGTAGAAGTCATGATCAATGGAGACAATGTTCTCTTTTGCTTTACGAATGGCGGCATCGGTCTCTACTCTTTGGCGTGCAAGCTCATTGGTTGCGTGTGTACCATGAGAGCCCAATACAATAGAGGAGAGACCTCGCTCTTTACCAATTTGAGTGATCATCTTGTTGAAGTAAACATTGTTTTTAATGATCTGTTTGAGTTCATCTGCTTTATAGTACTCCCCATACGAGATAAAGAGGAAGTAGCTTGAGACAATGAAGAGCAAGATGATGGGCAGTATGCTAATGAGTTTTAGTTTGTTGTTAATTCGCATTACTCTCTCCTAAGGCTTGCATTTTATAGTGAATCCGCTTGTTTCATGTAGTCCTCTAATGAGATAAATAGACCCCAATATTTAGTAAAGAGTGGTTCAAGTTTATTGTAATCGGTACAGAATTGAATCTCTTCGAGTACATCAGCAAGCTCATTAATACGAAGGTTACTGGCCGCTCCTTTGAGTTTGTGTCCAAGTTCATGGATGTTGTCCATGTCTTTTTGATAATAGGAGGTTAAGAGATGGTCTTTATCATGGTGTGCTTGCTCAATAAAATCGTTAACAAACTCTTCAATCAGTACTACAGGAAGGTTCAACTCTTCGGCTGCAATCTTGGGATCATAGTTGATTGGTAATGGTTTAACATTGTCTAGCGTAAAGCTTGGATTCTCTTCATTTTCTACTGTTGAGGGTTTACTCTCTGGGGTTGTTTTTTCTTCTAGATCCAAGATTTCTAAATCATCAAACTCTTCGAACTCATCAAGTGGTGCTAGCTCGGGTTCTTTTTTACTCTCAGGTTTGATCTCTAAAGAGGGCTCTTTCTCTTCTTTTGGAGACTCAATGGTCTGAAGAAGGTCGGTAAAGGTACTCTGGAGCTCTTCCTCTTTTTCGGGAGATTTAAGTGGATCCTCTTCGATGAGGAGATCATCCTCTTCCATATCGTCTGGTTTTTTTAGGGTTAAAAGTGCCAGTTTGGTGTAGTACTCATCAATGTAGGGAAGACGCTCAGCTTTGGAGAGTTTTTTGATCTTTAAAAGTAGAATATTAATGTTTGGAATCTTAAGTGTCAATGCCAAGTTCGAGAGGTTCTTAATCGCTTTATCATCTCCCTCTTGGAGACGTTTCTCGTCGATAATCGACTGGTCAATAAAGCTGTCAAGATAGAGTTTATAATCCTCGACACTAAGTCCAATCTCTTTGGAGATCTTCTCAACATTCAGATAGATGGGTTTATAGTTGATTTGAAGGTTCTCTATCTTGTTGGAGGTTTCAATAATATTACTTAGTTTTATAAGATTGATCTCTCCCTCTTTGGCATAGAGTAGGGTTGTGGTGAAGTTTGCCTCTATCTTTTTGCTTTTGAGTTGAATGGTGAGTCTGTTATTATCAAACGATATCTTCTTTTCAATCTCTTGGTGGTTAAGATCCTCAAAGCTTCTCTCTCCTAAGAGTTGGATAAACTCACGGTCTGCTAATATAAGTTCATTTTTTGTATTGTATCCGTAGTACATGGTTGCTTTACCTCTTATTATCATATTGAGCGTAACGCTCAATCTCTTCTTCTATATCAATTTTAGATGCGGGTTTATGTACAATAATAAAACCGATGACATTGCCATCTTTGTCATATTTGGGTGTGCAGTGGACATTACTCCAAAAGTACATCCCATCACGACGTATATTTTTAAGTGTGCTAAACCACTGCTTCATCCGCTTGTCCGTTGACCAGAGCTTTTCATAGATCTCATCGGGAACATCTTTGTGTTTAAAGATGCGGTGATTTTTGCCAATGAGCTCATGTTTCCTAAAGCCAGTTACTTCGGCAAAGTTTGAATTTGCAAAAGTGATAATACCATTTGTGTCTATCTCGTATATTAAATTATTTTCATAGGTATATTCAATATCTAATGCAATTAAGTGTTGCACATGGTTCCTTTCTAAAATAGTTATATGAATTTTACACTCCAGTAACTTTATTATAAAATTACTAAGAGATTATTTAAATGATTCTATTTGCTAAAATTAAAGATTATTTTTAAGAAAAATTTTACATTTTATATTGATCCATGTTCTGTTGAATAGATTTTTATTATTTTTTAATAGAATCTGTTTTTAGAATAGTAGCAATTTTTTGACTACTAGCAACTGAAATCTCCTCAAAAGAGGCTTGATTTATTGCTTCAAAAGTTCCAAAGTAATTTAGGAGTTTTTTTAGTGTTGCAGGACCAATCCCTTTTTTTTCTAAAAGGCTATTTTTTTGATCGATTTTGCGTTTTTTAGCTTGATGGTAGCTGAGTGCAAATCGATGAGCCTCATCGCGTAGTCGTTGTACCCACTGTAGCCGTTTGTCCGAAGGAGAGAGCTCAAAAACACTTGTTTGAGTATAAATAATATCTCGTGCTGCTCCTTTGGCTCGGTGTGCTTTGGCATCGAGTTTCTCTTTGGCAATGGCAATCACCTCAAGATCAATTCGTGTGGGTTTGAGTAGCTCTAGAGCCAGCTGTCTAAGGGTCTCACCCCCGTCGAGTATCCAAAGATCAGGAGGCGGATTTTTTGCAAAAGATTCAATTCGTCGTGTGAGCATCTCTTGCATCTGTGCATACTCATCTTTGGCAAGCAGTTCATAGCGTCGGAAATCTGATCGAACCCATTCTCCATTATCCCAGACCACCATGGCACCTACGGTAGCGGAGCCCATCATATGAGAGTTATCAAAAATCTCTACACGATAAGGGGGCTTTTCAAGCTCAAAAAGGGCTTGGATTTTTGGCTCTATCTCTTCTGCTTTTGGAAGTTTTTTAAGATGCTCTTGGGCATTTTTTTGGGCAAGTTCAATGAGTCGGGCTTTGTTTCCTCGTTGGGGATGCACAATATTAATGGTTTTTCCAAGACGTTCAGAGAGGAGCTGGCTAACGCTCTCTTGTTCATCAAAGGGGTGAGCTACTAGAATGGTCTGGCTTAGTGGAGGACGATCTTGGGTATAAAAGTTAAGTAGGGTCTGTTTGTAGAGCTCATTGGTACTCTCTAGGTCTACTCCACGAAAATGTGTCATGTCTGAGGCAGTAATTTTCCCCTCTCTCATAAAGAGCTTAACCACCACTCCATGGGTCTCTTTGGTGGTAATGGCAAAGATATCCAAATTCTCTCGATTGGCAAGATCGATCTGGGAGTGTAGGCTTAAAGATTGAATACTCTCAATACGGTCTCGGTAGCTTGCTGCCTCTTCATAACGCTCTTGCATGGCAAGCTCCCCCATGCGTTGGGCAAGCTTATCGATAAGAAGGCTTCGTTGCTCTATAGCATTTTTCGCATCATGGATGATCGCTTGATAGGCTTGAGGGGTGATTTTTCCTTCGCAGGGAGCTAGACATCGTTTGATCTGATAGAAAAGACACGCTTTGCCTTGGTTAAGGCAGGATTTTTTTTGAACCAAAGGAAAGATCTCATAGAGGCTCTCTAGGAGTGCTTTGGCTCCTTTGGGAAAGGGACCATAGTAGGTTATTTTAGCCCCCTTAATGATTTTTCGGGTCAACTCAAATCGAGGAAAAGGGAGAGACTCATCAATATAAATATAGGGATAGGTTTTATCATCTCGTAGTAGGATATTATATTTGGGTTTGAGTTGTTTAATAAGGCTATTTTCTAGAATTAATGCGTCATGTTCACTCTCGACTACCATATACTCAATGCTTTTGACTTGATTGAGCATTTGAATAATACGCTTTTCAAGTTGAGGATTAGGGTGCAGATTTGGGGTAAAACGCCAGTAGCTTTTGAGTCGATTTTTGAGGTTTTTAGCCTTACCCACATAGAGTAGACGACCATTGTCATCGAAGTACTGATAGACACCCGCTTGAGAAGGAAGATGTTGAAGGGTGCTTAAGATGGTGTTATAGGGCACTATTGTCCCCCTTTGATAATCGATTGGATACGTAAAAAGGCATCCTCTAGATCAGGGTCTTGACTCTGGATAGAAAACTCACCCGATGCCATTTCTTGATAGTGAGGAACGGTGTCGCTTGGGGTGGACTCTTTAAAAATGGAGCGATATCGAGAGTTAAAGAGTACGACTTTACTCGCTTTTAGGTTTTTACACTGTGCATCACTCTTTCCAAGAAGGGTTAAAAGAGAAATAAAGAGTTCTTTATTATAATTAAGTTCCATTTTAAAACCAGGATGCGAGAGGGCCACAAAGAGTGTATCTTCTCGAACATAGACAAAAGCGATCGCTTTTTGGAATCTTGGGGTGAGGAGTGATATAAACTTTTGATAACAGTAGTGACTCTTAAGTAATCTAAATTGAGGTAGGTTTTGGATATGCGACAGTATGGTATTGGCTCGTTTCATGTGTTGATTATAGCATCTTTTCTTTTAGTGATAAATGGATGTGGATACAAGGCAGACCCGTATTGGGTGAACCAGACAGATAAATCTGACAAAAAGTAAAGGGGGAGAGAAGATGAAAAAATATGATGTTTTAATTATTGGTGCAGGAATTGCGGGACTCTATGCTGCGATGAACCTACCCAAAGAGAAGCGGGTCTTGGTGGTCTGTAAAGATATTCCATGGGAGTGTAATACCTTTTATGCCCAAGGGGGAATGGTCACAGCACTCAACGAAGAGGATATTCCTGTACATGTCGAAGATACCATGGCAGCAGGGGCGTACCATAATGATCGTGAAGCGGTTGAGATTATGAGCCGTACCTCGATTGAGACTACTCGTGATATTATCGATCGTGGGATGGAATTTGATACCGATGAGGCGGGCAATATTCTCTACACCAAAGAGGCTGCCCACTCTACTGAGCGTATTGTCCACGCAGGTGGGGATGCAACAGGGCGGTACATGCACTACTTTATGATGGTACAGAACAAGCATCAACTCCAAAGAAATACGTTGGTTTATGATCTACTGATCGAAAATGGTCGTTGTTTTGGGGTCAATGCACTGGTAAACTATCGCCATGAGACGATTTTAGCAGATGATGTAATTATTGCTTCAGGTGGGGTAGGGTCACTTTATGAGTACAATACCAACTCTCGAACGGTCTCTGCCGATATTCATGGGATCTGTGTAGAAAAAGGAATTGAGCTACGCGATATGGAGATGATGCAGTTTCACCCCACGGTCTTTGTCAAGACACCATTTGCACGAAAACTACTCCTTACCGAAGCCCTACGTGGAGAGGGGGCATGGGTGGTCGATGAACAGGGAAGACGCTTTTTGTTTGATTACGATGAGCGAGGAGAGCTTGCAAGTCGGGATATTGTGAGTCGAGCCATTTTTGATCATAAACGTAAAACCAACCAAGAGGTCTATTTGGACTTTTCTATGTTCGAAGCAGAGTGGTTTGCCAAACGTTTCCCAAATATCACACGAACCTTTGATGCATTGGGGTATAAGTTTCCTCATGATCGTGTACCCATCTCTCCTGCATTTCACTATGCAGTTGGGGGAATTAAGTCCGATACCAATGGTTGTGTAGAGGGGATTGAAGGGCTCTATGTGATTGGCGAAGCTGCCTCAACAGGAGTCCATGGAGCCAACCGACTTGCATCGAATTCACTCCTTGAGGGGGTAGTTTTTGCTAAACGTGCAGTGGATCACCTACTTGGAAAAGAGCATGTTGGAGTTAAGGTACCTACCTTTGATAAAGAGTATAAAAATATCGTACATCACGAAAAAGATATCGAATACAAACATCGCTTGCGTAAAATCATGTGGGAAGATATGGGAGTGATGCGAACAAAAAAAGGGCTACTCGAGGCTAAAAATGCAATTTTTGATATGAAAAACCGCGATATCGGACGACTCTTAGAGTTGCGACTCAATACCGCTTCTGCCATTGTCGATGCCGCACTCAAACGCAAAGAGAGTTTAGGAACACATTATATTGAGTAGCTCTTTAAGCGAATACAAACACATTATATTTAAATTTAATAAATAGCATTTTAAGTAGCCTCTTGAAGTGTTACAAAATGTATTGATTTAAGGCTTTTGGGTGGCTCCAGTTTAATCGTTATGAAAATTATAGAATTTTAACTATAATAAGAACAAATTAAAACGATTAGATCTTTTAAAGATTTAGTGTAACTGGAGGTAACATGCACGATCAACTACATTTGACCACCACATGGGTGGGAATGCTATCTTTGATTGTCTTTGTGGTAGGCTACTACTTCATTGCAACCGAAGATAAATATCACGTTAACAAAGCTAAACCAGCACTCTTTGCGGGGACTGGGATTTTTATGCTTATTGGACTCTATGTTTCTATGACAGGGGATCATCAGCTTGGAGAGCATCTTCATGAAGAGATCAATCACTTGATTGTCGAGATTGCAGGAATCTTCTTTTTCCTTTTTGTAGCAATGACCTACATCGAAGCGATGATTGACCGAGGGGTCTTTTCGGCACTACGGTACAGTCTGGTCTCTAAAGGCTATAGCTATAAAAAGCTCTTTTGGGTAACAGGGTTCTTGGCATTTTTTATCTCGCCTGTGGCGGACAATTTGACCACGGCATTGATTCTCTCTACCGTACTTATTACCATTGATAAAGAGAACAAAGAGTTTTTGGTTCCAAGTGCGATTAATATTGTTGTTGCTGCCAATGCAGGAGGAGCATGGTCACCGTTTGGAGACATTACAACCTTAATGGTATGGGTTGATGGACGGGCAAACTTTACAGAATTTCTGTTCCTTTTCCCTGCGGCTTTTGTTGGGTGGATGGTAACGGCATTCTTGTTGAGCCGTTTTATTCCAGATGGAACTCCTCCTTTTAGTGCAGACGAAGAGAAAGCAGAGATTCTAGAGGGTGGAAAGCAGATTATTGGACTTTTTGCCATGACCATTGTTTTGGCAGTTATTTCACATCAACTGCTTCACCTTCCTGCAATGTGGGGAATGATGTTTGGTTTAGCGATCTTAAAGCTTTATGTCTATTTTCTTAACAATCGAAATCGACATCGTGATGATGACGAGAATGATACCGAGAAGATTAATGCCTTCTCTTGGATTGCCAAGATCGAAAATGACACACTTCTCTTTTTCTTTGGTATCTTAGCTGCGGTTGGTGGATTACACTTCCTTGGGTTCTTGGAGTACTTTACTGCACTCTATGATAGTTTTGGTCCTACAGTGGTTAATATTGGGGTTGGGTTCCTTTCTGCTGTGGTAGATAATGTTCCTGTCATGTCAGCAGTACTTAAAGCCGATCCTAATATGGGATCTACTGTAATGGAGATTCAAGAGCAATGGATGCTTGTTACCATGACAGCGGGTGTGGGTGGAAGCCTTATCTCGTTTGGTTCTGCAGCAGGTGTTGGGGTAATGGGTAAACTTCATGGTATCTATACCTTCTCTTCACACATGAAGCTCGCATGGACAGTATTGGTTGGATACTTCGTCTCTGTGGCGATCTGGTATGTGCAATTTAGTGTGTTGCATATCGGTTAATTCAATGCAGGGTGGGCAGTGATGCCCACGCTCAGAAAGATATTGTATAATTCAATTTTTAATACCCAAAAATTGAATTATACAACAAGGAAACAATAGATGAAACAAGTACCCATCCTCGTACTCGACTTCGGTTCACAATATACACAACTTATCGCTAGAAAACTTAGAGAGAGTGGCGTCTACTGCGAAGTAGTGCCTTATCGCGAAGATATCGAAGCCATTAAAGCACGTCGACCTCAAGGTTTGATCCTCTCTGGTGGACCTGCATCGGTGTATGCCAAAGATGCGTACAAACCAAGCGAAGAGATTTGGGACTTAGGTTTACCTATTATGGGAATCTGTTATGGAATGCAGCTCATTACCCAGCACTTTGGTGGTGAGGTGGTTGCTGCAGATCATCATGAGTATGGCAAAGCAAAGCTTCATATTATGGATTCTCCGATTTTTAAAGGAATGACCGACAATGAGACGGTCTGGATGAGTCACGGAGACCGAGCTGAGCGAATTCCCGAAGGGTTTGAGGTGATTGGAACTTCTGAGAACTCTCCTTATGCGGCCATTGCCAATGAGGAGAAAAAGATCTATGCGTTTCAGTTTCACCCCGAAGTGCATCACTCAGTAGAGGGAACCAAGTTGCTTAAAAACTTTGCTAAGTACATCTGTGGGTGTGAGAGCACATGGAACATGGGAAGCTTTGCCAAAGAGAAGATTAAACAGATTCAAGATCAAGTTGGGGACAAAAAAGTTCTCTGTGGTGTGAGCGGTGGAGTGGACTCTTCTGTGGTTGCTGCCATGCTTAATGAAGCCCTTCCAAAAGAGCAACTGATCTGTGTTTTTGTTGATCAAGGATTACTTAGAAAGAATGAGGCAGAGGATGTTCAAAACATGTTTAGACTTTTGGATATTCCACTGATTACCGTAGATGCCAAAGAGGAGTTTATGGAGGTACTCAAAGGGGTGAGTGACCCTGAGACCAAACGTAAAGCCATTGGTGAGAAGTTTATCGAGGTCTTTGATCGTGAAGCAAAAAAACATACTGATGTGGCATTTTTGGCTCAAGGAACCCTCTATACGGATGTGATTGAGTCGGTCTCGGTTAAAGGTCCATCAAAGACCATTAAGTCTCATCACAATGTGGGAGGATTGCCTGATTGGATGACCTTTGAGTTGGTTGAACCCCTTCGAGAGATCTTTAAAGATGAAGTACGAAAATTGGGTCTAGAGTTGGGACTGCCTAAAGACATGATTGGTCGTCACCCTTTCCCTGGACCAGGTTTAGCGATTCGTACCATGGGGGCAGTAACCGAAGAGGGACTACACCTGATTCGAGAGTCTGATGCCATCATGCAGGAGGAGCTTAAAGCCACAGGATATTATGATAAAGTATGGCAGGCATTTACCGTCTTGTTAAATGTCCAATCTGTTGGAGTCATGGGGGATAACCGTACGTATGACAATACCGTTTGTATTCGAATGGTAGAGTCTGTCGATGGAATGACTGCGACTTTTGCTCATGTACCGCATGACGTATTAGAGCGAATGAGTCGACGGATTATCAATGAGATTGATGGGATTAATCGGGTCGTTTACGATATCTCATCTAAACCACCTGCAACCATTGAGTGGGAGTAGTATAGATATAAAGGAGTAGCATCATGTTTGGGAGAGAGTTAGGAGCTCTATTGGTATTGGGGGTTGTGAGTATCCATGCAATGGGGCCGACCATCAATTACGATGAGAAGTTTGATCAAGAGGTTCAACAAGGGATTGTCAAAGATGTTCAGATGGATAGCCGTCAGCGTCTAGAGGGGCTACATCTGGTAAGTTTGGTATTTCAAGAGAAAACTACACGAACTCCTGATGGAAAAGAGATTAAAAAGAATCAACCCGTTAGTCGTGTAGAGCGGGGGAGTCGGGTGGTTTATATTAACCGCCTTATCAATGAAACGGGGCAAAACAAGCGGGATATTGTGGTTAAAAACCCCATGCCAAATGGGACAGAGTATGTTGCAGGTTCTGCCATCTGTGATGCAGGGTGTACCATTAGCTACTCCTCAGATGGGGGGAGAAGCTTTACGACCCAAGAAGAGGCAGGGGTGCACTATACCGATTTGGAGTTCTACTTTAAGGAGGTTCCAGCCAACAAGGAGCTGAGAATGGGCTTTCGTGCCATTGTCAAATAAATATTTTTAGGGGGAGATCTTTTTTTGGAAAATATATTAATCATTTTAATTGCCGTCACCGCAATATCTACAATCATCAACGTCTTTTTAAAAAAGTTTGATATACCAACAGTTATTGGGTATATTATTACAGGGCTCATCGCCATGCAAATTTTCAATTTCGGAGAACATTCTCAGGAGAGTTTAGCAGAGTTGGCGGAGTTTGGTATTGTCTTTTTAATGTTTACCATTGGATTAGAGTTCTCTATTGGTCACATGAAGTCAATGAAAAAAGAGGTCTTTGTCTACGGGGCATTGCAGGTAATTCTTAGTGGATCAATCTTTACTTTTTTGGCTATCTATTTAGCCCATTTAGAGGTAAAAAGTGCCATTGTTGTTGGTTTTGCTTTGGCACTCTCCTCTACGGCAATTGTCCTAAAAGTACTCAACGAGAAGAACCAGATTCATACCAGTTATGGGCGTAATGCTGTAGGAATTTTGATCTTTCAAGATCTTGCAGTAATTCCCATTTTGTTGATGATCTCTATTTTTACAACCGAGACGGAGAGTTCTGTTGCCGAGCTTTTGTGGCATACCCTTTTGAGTGCAATGGTTGTTTTTTTGATTCTCTTTGTGGCGGGTAAGTACTTTATTGAGCGTTTTTTTGATTGGGTGATTGCCTCAAACTCTGAAGAGATCTTTTTGGGGGCAGTACTTTTGACGGTTATTGCTGCTTCTGTGGTAGCAGAACTTTTTGGTTTTTCTTACTCTTTGGGGGCTTTTATTGCAGGGATGACCATTGCCGAGACCAAATTTCGTTATCGTATCGAAGCGGATTTGGTTCCTTTTAGAGACATCTTATTGGGAATTTTCTTTATTACCATTGGAATGCAGATTGATCTAAGTATTGTGTTGGACTATGGTTGGGTTATTCTTGAACTTTTAGTCGGTATTATGCTTTTAAAAGCGTTAATCCTCTTTGGAACACTACGCAGTTTTATGCAAAACCGTACGGCGGTTAAGAGTGCACTCTCTCTAATGCAGGTGGGTGAATTTGCACTAGCGATCTTTGCTTTGGCATATCACAGTCACTTGATCTCTTCCGATGTTAATCAGGTTTTGATTTTAACGGTGGTGCTTTCGATGATTTTAACACCTTTTATTTTGAATAATATTAAGGGCTTAGCAAACTTCTTTTTTAAGGAGCCCACCAAATTGCGAGAAAGAGCAATCAAGTCAACAGGGTATGACAACCATATTATTATCTGTGGGTATGGACCCATGGGGCAGAAACTTGCCAAGATCTTTAAGGCTAAAAAACTGCTCTATGTGATCTTAGAGCATGATATTCGTTTAGTAGATCGTGCCATCGAAGAGGGAGAGAGTGCTATTTTCCTTGCCAATGCAGCACAACGAGGGGTACTTGAGCACTTCTGTATTAAAAATGCTACGGCTATTGTGGTTGCAATTGACAATCCGCATAAATTGCGTCTGATTTGTGAGAATATCGACTCTTTTAATGCGGATATCAATACTATTGTTAATGTAAGAAACAGCTCGCAAGCTCAGACCATTGCCGATCTAAATATTAACAATGTGGTGATTAGTCAAGACATTATCTCCGATATTTTAGTGGAGCGGGTTTTGGAGTGTGACCTTATCTTCGGTAGTTAAACAGGCTTTAGCATCGAGGATATCCTGTTGAATTTGGGCTTTGAGTTCTAAGAGGCTATTGAATTTTTTATTATCACGAATAAAATCAATAAATGCCAAGCGAATCTCTCCCTCTATGGGGGGGAGATTATGATCTAAAATATGGGTCTCTACGGCAAAATTCCCATCGGTACTTACACGATGACCAATAAAGCTAACACTATTATACCATGTACCTTGAAGATAACTTTTTGTGGCATAAACACCCTCTTTGGGAAGGAGATAGTTGTCTACTTTGAGATTGAGTGTTGCAAAGAGTTGCTCTTTACCAAGTCCTTGCCCTTGGATGATCTTTCCTACAATGGTGTAGTGACGATTGAGCAGTTGGTTGGTAAAACGAATTTCGCCATTTTGAATATACTCTTTAATCGATCGAGAGTGGATAGAGATCCTTTGATACTTAACTTCTGGAATAATCTTAACTTCACCACAAAAGAGCTCTTGTAGCTTTTGGGTATCGCCCTTTTTTTGGTGTCCAAATCCAAAATCATACCCCACTACAATGGTCTCTAAGGCAGGAAAATCGTGGGTAAGTTGCTGGATAAAAGCATCAGCGGAGAGGGATTTTATTTTTTGAAGATGGTAGAAAAAAGAGGGTTTTTGAATATACTCTACCCGTCGATACCCAGGAGTAATAACCGATTGGTTTCGTTCGATAATCACCACCGCTTGGGCATGAGCAATCAGGGCTTGATGTCCACGGTGTACCCCATCAAAAGAGCCAATAGCGATGGATTTTATACGATTACGATACATCACACTGCTTACCTATGCTTTAGAGAAGTGATAGAGAATCTCAATATTGCCTGATTTCCCACTAAGCTTAGAGGGGGCATGGTGGCATAATTTCCAGTTAAGTCGTTTTGTCTCTGATTCAAATTTGGTTTGGGCATGATCAATGGCATCTTGGTCAACCACTACCCCTTTGCTGTCGCGTTTGACTCCTCTGCCTACTTCAAACTGGGGTTTAAAGAGTATGATTATATCATCGCAAGCGAGTCTATCGATATCATCAAGGATCTGTAGAATAGAGATAAATGAGACATCACAAGTAACCAGATCAAAAGGTTTAGGGTGTATAAAGGTACGAATATCGGTCTCTTCAAAGAGGTCAATACGGGGATCTTCTCGTAATGAATGGTGCAGTTGTGCTACGCCAACATCGACCGCACAAACAGAAGAGACCCTATTTTCTAGAAGAATCTGAACAAATCCACCTGTACTAGATCCTATATCTAGTGCATTTTTTCCAGAGAGATCCATGGGATACTCTTCGAGGAAAAAAGCCAACTTTTTAGCCGCTCGACTGACGTAAAACTTCTCTTGATCGATATCGATTTGGCTCTTTTCATTACAGGGGGTAGCAGGTTTTGCCTGTTTACCATCGATAAAAACTTTTCCTCGTTTAATGGCATCGAGTGCACGATTACGGCTCTCAAAAAAACCCTGTTGAACCAGATATTTATCAGCTCGTATCATCGTTGCTCCAGTACTTCACGAATATTGGCAAGGGCGATATAGTTGGTGGTACGTCCCTCTTTAAAAGTTGCTAAGATCTTATGTTTTGCAAGAGCTTTGAGGTATTTTCTTGCGGTATTTTCTGAGATATCATAATCGTTGGTAATCTCTTTAACAGTAAAAATTCGTCCAGGGTTTTTCATTGCTTTTTTCACGATATCTTTTTGGATAAAGTTGAGTTCTTCCCCAATATCAGAATCCTCAAGCAGTACTAGAACCTCTTTGAACTCACGGCTCTTAGCATCGAGGTAACCAAAGAGTTCATCCATGGCACGTAGAATAATATCAGCTTGATAGTAGATAAAGTAGGTGAGATCATTCTCATCAATTTCACTATAGAGGTATGCCATACCGTATTGGACAGGAGCCTCTTTGAGCAGTTTAGAGATTGAGAGATACTCAAAAAAACTAAAGCCGTTTTTGAGCATAAACCAATAAAAGATTGCTCGTGCAGTTCGACCGTTACCATCGGCAAAGGGGTGTTCGTAGCCAATCATAAAATGGAGAATAATTGCTTTGACGATGGGGTCAATAAAACTTTTACCCTCGTCGCCAGAGTGGTTGGTATTGGCAAAGTTACAAAGCTGTTCAAGACGTGTTTCAATCTGCTCAAAACTGGGTGGTTGATGGAGTATTTCTCCATCGATACCATTGGAGATAACAATTTCATTATCGGTTCGGAACTCTCCTGAAATTACACCATTTTGGTGGGTACCTTCTGTGGCAATCTGGTGAAAGTGTCGAATCATCTCGATACTTAAAGGAGCATCTTTGAGCTGTTTGACCTCATTCATGAGTAGATAGTTATTTAGAATCATCTGCTCATCTTCACTTTTGGGTTTACGTGCGTCAACGAGCATCTTTTTGGCAATGCGTCGGGTGGTGGATGCCCCTTCGAGTTGGGCAGAGTTGATCGCCTCCTCCATGATTAATGAGGAGATAAGATATTTCTGTTGAATAGAGTTGGTAGGGGTTCCTTCGCCTGAGAGCTTGGCAATTTTATAGAGCTTGGCTTGGAGTGAATCGGGCACACAGAAATGAAACTCGCACCCTTTGGCATCGAGCAGTTCAACTGGTTTGCGTTTGGTAAAACGAACCCATTTGGTAATAAGCCATGCTTTTTGGGGATCATGCCCTTTGGGAACCCGCCACTTAAACTGATCCCAATAGAGGTAACGACCACGTTTATCGGTCTCCGAGAAGTACTCCATGAGGTAGCTCTCTTGTTGAAGAGTCAGCATGATTTGGGGCAGTTGATTGATATCAAAATGGACAGGAGCTTTTTCGATGCGTGATTTTGCCATTTTCCCTCTTTTAAACGCAAATTTATATTTTTGCGTTATTGTAGCATCTTTTTATAAACACTGACTTATTAAAATAAATTTATTATACTAATGAAAATTATTGATCAATATTTAAATGATGAATAGTTAATTATTAGACATTTTTATGATTTTTAGTAACAAACTCTAAAATATCGCAAAATAATCCCTATTTATCGATCAAATTCATTTATCTATCAACTTACTTATCTATAATTATTGTTGAAATAGAGAGGGTTTTCTTCTCTCTCTAAATAAAGTTTTTTACTAAAAGGATTGGTATGATCAAAAATATTTTAGCGTTGGTCGGTACAGTGTTTGTTATCGGTTTACTGTTTGCGTTTGTTAAGTTTGGAGATAAAATTTCTCAGGTTGGTAAACTTGACCCTCAAGCAATTCCTACCTACATGAAGATGTTCGATACAGTTTTAGAGACTGGTGATGCAGCTAAAGGTATGGTTATTAAGCGAAAGCTTAAAATTGAAGAGGGTGAAGATCCTAAAGAGGCGATTGAAGAGGCGATTGAAATTATGGATGCTGTGGGTGAAGAGTATGGTCTTGCCATGGTTGATACCAAGTTGATGTCTCGAGGAGAAAAAGATGATAAAGGTGTCTATCAGCCCTATATTCGAATTCGATCTTACTGTTCTCCTACCATTGCTAAAAAATTCTTAGCATACTCTCCTGAGTTTATTGGATTTATGCCTTGTCGATTGGGAATTGTAGAAGATCCTGAAACACACGATATCTATATCTATACCATGTCTCTTGATTTGATGATTGCAGGAGGAAAAACCCTTCCACCAGAACTTCTTAAATTGGCGAATGAGGTCAAAGAGGGAATGTACAGCATGCTAGATAAATCAGCAGCACGTGAAGAGGACTAATCTCTCTTTATCATGATACCCCTTGGGTGGGGTATCTCTTTTCTTTTTTTAAATCCTCTTTTATTTTCCTTTAAAAACACTCCCTAGTATCCCTTTGATAGCCTCATCGGCAATCATCTCAATCGTCGTTGCTGAAGTGTTGGCAAGTGAGACTTGTGTTTCGGTTTGAGGATGAGACGAAGATCTTGATTATCAGATTTAGTAATAATCATTTATTTTTTTATTGGTAAATTTTGAATAGACTTTTACCTATCTATTATTTGAAGAGATATTTTACTATTTTTTAAATATAGATAAATAATAAAATTAAGGAAAAAGAAAATGAATATTTTAAGAAATTTGGGGGGGTAAATCTTATATCTCTCTAGCTACAATACTTATGGGGTTGACAGTTAATATTGATGCAGGATTTATAGAGAATCAAATATCAGAGGTAAATCAGAAAATAGCTCAAGATTTAGAAGCTAGAATCAAAGAAAAAGAGAGAAAAGAACTTCAAATAGAACCTAAAAAGTATAGCATTCCAAAAGTTTATGATCAAGGTCTTTATAATCTCTTAAATTTAAAAGAGGGTGAAAAAGGTTTTGTAGATGATAAACAAGAGATAAAATTACGTGTGACAATTGATTTTAATAGAGTAAAAAAAGAAGTCTCAAATATTTCGTCTACTTCTGTTATTAATGAGGATGGTAAAAGTATCACTACTCGAAATGGTAAAGTAATTAGTGAAGAGGAGATTTTAAAAGAGAATGAGGAGATAAAAAAGAAAAGTAGAGCTTACTTAATAAAGAAAAAAGAGAGTATCGGAAAATCACTTAGATTATTTAAGATGGAGAACCCTTTATTACAGGATAATAAAGAGTTAGATAAGGCTATAGAGAATGGAAAAAATAGTTTTGAGCTTATCTTGAAAAAAGGAGATATTAAAAGATTTGTTGATTATAATTCTAAATCTTTGATTTTTATCTCATTAGCCCCTATGAGTGATAATACCATTGCTGATGCAATGTTATCAACAAAGGTTGATCCGTGGGCATTAGATTATTCAAATCGTAGAGGAGATGATATAGGTATATATATTAGTGAATCAGCGGGATGTCCTGTAAATAGTTTTACTACTGATTATATGAGACTTGGAGAGGATACAAGTAGTGACCATAGTGAAAATGTAATTGGTATTGCAAGAGAGGTATCACCTGATTCATATATCTATTGTAAAAGATTATCTACAGGTCCAACATTACCGAATAGTAGTGACCGTTCAGGTCATAATGGAAATCCATCGGTATTCGTTGAATCATACTCTTTTGCTTATTTGTATGGGAGTCAAAATGATGAATATACAAATGAATATAGAAACCATGATGCAGAGTGGGATAACGAAGTATTAGACCATAATGAAATTGTAATAGTTGCAGCAGGAAATAATAATGCAAATCATGGGAATGAAATTTCTTCTCCAGGAAAAGGATTTAATGTAATTACTGTTGGAAACTATAATGATGCAACCGATACAATTAGTTCTGGTTCTTGTTATATTGACCCTGAAATAGGTATTAATAAACCTGAAGTTTCAGCTCCAGGAACAAATATTACGGCAGGTGGACATACCCTGAGTGGAACAAGTATGGCTACCCCTCATATTGCAGGTTTTGCTGCTGATTTACTCTCTAAATACTCATGGTTACAATTGCGTCCTTATTGGTTTAAGTCTCTTCTTTTGGCAACATCAACAAAATCTATTAATGGAGGAGAAGATAAAGTAGGTGTAGGAGGAATTGATTTTTATGATGCTGTTTATAATGGCAAAAATACATATTGGACAGGTTCTTTTGATTATTGGAGTAGTCATGATGGTGGTATAATAAGCACAAAAATTGAAAAAGTATATAATCTAAGTGCAGGTAAGGATATGCGTGCTGCAATTTCTTGGTTGAATGATGGGGATTATACTTTAGCACATAGAACAGATACTCATGCTATTGGTAAAGATTATGACCCAAATGGTAATTATGTAGGAGGTAGTACCTCTAGTAATGACTCTTATGAGGTAGTAGATTTTCATACAGATATATCAGGTAATTATAAATTTATAATTAATGAATATGCTGATAGAGATACTAGGACATCAATGTATTTAGGTCTTTCTGTTAGTTGGTAATAAAAAGATATCTCCAAAATTTTTTTGGAGATATCTTATAAAATCTACATTTTTTTATTATATACTGTTTTATACAAAAACATACAGGGAGTTAAAAATGAAAAAAATAACCATCATTATTCTATTAGTTATCGGATTTAGTGGATGTGGGAGTAACGCTACAAAAAAGAGTAATCAAGTGGTCAAAAATCTTGTTACGATGGAAGCCAATAGCCTATTTAATGAAGAAAAGCTTTATCTTCATGCTAAATATTTTGAAAAAATAGACAATCAGGAAGCATTAGATATATTTATTTCAGACCTCAATTATCGTCGAAATGATACCAATATATCGAGGATAGAGGTAGATTTTTCAAAATATAATGTTTTGATTTATTATACCAAATATAATGCTCGAAATCAGATTGATGAGTATCGTGAAGAGATTACAATAGAGAGTAATAACTCTGTAAAGATTGAGCAGATTTTTACAGGTCATACAAAAGAAGAAAATGAGTACTTTGGTGAAGCATTACAGTTGCGTCTTTATCAAATTGATAAGACTATTGAATATGTAGAGATGGTTCATGAAACTGAAATTTCCAAAATATCTATGGACGATCCCTCTAAACCGAGTCAAGATAGAGTGGTTAATTTCTTTGTGCATACACAAGGTTATGGAGAAGAGATGATTGAAGTTTTTGATGATAATAATAGCTATCAAATATTTTTAGACGAACAAAATATTACACAAAAACCAACCAAAGAGATAGATTTTGAACGTTATAGAGTACTCTATAGAGTGGTAATGGGTGGATATGGAGATATATCAAAAATAGCGGAGACCATAAGATTTTCAAAAGGAACGGAGGCAGAGATAATTGACAGGTATATTCATCCTAAATCTATGTATGGCTCTGTAAGTTCACCTGCATTATCGTATGATTTCTTAATTTATTTGATAGATAGAAAGATTGAATTAATTCGAATTTATGATGAGTATAAGGAGATTATTGAAGTGAATATGAGTGAGTAAAATCTGTTATAAAAGAGGAGAATAAGTAGCTACTCAAAATTAATTTCAAATCATTGGAAATGTGGCTGTAGCCTCATTATCTGATGAAGCTAAAGCATCATTTCTTTTTATTTACTTCTTAAATACTGACCCCAGCATCCCCTTAATTGCCCCTTGAATATCGGCAGGATAGATGACAAATTTACTGTTGGGTGATTGGCTCATCTTCTCTAGGGTGTTAATGTAGCGATCGCCAAGCAAGAACATTGCAGGAAGCTCTTTCTCTTTGACCGCATCGGCGATCATCTCAATGGCGGTTGCTGAAGCCGTAGCAAGCGAGACTTGGGCTTCGGCTTCGAGTTTGGCAGCTTCGAGCTTTCCTTGGGCTTCTAGGATGGCTGCATTTTTGTTTCCTTCTGCGGTGGTTTCAATGGCTCGACGTTCACGCTCTGCGGCGGCTTGACGTTCCATGGAGTCTTGCATCGAGGGGCTTGGGTTAATATCTTGAATCTCGACCGATTTAACCGTAACTCCCCAATCGGCAACATCATCAATAATGTTCTCCTTGAGCTTGGCTTTAATCATCTCACGGTTGCTCAGTGCCTCATCGAGTTTCATCTCACCAATAATTGAACGCAGTGTGGTCATAATTAGGCTAGAGATGGCAAGTTGAAAGTTCTCAACGCCATAGAGGGCATCCTTGGGGTTAGTAACCCGAACAAAGGCAATGGCATTGGTTCGAATAACGGCATTGTCTTTGGTAATAACCTCTTGTTGGGGAATATCCATAATAATGTCTCGTGTGGAGATGCGTTGACGGATACTCTCGATATAAGGGATAATAAAGTTAAGACCAGGTTTAAGTGTACGACTAAAGCGTCCAAGCTTTTCAACGATCCACTCCTCTCCTTGAGGAACAATATTGATCCCTTTATAGAGCGTAATAACAATGACCACCATTAAGATGGCAAGTAGATTTAATCCTTCCATGATGTTTCTCCTATTTTTGATTTATAGTGGGGCAACTTCGATAAGTTGTCCTTTGATATTAATAAGCTTAATCCGAGCCCCTTTGGGAATAGTGATATTGGCAGTAGCTTGCCACTCGGTATTGCCCAAGATGGGATGATCGAATTTTACTACGCCTCGATTATGTGGTTCAATCGTTTCTATTACCACCCCTTGGGTACCAAGAGCATAGTCTGATTGTCCTGATGAGTCATGAGGAGTATAGCTTTTAAGGTATTTAAACCAAAGCACAATAGAGAGCAGTGAGAGCACAATCCATAGCCCGAGTTGAACGCTAAGGGAGAGATTGAAAATGTTCTCCATCTCCCCTACAATCATCGCTGCAACGCCCAGTCCTAGCATCAAAAAAGTTCCTGTAAAAATCTCTACGGTTATCAAGATTAAACCCAAGGCAACCCAGTGCCACCAGAGCAGATGATTGGTCAAAAAATCCCACACGGCTTACTCCTTGTAATGTTTTAAAAAGTTGCTCTCTATTATACAGCAATAACCTAATTAACATAAGCAACCTTACGCTATAATCGCGAAATTTTTTAACCTCAAGGAATAGATAATGTCAACTTTAAACGTATATTATGACAAAGATTGTGATCTCGATATCATTAAATCAAAAACAGTAGCAATGATCGGATTCGGTTCACAAGGTCACGCACATGCTGAAAACTTAAGAGACTCAGGGGTCAATGTGGTCATTGGTCTAAGAAAAGATGGTAGCTCTTGGGCAAAAGCAGAAGCGAAGAACTTTGAAGTATTAACCGTAGCAGAGGCTTCAGCAAAAGCAGACGTTATTATGATTCTTCTTCCTGATGAGAACCAAAAAGAGATCTACGAAAATGAGATTGAACCCAACCTCAAAGAGGGAGCAACTATTGCATTTGGTCATGGGTTTAACATTCACTATGGAAGAATTCACCCAAGAAAAGATATCAATGTTATGATGGTAGCACCCAAAGCCCCTGGGCATACCGTACGAAGTGAGTTTGTTCGTGGTGGTGGTATTCCTGATCTTATTGCTGTAGGTCAAAATCCAAGTGGAACGACTAAAGAGCTAGCCCTCTCTTACGCTTCGGCTATTGGTGGTGGACGAACCGCTATTATTGAGACCACCTTCAAAGATGAGACTGAAACCGATCTCTTTGGAGAGCAAGCGGTACTGTGTGGTGGAGCCTCTGCCTTGGTTCAAGCTGGATTTGAGACCTTAACCGAAGCGGGATACGCACCTGAATTGGCATATTTTGAGTGTCTTCATGAGTTAAAGCTGATTGTTGACTTGATGTTTGAGGGTGGAATTGCCGATATGCGATACTCTATTTCCAATACTGCTGAGTATGGAGATTATGTAAGTGGTAAACGTGTTATTAACGAAGAGTCTAAAAAAGCAATGAGAGAGATTCTTAAAGAGATTCAAAATGGACAGTTTGCCAAAGACTTTATCCTTGAAGGTCAAGCGGGTTACCCTCGAATGAACGCCGAGCGTGCCAATGACCAAGAGCTTCTTATTACCAAAACAGGTAAAAAGCTTCGTGAGATGATGCCTTGGATTGCTGCAAATAAGATTGTTGACCAAGAGACCAACTAAAAATCGATATCCTTTACTACCCCTTTGATGGGGTAGTCTCTCCCCTTTCTCTCCTACTCTTTTATTTCTTAAAAAAATATAAATTAAGTATGTTATTATTAATAATGCTATAAAATATTTTAATATGTTAAAAAATAATGGAGATAATCATGAATCGAAATGGTCTTTTGTTACTCCCTCTTTTGTTGTGTTCTTTTCTTTTTGCAGACCATATTTATCTGGATGCAGAGGATGGCTCAACACAAGGGTGGAGTATTGTAGAGGGGAGTTTAGAGGGTGCACGGGTTGAGAATCTTTACGATAAAGAGATCGCTTCTCGGGTAATTTATCTAGAGAATGGGGGTATTTATGAGCTTGGTGGAACGGGTGATGAGGGCTCATGGAACAATACCCAAGATCGTATGCTCTCATGGCGTATGAAGTTTGATGATGCCTATACGATTTATGTGAGTGTTACCACTACCAATGGGCATCGTTGGCTCTTTTATAATGATCTAAATGTACATGTTGGACACCATGGCACGGGGATCTTAAACGGTTTTGGTGGTGCACAGACACACAATGGAACATGGCAGACGGTCACGGTTGATCTTGAGCGAGAGCTTAAAGATACCGAACCCAATAATGAGATTCTTACCGTTAATGGTATCCGTTTTGGGGGATCGGGAGGTTATGTCGATAATATTCGCCTCTATACATCAACCCACACACTCTATGAGAATGGGGAGATGGGTACTGAGGCATGGAGTATTATTGATAATGATCCTACCAAAGCCAATGTAAGTGTGGTTTATGATAATGAGACAGTTTTATTGCGTGGTGATGTAAGCGATCCTGATCTTGTGCCTCCTTTGGAGTATGCCTATAATGATAATGTTATTGCACTAATGGGTGATGGTGAGAAGAGTGCGTATCGTTTAGGAGATATCTCGGGTGAGCGGGCATGGAACAATACCAAAGAGAGTCTACTTCAGTGGAAAATGCGTAACGATGATTCTTTTACTGTGCGTGTACATGTTGAGACTACCAACGGGAGTCGAACACTAATCTATACACCCCAGACACGGGATCTTGGAATGAGTGATGATGGTTTGGAGATTCATCATGGATTGGGAATTTCGCGTAATGGTGATGATGTTCCTTACGGTGAAGGAACCGATAATCGTTGGTTGACCTATACCCGCAATTTGCGTGATGATCTGCATGATTATGAACCCGACAATCAACTCATTGCAGTTAATGGTATGACTGTTGAGGGGAGTACGCTCATTGATGATGTGATGTTGCTCTCTTCTCCTATGGAGGATTATACCTATAGTACCTATCAACAATATTTCGATGGCGAAGATGGAAGCTTAGGTGGATGGCACATGCGGGATGATTCCGAGATTAATGGTCGGATTAATAACCTTTTTGACAGTGCTATTGGGAGTCGTGTGATTGAGTTTACAGGAGGTGAGTCTTATAGTATTGGTGCCAATACAGAAGAGCCTGAAGCGTGGAATAATCAAAAGAGTCGAATGATTAGTTGGCGAATGAAGACATTGAGTGATGCTCAAATTATTGTGCATGTCAATACCACATTTGGGCTTCGACATCTATTTTATACCACAATGAGTTATAATCGTGCACTCTACCATAGTTTTGAAGGGGGGATTCATCACGGTATTGCAGGTTCTGCTGATGGAAGATGGCGAACCATTACCCGAGATCTTGAGCGAGATTTAAAAGATGCTGATCCCACCAATGAGCTTTTATCTGTAGATGGTATGACGATTAATGGTGGGGATGGTATGCGTTTGGATGATCTCTTACTCTATAGCCCTATTGAGACATATTATATGAATGGTAATGAGGTTAATGGATGGAGCATTAGTGATAATGATCCACTAGGTGCAACCATTAAGGTGATTGAAGATAGTGATCTTCAAGGAAGAAGTTTACAAGGGAAAGTAATCTCTCTAGAGGGATCAGGGGTACAAAATGCTTATCTTTTTGCACCCATTGAGAACCATACACAAAAAATTCTACAGTGGCGTTTTCGTAATTTTGGGGATGAACCTATTGTCTTAAGTGCCGATCCTGATGAGCGTGGAACCATTCGTGATCCTGATGCCTTTGCATTTCGGGTACACTTAAAGACCACCAAAGGAGATCGAGATCTGCTCTATACGTTGGGTGAGTTTCATGAGGGTATTATTGAGAATGGTCAAACAATTCACCATGGTTTAGGAGATGATCGTACCATAGGTTCCATCTGGGCAGGAGATGAACCTATTCGTCTTAACGAAAAGGGACTCTGGCAAGGTGTTACCCGTAATTTGGTTGAGGATCTTAAAGATTTTGAACCCGATAATGAGCTGATTTCAGTAGAGAGTTTTGAGATTCGTAACAGTGGATTGATTGATGATATTAAAATGTTAAACAGTGCCATTTTGTATGAGCCCTATACCCAAGATCCCATTACTGTCTATGAGGATGCTGAGGATGGTACCATACAAGGGTGGAGTATTTTTGCCAATGATCCCGAGGGGGCAACCATTCGTAATGTAAAAGATCCCCAACGGAATGGATTGGTCATTGAACTTAATGGAACGGGATTGAGCAACGGGTATATGCTTGGGGAGCGAACAGGTGAAGGGGCATGGGAGGAGTATGACAAAAAGGTATTACGATGGAGCATGAAGTATGCAGAGAGCTTTACTATTTATATCTCTGCAGAGACCACTCTAGGACGACGTTACTTTACCTATACCCCCATTGATGAGGATCGAGGGTTGAGTAATGGTTATATCTTATTGGGCTTGGGTAGCACAAGTGCCAATGGTACATGGCAGACCTTTACACGAGATCTTGTAGAGGATCTTCATCGTTTTGAACCCGATAATCATCTGATCTCTATTAATGCATTTATGATTCGTGGTTCAGGGAGAATTGATGATATTCAGACACTGATCTCTAAAGATATTCCCATTACTCAGAATATTCTTTATGAGGATGCCGAAGATGGTACCACACAAGGGTGGAGTATCTTTGCGGATGATCCTGAAGGGGCAACCATTAGCAATGTTGAGGATAACCATACAGGCGGACGGGTCATTGCATTGTCAGGTACAGGTAAAAGTAATGGTTACATGCTTGGAGAGCGAACAGGTGAGGGGGCATGGAACAACGAACAAAACCGTGCCATTCGATGGAGCATGAACTATGCAGAGGATTTTACCATCTATATCTCAGCGGAGACCACCTTGGGACGACGCTACTTTACCTATACGCCTATTGATGAAGATCGTGGTTTAAGTGGTCAGTATATTTTATTGGGATTGGGAAGTTCTAGAATGGATGGTACATGGCAGAACGTCACACGTGATCTGGTAGATGATCTTCATCGTTTTGAGCCCGATAATGATCTTGTAAGTGTGAATGCCTTTTTAATTCGTGGTTCAGGATGGGTTGATGATATTATGATGTATAACTAGGAGAGGTGTATGCTCCTCTTCATGAGAGGAGCATAGAGAGCATTAGAGCTTAAAGATAAAATCTCCATTTTCTAGACTCTCATTTTTATATTGAGGTTTTTGTCGATCTTGTGTCTGTTTTTGGACATACTGTTTGATATACTCGGCTAGTGTAGTAAATCGGATATAGCCTTTGTTGTTTTTTTGTTGGTTGAGTGCCTCTAAGAATGCTTGGGTAAAGGGGGAGTGGTTGGATCCATCCGAGACAGGCTGATCATCTCCTGCGGTAAGGATATTGATGGATTTCTTAGTAAGTAGATCTTTAAAGAGTTGATTGATCTCTTGATTATTGCTGTTTGTTGGGTTGTTGGTTACCTGTGTTGGTTTGATGCGAACCGAACGGGTGGTACTATCATAGGCAAGATGATCAAGGTTCTTCTCTTCAGCTAGAGATTTGTTGGTATATTTAGACTCCATAGCAAGTCCTGAGAAGCATGAGTCAAGGACAATACCAATATGTTTGGCTTTGGTGTCACGAGAGTACATTACCAACGAGCTGATACTAATGGCGGACTTGTCATACTGCATGACATCGGTATTGGGGTTGTTAAGATCTGAGCCAAAATCATAAGGAAGAATATATCCCTCTCGTACATTATTATGTCCTGAGACTCCATCTCCATGTCCTGCAAAGTAAAAGAGTGTGGCATCTTGTGGTGTGGCACGCTGTTTAATCTCTTTGAGGGCATCTAAAATACGCTCTTTGGTTGCATTTTCGTTATAGAGTTCAATAACAGAAAAGCCTTTTTGGCGTAACAGTGAAGCGACACTACGTGCATCGTTAACGGCATTGTTAAGTTTTGGAATGGAGAGACGTTTATAGTGATCGATCCCTACAACAATAGCATACTGATGTTGGTACCATGTTGGCAGTGTAGTAGTTTGTTTGGATGGGGTTGAGACCGAAGCTGTGGCGGAGGGAGAAGCCATGGGGCTATAGCTGTTTTTGATCTGGAAGAGTTTAATGGTTCGCTCACCTTCAAGGGTACTAAGTAGATATCCCGATTTATTAATGCTAACGCTATTGGCTTCATCTTTGAGTACGATGTTGGTAATGTGCTTTTTCTTCTCTAGATCCCAGAGTCGTACGGTGTGATCTTCGGAACTTGATGCCATGTAGCTTCGATTTGAGGCAACTGCAATATCGGTAATGGGACCACGATGTTGCGTAAACTCTTGGAGAGTATTGCCTTGGTTATCTTTGAATTTGAGGCTATAGATCCAGACAGGGGGACCATTGCGTTTACGGCTGTTGCCTGTTGCTTGTTCCACTTCGGTAAGGGCAAAGATGGTATAGTCATCAAAGGATTTGGCTTTTTTAATCTCTCCATACTCATTCGAGGGGGTAAGGTAGGAGTAGAGAATCTTTCTTTTAGTAACATCCCAAATCTTTGTCTGTTTATCGGTTGAAGTCGAAACGATTTTACGGTCATAATCGATAAATCCGAGATTGGTAATCTCTCCTTGATGCCCCTCTAATCGAGCGATCTGCTCTCCTGAATTGAGGCTCCAGACATCAATGACTTTCTCCTCTCCTCCACTGGCAACTTTTTTGTTGTCTGAACTAATCGCAACAGCAAGGGTATCATCGGAGTTGTTGTGCATACGGTGTAGAAGTTGATGTGTTTGAAGGTTCCATATCTCGACATAGCCATCATCTCCTCCACAGACTAGATAGTTGCCATCTAGACTAATATCAAGGGCTTTAATCTCATCATTTTTACTTTGAAGTTGTGCAATAGGTTGCATATTAAGAGCATAGATGGTGATTGTATCACTATCGCCATAGGCAATAATTTGATTGTTTTTAGGGTTAAATCTAAGACCGTAGAGTTCATTAGGGCTTTGAATGGTTTGAATCAATTCATAGCTAAGCTCTCCGCCAATAATGGTAAGAGGCTCTTTGGGATCGATTGCTTTAGCTGTGCTTGTTCCTACTGTGAGTCCTTTGGTTGAAGGGGTAGGGGAGGTACTGTTTTGACAGCCTAAAAATCCTAAGCCGAGTATTAATAGGGGAAGAAGTCGAAGGGAGGTTTTCATCTCTTTTCCTTATCTTAAAGTTGTTGGTTGATTTGATTATAACAAAAAAAGGTGTCCCATAAGAGGGTATGGTGTTGGGATTGCATCTTTGCAATCCCAATAGATTGAGCAGGGCTCTAAAAGAAGTAGGTTAAGTAGATATTGGAGTAAGATTGTAGATAGTCATCAAACTCAAAAAAGTCCATGCCCACTTCTGCAGTAACGGCTGCATTTTCACTAAAGAATTGATGTGCCCCAATATGATAGTTGTTTCCATAAGAGGAGTCAGCATTATCGATGGTGCTGTCAAAATAGTAGATGTTTGCACCCACATACGGTGTTAGGGTAGGGGTTTTCATAAAGTAGTAATTTGCCCCTGGTTTAAGATAGTAGAGAGTATCTCCATTACTGGTATTAATCATGGTATCAAATACCAGTTCAATATCATCAGTAAGGAAGTGACCGATTCCACCATAGAGGGTCATACTGGTATCTCCTTCATCGGGAAAAGTTGTGTAGAGACCTACGGATATTTTATTGTTTCCCTCTTTGACACCATCTTGTTCAAAGGTACCTCCCAAGGCAAAGTTGGAGAGGGTAGAGAGTAGTAGAACTGAGGTTAAAGTGTTTTTTAAAAATTTCATGGCTAACTCCTTGATTAAATATATGGGATGAATCATAATATGATACATTAAAAATTATACAAGAAATAATATTAACTTTAAATAAAAAATAAGTTTTTTATTTTTAATTGTTTTAAATTAAAATAGCTTTTAGAAAAAAACTTCTATAATAGAATAAAGGAATTATTATGTTGAGAAAATATAGAACAATTGTTAACCTATCATTGATACTGCTTGGAGTAATGGGCTTACAATCTTGTGCCCAAGAGTCAAAACAGCTACAGAGCAAGGGAATTTCTAGTTCTTTTGCGAAATCGACGGCTTCAAAAAAGGAGGCATTGATTGTGGGGGTGAGTGACTATCGAGGAACACGAGCAGACCTTAGTGGTATTGAGCGTGATGTTGAGAAGATGAGAAAACTTTTTGAGCGTTGGGGATTTAAAACCACAGTACTGTACGATCAGGCATCCATGAATATTGTAGATTATCTAGATCAGTACGCTCAAAAATTGGGGGAAGATGATTTTTTTGCTTTTTATTATACAGGACATGGATCTCATAAAAAAGATGAGAATGGTGATGAGTCCGATGGTCAAGATGAGACACTTGTGTTGAGTGATGGTCGGGTTAATAAGCACTTAATTGATGATATTCTTTATGAGAAGTTTAATAAGATTGAAGCAAAGAAGTTAATCTTTTTTGATTCATGCCATAGTGGTACAGTATTTCGTTCTCTCTCAGGTAAAGTACAAGCTAAAACGATCAAGCCTGAAGAGGTAGAAGAGAGCTTTAGCTTTAGTAGTTCAAAAGGGCTTTCTCTAGGAGAAGACAGTTTAAATAATGGTGATTATATTGTATTTTCTTCTTCTCGAGATACAGAAGAGTCGTTAGCAACGCCTACAGGGAGTCTCTTTACCAACTCAGTTGCAGAGGTTTTTACCAATGAAAATCTTCAGAGTAAGCCTCTTAATGAGATCAATAAGATCTTGGTTGATAAGGTGGTAAGTTATGCTAAAAAAACCAATGGTAAACCTCACCATCCCACCATTAGTTATTCGACCAAAGGTTTTGCCACCCATCCATTACAAGATTTTATTCTTTCAAAATCACTTCCAAGTCTTGAAAACAACGCTCAACCTACGGTAGTAGCACAGACCGATAAACAAGAGAGTGTGCAAGAAACCCTAGATGGATTAATGCACAGCAGTAGGGTTCAGCCCATGAAGTTATATCATGATAAAACGACGTATCATGATGGAGATTCGGTTACGTTTAAGTTGGATACTCAAGGGGATCAGGGCTATCTTTCTATTTTCTATGTGGATGGTAATGATGTGACCATTCTCTATCCTAACTCTTTTGTAGAGAATAAGATAATTAAAGGAAGATATCGTTTTCCTGAAGATTTCTCCAATGGGAAGTTTACGTTAGAGGCGTATAAGAGTTGTGGTAACTGCAAAGAGGAACAGACCACAATATATACGCTTTTGACCTCCGAGCCCATTAGTAATATTCAAGATGTTGCCTCAAAAGGGTTAACCAGTTTTGCCAAGGTTTCGGAACAATCAAAAGAGCTGAGTCGAGCTGTACGTATAAAAGCGATGCAACCTAGTACCCAAAAACCGCAACTTGGAAAATATGAGTTTGTTGTAAAGTGACATTTTTAAGACATTAATTTACGATATAATCTTTAATAAAAATTTTATAAAGGAGAGAAAATAATGAAAAGACGAGAGATAGGTATAGCCACCGTACTTTTGGCAATTTTATTGGGAGGATGTGCACAAGATGCTCTTGTACCCCCCAAAAAAGCAGAGACACCCACAGTTGAACATAAACCCACACCACTACCACCTGAGCCAACAGGCTTAAAACTAAAAGATCTTCAATCCAAAGGTGTTGCCATGGGGATTACACTTAAAGGGAACCCTACCTATTCAGAGAATGAGCCTGTTCGATTTATTGTGGATACAGGAGAGAATGAGGGGTATCTTTATATTATCTATTTAGATAACCAAGGCAATACAGGTCTACTCTATCCTAATCCTAAATCACCTTTAAGTGAGATGGGTGGAAAGTATCTTTTCCCCAATGATTTTGGAAATATGAATATTCGAGCGACTAAAGATTGTAAAGAGTGTGAAAAAGAGAAGACACGTGTCTATGCAATCTTGGCTAAAGAGCCTATTTTGGATATTAAAGATATTACCAAAGATCAACTTTTGAGTTTTGTAGGAGAGAGTGGTTCGCAATCTAAAGGACTCTCAATGGATCTCGGTGGAGAGTCGGAACATACCGATGTTAGTGTAGGAAAATTAGAGTTTTTTGTTGAGTAGTTGTAGGATTGTTTAAAAAAGTTTCAAAAATAAGGAGAAGATTATGAAGAAAACAGCAATAAAATTCTCAGGAGTAGCCTTGGCACTGCTACTTTTGAGTGGGTGTAACAATACAAAGCCAGAGTTAAAGATCGATAAAGCAGGTAAAGAGATTCATAAGAGTAAATCGGACTATACCAATGTATTAAGACGTGCAAATAATATGATTGCTGTTTTTTATGGTAAGCCCATGAATATTGTGGTGGATACCATCTCCAATATGACTGCAGAGCAGGCACGCTTACCTGCGGATATTACCGATATTGTGAAGACGGCATTTAACAGTATCGGAAGTAATGTAACGGTGATTTATGACAACAACAGTGAGAATCTCAAGCAGTCAGAGATCTTTAAAATTAATGGTTCAATTACCAAATATGATGTAATCTATTCAGACTCCAATGGAATGGACATGGAGGTAACAGGAACCCATCATGGTCAACGTGGAGATGCAGGTGGATCACGAGATAATGAGAATCAAATTATCAAACTCGCAATTAATTTTAACCCATCAGATCTTTATAAAGGGAATTATATTGCACGAACTTCAACTTCAAATGAGGTAACCATCGAGAAGAAGAGTAAAGCACATGAGTTTGCCTTCTCGATTTTAGGAAGTGGTTTTGGGTTTAATAACTCTGTAACCAAGTCTCAAGGGGTACATGCTTCGATTGTGGTTTTGGTAGAATTCTCGGTGGTTGAGGTATTGGGAAAACTAGGAAAATTCCCTTATTGGTTGTTGGTTGATGGAGGAAAAGTTAATTATGATATTGTCAATTATCTTTTAAAGAATTTTTTAAGAGAACCTCTTAATAAAAAGATTCAGATGATTAGTTATCTCTTAGCACTACGTGGAGTAGAGGGTGTTCAACCCACACGGGTAATGACTCCTGCACTTAAAAAGGCGATTATTGACTATAAAGTAGCTCATGGTATGCCTGCAAACGACACCATTACCAAACGACTCTATAAATCTCTTTTAGAGGGGAAATAGTCTTAATCCCCCACCTTTTTTGATGGTGGGGATGAGTTGAATGTAGGAGATATTTTATATCTATTTGATCTCTATGGAGAGTCCTGCTAATTTCCAGTGTGTTTTTTGAAGTAGGTATTTTTCTTTGAAAGTTAGACGGTTTTTACCAAGATCATAATAGCCTGCTAGTGTTAATATCTTCTGTTTATTAATGGAGGCATGGGTTAGTTGTGGTACCACTCTATCCAATGCTAAGAGGTTAACCCCTTTTTCTTTAAAGAGACCATAAGTTTTATTAAGCTCTTTTGCCGAAGTCTCTTTTTTCCATACGTCAGAGATTGTCTCATAAAATTCACTCATATTGTTATCATTCAATGCGATTCCAAGATTGTGGAGGGGAATACGAGCCAACTGTGTGTATTGGGCAAGAAGTTTTTGTTCTTTTTTTTCGGCATCGGTTAATATTTTTTGGATAGCAAAGATTTTCCATTTACCATTTTCTTTATCTAGATGAATGATTAATGGAGAATGAGCTCCCTGCTTGTCAATAATGATTCCTTCTAATTTAGCACTTTTTCCTTGATCTTTAATGGAAAGAGTTCGTTTGTAGCTCCATTGAATCTTTTGGTAATCAACAATATGGTAGTTGTTTAGGTAGCGAATTAATGCAGATCGTGGTGTGTTTTTTTTGAATTTTTCAGAGAGATAATTCTCTGCTTTTGATATATTGTTCTCTTTGATTGCTTTAAAAAAGTTATCAGCAGTTTCTACTGCGGCTAAGGTAAGATAGTAGTAGGTTCCTACTATTCCAATGATCACGGTTAAAAGTAACCATAAAATTTTTTTCATCTACTCTCCTATTTTTTGTAACATTATACAATATTCTGTATTATCTTTATTGTAGAAAAATTATTGGTTTAAAAGACCAAATAATACTATTTGGTCTTTTTTTGGGGGGGTTATTTATAAAATTTTGCTTTCATGTTTCGTGAAAAGGTTGCATCATTAGCATTGTAGCCATTCCATTCTAGTTCGACACCATAGTAGGTATCATTATCAGAGATAAACTTAATGTTCATAAAAATAGGGTAATGTTCTTCTGAAATCCCCACTCCTGAAAGTTTCACCATATCATCAACGATCTCAACATTGTCAAACTGTAGTGTTGTGGTGTATTTGTCTCCATTAAAGATATCAAAATCAATTAAAGTAGCCGATTTAAAGCCTTTTTCGAATCGAATGCTACCGTTACTGTTATCTCGACGGATACAGTTGACACGATCTTCATCAATTAATTCAATACTTAAATCTTTCCCTGTTATATCTTGAGTATTAATTTTAGGTATGACTCCTGTATAGATATCACTGGTAGTATAGTTGGTACAGTAGGGCTTTTCTCCTTGAACATTACCTGGTTTTTGATAACGGCAAACATAGATAGATCCATTAGCGTAGAGACTCTCTGGATTGATATAGTTGACCGTTGCACAACCTACCTCTCGTGTCTCTTGCCACACCACCTGAGTGTAGTGACCACAGGTAGCATTATCAATATTCTCAATGGCTTTAGAGGTGTTACACTCATTGGTTTCATAGTCATACATCACTTTTTCATTGTCATACCAGTGGATCATTGCTTCATCAATGGTAATGTTTTTATCTTCGGAGTTGGCAAAAAGGTTTTCACCATATCCATTACGTGCATTATTTGGATCATGTTCGACTTTCCCACTTTGGGCAAGCTCTTTAGCATAAGCTAGAGCAACCTTTTCAAGCTCTAGACTGTAGTGCATAGGGGCATCATCAAACTCATTGTGTCGTCGTTCATTATGCACTTGTACAATATGCTCTTGTTCTGTAGTTAAAGGTTCGACTTTAGGAGTAATAATGTAGTTTGTCTCTACTGTTGTTGTCTCTGTTTCGTTGATCTCCTCGGTTGGTGTGGTGCTGGTTTCTCTTGGACTTAATGTTCCTGAGGCACCGCATCCAACCAAGAGCGTAACAATCATTGATAAGCCGATCATCTTTTGTGTTGTTTTCATTGTTTTCCTTTGATTATTATGCTAAAGAGATGCTCAATTTAAAATTTAGCATCTCTCTTTATGGTGATTAGAATGGGAAATAGAATTTAATGCTTCCTGAAGTATCACTGTATCCATCTCGTGCAGTATGATCAACCGATGCTTTAATCACGGTATTGTCTGGTGTTACATATTGGTATCCTACACCCATCTCATACTCTAACTCTTCGGGTTTAGCTCCTTCAATATGTACGGTATCACTATTTGGATTTAATGCAGTTCGTGCTTCATAATCGACACGTTCAGCAATCATGTCGTAACCAATACCGACATTACCTGTTAGGGTAGCACGATCGGAGAGTTTGTAGTTGGCACGTGTTCCAAGACCAATAATAAGTGCTTTGCTGTCAGCATCGCTTACCTCTTGGGCATTGGTACCCTCTCCACTCTCAACATATCCATCGTTGTAGACATACGTACCACTTAGGCTCGCATAAGGATAAAGAGTGGTCTCTTTATTGAGCTCAACTCCTTGTTCATACTCAATGGCTGCATTAAGTGCGTATCCATCGTAGTCTGAATTGTAGACTTTACCATCACTTCCTAGACCATCTCCGACATATCCATCGGTTCTATCTTTATCATTGGTAAGGTAAGCAACACCAGCCTGAAGGTTAACACGACCATCACCCATAGGATGACTACCATATTCGGTTACTTGATACATAACGGTATCTGTATCAGTTGATGGACCACCATCTGTAGAGGCACTACTTTTTGCTAAAGCAAAAGCGGTTCCCACAAACCAATCATCGTACTGTTTATCAAATCCAGCAATAAGTCCATAGGTATTGGCGGTATAACCTGTACGACCTACTTGCATTTGTGTCGTTTTTTCAGTTACATCGCTACTGCTTGAAGGATTGTCTCCATCTTGTTTGGCACGGCTAGCAAAGATTTTACCCCAAGCATGAAGCTCTTCGTTACCATCTACTTTGGTAAGTGCTTGTTTTGAGATCTCATAATCACTAGAAGATGGACGTACAGAGCTACTTGTATTGAGCGTTACCTCTCCATTAATGGTGGCTTGTGTTCCTTGACTTAATACCGCCAGTTCCGCGACTCTTGGTTCAAGTGTACCTCCTGTAGGTTGTGTACTAGTTGGTGTGTATCCTGTTGTGCTCGCTCCTGCTGGCGTTGTTCCTGTTGGTGTTGTTGTGAGTGTTACTTCTGCTTCTGGAGTAGGCGTAATTGTAGGTGCATCATCACTGGTTGAGATCGAAGGTGTTGGCTCCGAAGGCGTAACCGTAGTGGTTGTTATGGTATAGGTAGGACGTGTATCAATTCGGTTAGATACGGCATCCACAACATTAGCAATGGCAGAGACCGCTACAACAGAAGTATCAATATTAATGGGTGCAGCATTGGGGTCTTGTGCCGCAATACGAAGCGAGACTCCTCCATCTGTTGTCCCTTTGACTGCTTCAAAATCATAGACTCTAGAGTTGTCTTGAACTTTAACATCAGCCAATAGATCGGCATCCGTACTCTCTGCCGCACCACTGTGTCCACCATGGGTCAAGTTGGTATCGCCCACACTTAAACTTCCTGCACTCACAATATCAACCAGACGGGTCTCTGTTCCTGCATTTTGTGTCGCAGTATAGAGATCTGTACCTGCATAACCATCTTCTCCTACATCATCCATCATGACCAAAATTCCACCAGAGAGATCGGCATTGCCTGTGACATTTAGTTGAGAGAAGTTTCCTCCATCTCCTGTACCATCAAATTGATTATCTTGTGATCCCGCAGTAATACTGCTTGTTTCAACATTGGCAACATAGAATCCACCATCTTGCTCATAGTTTCCATCAACCGTTGCTTTGACCCCTGCTCGTACATTGAGGTACCCTTGGTTGGTAAACATATTTACCGCTTCATCACCAAATGGATTGGTAGCGGTATTGGTCTTAAAGATCGTATCTTGATCAATATTGACAATTGAACTTTTATCAATGGTAATATGATCGGCTTCCCAGATACCATCAGTAGTTGAGAGAACATGTGAATTAACAAAGTGGATATTTGATCCCACAATAGCGTTAGAGACAAAGGTGTCATCAGAGCTATTAATCATCCCTGCCTCTTGAGTATGATCAGTAGCTGTGATATAGGCGGTTTTCCCTTCATCCTGAGCAAAGAAGTTAGTGGTGGTAATGCCATCCATATAGTCCATACGACCATAGGTAACATTTTTGTCGCTATTTTGTACCAATCCATAAAGATAGAGATCAGCATCACCAATTTTGACTTTACCATCAAGTTCACCAAAGTTATAGATCGCATCTGTAACGTGAGCATTCTCTCCCACATTAATCGAGACATAATCTGCACCACTACCAATGACCGCATTGTAGACACCATCAATGGTTAAGGTTTTAACGCCATAGTTATCTTCTCTACTTGTAACGGTCTCAAAATCATCACCATTGGCAATGACGGTACCTGTGTCTGAAATATTGTCAACTTCTTCATCTCCTATTGTTCCAATTACATGAGATCCTGCACTGAGTACTGTACGTGCATTAACAATTCGATTAACGGTTGTGGTTGAGACATTTTCATCTGCTGCCCCTACTGCAGAGAGAACAATGGCTCCCGCCTCTCCCTTGATAGAACCTGTAAGAACCGTATGAAGAGTCTCTCCATTAACCGTAAATTCATTGTGGGTTACAAGGTTATCAATATTACCTGCCGTAGCAAAGGCTTGGGCACCACCTGTTTTATCACCTGTGACCGAAGCACCATCAGAAGAGAGAAGAATCCCTTTTCCTGTACCACCACTAATGATACCTCGGTTGGTAATATCTCCTGCAAGGGCTTTAACGATTGTTGCATTACTATCAGTTGCTGTGGCTACTAAACTAATCGCTGCTGCACCATCTGCTGTTTTGATCTCACCAACGGTTTGACTTAAAATTGGGTTAGATGAGCTGTTGTTATCTTCATACGCAAGTGCTGTTAGTTCTTCTTCACTACTATAGCTTGAGCTGTCAGTATCAATTTTGGTTCCTGTTGAGAAGTTGTAGGTATCATTCTCTGTAACACCTGCACCCAATGTCTCTTGTGCATCACTATCCGTTGCTTCAAACGACGCAAAGTCATACTCTCCGCGATTGGCAATTACAACCGATTCAAGAGGATGAAGTTGATCATCAGTGCTATTGTTATGATCGGTATTGAAGTTTTTATGTACATCTCTTAAAACATTTTGTACGGTATAGGCATCATTGACAATATCCCCAATACTCGCAGTTACGGTAGCAGAAGTTGACTCGAAGCTTCCCTCTATGGCATTTTCTGCTGCTAATTTGGCTGAACCTGTTGCCGAGACATCAATAACAATCGCATCGGCTGTTTTAATGGTTCCTGAGTTATAGATACCATCAATACTTGCTGTTGAAGTCAAGGTATTAACCACCACTTTGCTTCCTGTATTGTTTTCATTTAAAGCAGAGATATCTAAAGTGTCACTCTCTACCGCACCAGAAGCAGTTAAGACAATCGCTTTGGCTCCATCAGCACCTTCAATGGTTCCTTTGATGTTGTTTAGTGCCCCAATACTTGAGGTGGTTGTGGAGTGATTCGACGCAATGACCGTACCATTACTAGCCGCATCTTTGGTCGCATTAAGGTCACCAATGGTTCCTACCAAATCACTAAGCCCACCATTAGAGATCATCTGAATGGCCGCTGTTCCTGTGGCGGTTTTAATTGTACCTGTATTGGTAAGGTTTCCATCTATGCGTGTTGCCACATTGGCACTTACTGTAGAGCTGATATAGCCACTATTGGCAACGGTTGCTGAAGTGATTTCATTATGAACAGCATTGTTTGCTTCCAAATTAAGTGCCACAGGAGAAGTCGACGCAATAATCTCTCCTCGGTTAACAAAGGCTCCATTGATAATAACTTGATTATCACCACTATTATTGAGTGTGGCTACATCATATCCTGTATCATTGTTGGTAAACATATCGGAAGAACTGTTGACCACAGTTTTAGCTCCACCATCGGCTACTAGGTTAATGGCATTTTTAGAGAGTGAAGATTTAATGGTTCCTGTAACTACTCTATTCGGATCATAGTTTTCATCTGTCTCAAGAACAGTATTGAAGTCTCGCTCATCATTAAGGAAGGCAATACCACCCGCTTCGCCATCAATATTAATCCCTGAAAGGACATTGTTTGAAGCCGTAACATCTCCTCCTGAGATGTTGTCAATCTCAACCGTTGAAGCACCACCAATGGCTTGAAGATTAAGCACACTACCACTGAGTGAGGTACTCATCTCTCCTGCATTGAGGAAGACACCTGAAATACCTGATTTTACGTCATTTGTCGCAGTAATGCTAGAACTTACATTGGCTTCACTAAAGGATTTTGCTCCTGTGGTATCAAGACTTTGTCCTGTGGTGGTATTGGCAAGATTTACCCGCTTGATGGTATCATAATCGACGTTTCCTAGTGTAATATTGTTGGTACCATTGGCGGTAAGATTGAGTACATCTTTGCTGAGGCTGGCTTTAATTACCCCTTGTGCAATCTCTTGCTCATAGGTAATGCTCTCAACCACATTGGATAGATTACCATCAGCCGCAACACGATAGTTAATCGTTGGTGCCCCTGTATCTAGAAGGTGTGTATCATTAACGAAGCTCCCTTTGATACGGGTATCTGCCAAGGCAGTTGCGGTTACCACTGAGCCTTTAATATTTTCACCATCTCCTAAATTGTTGTCTGAAGTTGCAATGGAGGTAATTACGTTTTTAGAGAGTGATGCACTCATCAAAGCATTGTTGTAGAAGCTTCCACCAATACCACCATAGGCTTCGGTTCGATTGGTAACCACTGAGCGTGCGGCTAAAACATCTGCTTGCTCATTGGTTGAGGCGACAACGGCATCAGCGGCATTAATACCTGCTGTTTTAATATCATTGGTAGCTGTAGCATCGAGTTGAAGAACATCTTTAGCAAGTGAAGCGGTCATCATTACTTGACCAATAGTGGTATCTTTATCAAAAATTAGTTTTGCCTCTTCGGTTGTTCCATCAAGGGCGGTCAAGACTTGACCATTAGAGACATCCAAAGAGAGAACTTCATTTTTGAAACCACCATTTTGAATTCCTGCGACCACTTTAGTCGTGCTATCAATATTGGCACCTGTAATGGTCATATCTCCTGCACCACCTACATTACCTGTAGCGGTAGCTTGGGCATTGAGTACCTCTTTTGCTAAAGAGCTTGTAATGGCTCCTTGGTTGGTAAATCCACCATTAATACCTGCATAGGCTTGGGTATTTTGATCGATTTGTGTACGTGCAGTACCTGCTACAAGATAGTTCTCTACATCGGTAGTGGTTCCATCAATTAAATTGACTGTGGTGGTTGCAGATTTAAGATCGGTTGGATTAATCACGCTATTAGCACTAGCAGATACGGCGATTGCCTCTTTTGCTAAGGAGCTACTGATGGTTCCTACGACAATCTCTTTGTTCCAAAACGCAATGGTTTCACTATCGATAAGATCAAGATCTCCACCATCAGGATTATCATCATTGGCATTGGCAGCAATCACGGTAGATGAATCGTTATTGACTTTGATCTGGCTGGTCTCTAACTGAACTGCACCTGTATCGTAACTGTTTGCCGCATTGATAAATCCACGGCTCTCTTCATCCGCATACCCAATACCACCAATGGATACGGTTGTAATGTTGGCATCAAGTCCATCCACCAAGGTGGTGATCCCATTACCAAATTTAGTATCGGCTGTAGCAATCGCGGAGATCGCCTCTTTGGAGAGTGAAGTTGAGATAAGGTTTCGGTTAGTAAATCGCCCCCCTACACCCGAGACGGAAGTACTGTTGACATTAAGAACCGATGCAACTTTGATGGTTCTGTTGCTATCAAAGATAGATTCATTATTATCATTGAGTGTAATATGGTCTACCGAACTCATACCAATTTTGGTAGGTTCAATAACACTATTGGCTTGGGCATCGAGCTTAATGGCAGTAGCCGAGAGAGAGGCTTTAATCTCTCCTTTAATGAGTTCTTGGTTATAGACAATTCCATTGGTATCTATCTCATGTCCATCTTGACCAATTACACGGGCATTACTGTCAAGCACATTACTCTTAACCCGTTCACCTTCACGTGGATCACCACTCACATAATAGATGGGATCTCCATCAAGATCTTTGACATCCATAGGAAGTAGTGTTGCTTCTCCTGTATCAAGAGACTCAACACCATTGATGAAGTCTCCTCTAACTCCTGCCACTGAACGCATATTGGAGGTAATGGTTGAACCAAATAGACCTGCATCCGTAGCAGTTCCTACTGTATTGCTTCCTGTGGCAGTGGCATCGATACCGTTAGCAGAGAGAGCCACTTTAATTGTACCTGTATTGGTGAAATCTCCACCTATACCTGCGATTGAGGTGGTAGTGCTGGTAATGTTGGATCGAGTATTCAATGCATCAGCAGTTGCGGTACCTGCAGTGAGATTATCGGTATGACTCTGTGAATCGACCACAGTAATTTCATCTTTATTAACTGCGTGAAGCGTAACTGTGTTGGTGGCATCCGAACTTACGTTAATAGCATCTGCCGAGAGGGATGCTTTAATTGCGACCTCTCCTGTATTGGTTGCTCTATCGTAATAGACTGTTGGTACTTCGGTAGATCCACTAAGCTCTGTAGTGAGGCTTCCCTCTCCAATATTACTAGAGACCACTCTGTTTTCAAAGTCTCCTGCCACACCTGCAATAGAAGTAGAGGTCTGTGTTACAGTAGAAGTAATCACATCAGACATTGTAGCATCACCTAAAGTACCTTCTGCACTAGAAGCACCATTAATGGCTGTTCCTGAGAGGGCGACTTTGATGCTACCATTATTGATAAAGTTTCCACCAATACTTGAATTGGATTCAGAAGAACTGCTCACCACAGATCGCTGTGACATGGTCTCAAACGCTTCAGTTTCACCGCTATTTACGCGTGTGGTGGTGGTCGCTTCGATACTAAGTGCGGCTAAGGTATCTTTGGCATTGGATTCAAACTTCACCGCATCTGCAGAGAGAGAGGCACTAATAGATGCTGTAGTAATCTCATCTTCTCTATTATGATAGAAGATGGGGTCAGAGTCTTGTAGCGTATCAGTAGCTACGGTTACATTGTTTTCGTGGGCTCCTATACTTATGCGGATACTGTCATTGGCATCGTTGATCTCTGCAGCAACAATTCCACCTAGATAGTTGCTGGTTCCCGTCGATGGATTGTTAACCAAAGTCGTAGCATTTTTCTCTTCGCCACTCTCTAAGGCATAGGCACCATTGATAAAGTCTCCACCCACACCTGCTCTTGTGCTGGTACTGGTACTAACCACGGAACCATTGATTTCACTGTTCTCTTTGTCATGAGCGGTTGTGGTAGCGGTAGAAGAGAGGTCGATGGCATTCGCAGATAGAGCGGTTTTAATCACTCCACCATTATCAAAGTCACCACCAATTCCTGCAATGGTTGTCTCTGCAAGTGTAACGGTGCTGTTGGTAATGTTTTTACTCTCGAGGATTGTTGAACCTGTTGCTTCTTGTGTCATGGCATCGGCAGAGAGTGAAGCCGAGATTGTCCCTCTTTGGACTGTTTTGGTTCGGTTCTCATCGATTGTGGTGGCAATATTAACAAAGTTTCCTTCGGTTCCTGCGATGGTATGATCTTGAATCGTTACTTGGCTATTTGTAATGGTGGTGGTCTCTTTTCCTGCTCCTGACTCGGCAGTATCTACATTGACATTACCTGTTGCATCCATATTGATGGCATTACTTGCAAGTGAGGCAGAGATGGTTCCTCCATTGACAAAATTGCCATCTGAACTGCTGTTTCCTTTGATTCGAACACCACCTGTTGATTGGGCGTTAAGATTAATGATTGAATCATTAACCGCATCGGTTACGAGCTCTGCACTACCTTCTGATGTCAATTTAATGGCATCTTTGGCAAGGCTTACTGTAATCTCTCCTACATTATAGAGATCTCCAATGGTAGAGTTGACAATGGATGCGATGCTTAAATCTGAATGGTTAATATCATTAGCCGTAACCGAAGCAGAAGCAACACTATCGCCTTTGATACCGTATCCTCCCATGCCACCTTTGATGGTGTCACTGTTAACAAGTAGATCAATACGGTTGGTTACTAAGGGGGTTACTGCAATATTGGCATTGGTGATATTGCCTGCATCGGCAACAATAGAGGCTTCTCCTGAGGCTTCCATACGGATACCTGCACCACCATCACCACCTTGAATGGTACCATGATTGATAATCTCTTTGACGGTATTGAGGCTTGAAGGACTAACAATCAGTCGTCCACCTGTAATGTTTCCATCATTGTTAGAGGCAATAGAGACATCTCCTTGTGCCTGCATATCGATACCATAGCCAGCATCACCCCCTTTGATGGTGGCTCCTGCACTGTTTTGGATACGTCCTACGGCAACAGTAGAAGAGGGGTTAATGACAATAGGAACAATATCTCCTGCACTGTTGCGTGTGGTTGAGAAGCTTAGATTATCGGTATTATTTTCATCGCTATTCAACGCAATGCTACTGTCTGATTCGAGTAAAATACCTGCTTTAGCATCGGCTCCTTGGATAAGGTTGTCATTCAATATCCCACCAATAAGAGTATTAGAGACATTACCTGCCGCATCTTGGGTGACCACCCGACCACTGCTACCCTCTCCAATATAAGCACTCACCGTACCTGAAGTCACATAGGCATTATTGGTTAGGTTGGCATCGAGCGAATCATTAACATCATTGAGTAGATCATGAGCATTGGAACCAGAAGTCGCACGAATCTCAATACCATTTCCACCATCAACTCCTTTAATCTCACCCGCATTGTAGATATTACCTACCCTCGCTTCATGGCTTCCACTGTCAATAGAAGCTGCGACGGTAGGAGAGACTTCTGCTTCTGTGACAGTAGCAGAAGTTGTGTCTGGTTTAACGGGACGTTCATTCTCTACATGATCATCAAAATTCTCATCAGGAGAAGGGCCAGCTCCAATGGTATCCTCATCATCTGTAATATAGTTCTCTACAGCCGTGGCATTGATATCTTGACTAAAGTCTCTGTTGTTGTAGAACTGTGCCATACTATCAGAGGTATCTTGGGTAGTATTGGCATCATCATTTCTAAAGAAGTCCGTCATATTGTGCTCATCTATCCATGTATCAATGGCAGTTTCGTAGTTAGTAAGGTTCTCTTCATATGAAGCTACCAATGCATCGGCATCTGTATCTGTATCACCAGAAGCACTGGCATTAGACTCAAGTGTTCCTCCTATTGCCAACTCATTAGGGGTAATGGTAATACCATTTTTACTTCCGACATCATCACCTCCTTGAACCACACCTGAGGCATTTAGATCAATACTAGAGATATAACCATGATCTACAATTCCTCCTGTAATGGTTGCCCCAACGGCAATTCCTGAGGCACTAATGGTATCTTCAACCACATTGTTAGAGTCGTAATCTACAACAAGGCTGTCAACCTCTTTAAAGTCATGTTCTGTTACAGTAATGCCTGCTTCACTGCTACTACGAATCTCCTCCTCTTCGCGAGCAAAGATACCAACAGGGCGAGTGGTACGTGTAATGGTACTGGTTGTATCTCCTGTGGTGTACTCTTGAGTGAGATCTCCACTTGTTCCTGTTGCACCACCAATGATGGCTTGAGTGGTGCGTGTATGTGTAGTATCTGCATCAGTTTTAATAGCCGTGGCACTAATGCTACCATTATTCACAATTCCTTCACTAATGTCAGCAGAAACAGCCACTCCCACGGCTCTTCCTAAAGAATTATTGGTATCATTATTGAGTGTTGCTACAGCAGAGATTGTCCCATTATTCTCTAGCTGATTGATCTCATTAGCAACACGCAGAGCAAGTGCAGTTAAATCTGTGTTATTTTGATCTGGATATGCTACGGTATCAGCCCCCGTTGCATAATCGGCTAGGGTTTCAACTGAAGCACCAATACTTCCCAAATTGGTGACGGTTGTTATCCCAGTCGCATTAATATCGAGTCCTACAGCAGTACCAATACTGTTGTGACTGCTGTTATAATCATAATGATAATTTCCTTCGCTATCTGTGTACGAGCTAAACTCTCCTGCTACAATAGAACCAGAGATAGTAGTATTAATCTCAACTACGCTAGCTCCCCCTTTTATGGCTTGATTAATTGAGACATTGTTTTCGTTGTCTCGAAGTTCTGTCCCTCCTGCATTTACTCCCTCGACTACACCCGTGTTGGCGAGTAGAAAACTACTCGTCACTGTGCTTAGCATTAACGCAACTCGTGAAAAGTTGTTAAAAAACGGATTTTCAACCTCTTTTGACATGCTTCCTCCTTAATAATTTCTTTGATATAAAGTTTAATTTAACTTTATATAACTTTGTTTAACAATTAATTATAAATGACTAAAGTGAAAAAGTTTATTAATTTTTTTTAATATCTCTATCTTGAGGGAAGATTTTTGAATTTTTTAAAAAAAAATGAATTTTTTAGATCTTTTTTTAACATTTATTCACAAATTTGAAAAAAACATTAAAAAAAGCTTCAAAATAAAGTGATTTTTAAGCTCACTTTTAGGAGTGATTCAATTAGTACTTTTGTAAAAATATTTTATAATGTTTTTTTATATGATTCTTTTTCTGGAATCATAATTTATATTTTATAAAAACAGTTTTTGTTTAAGTTTTATTCATGTATACTTGATAGTGATTATTTTAAAAGGAGAGCATCATGAGTATGTATAAAGAGATAGAGTTAATTTTAAAAGATAAACATCAAGAGAGTGGGGTTGGTGAAATAGAGAACTTTTTGCATGCTAAAGAGGTTAGTAGTGCCATTATTACCATGGAGGAGTTTTTTCAAGCATGTAAGCATTATCCTATTGTTTTTTCAAAAAATGAGAAGGAGGGTTGGTTTGCTTTAGCCCTTTTGGGACTTAAGAATCGTAATATATTTGTCGATGAGAAGGGTAAATGGAAAAAAGAGTGCTATATACCTGCGTATATTCGTCGATATCCTTTTATTTTTGTTCAAAATGACAAAGAACTCCTCTTGGGATTTGATGCACAACATAAAGTCTCTAAAGAGGAGGCAGGTTCTCGTTATTTTTTTGATGAGAATGGAGAGAAAACCGAATTTGTTGATAATGTTTTACAGTTTATGAACCAAGTACAACACTCATCTCAGCAGACCAAGAAGTTTATTGAGACGCTTGATGAGATGGGGCTACTTGAAGCCTCTACTCTTCATGGTACCAACAAGCAAGGAGAAGAGATTTCACTTAATGGATTTTGGGTACTTAATGAAGAAAAACTCAATAAAACAACCCAAAAAAATCGAACACGGCTCTGTAAACAAAACTACATGCAACCCATTACGGCACATCTTATATCGTTATCCAATATTGCCAATTTAAGCCGTTAATCTAATCTGATAATTTTTGGCTCCTTAATAAGGGAGCCCTTGGGGTAATTATAGATCCTCAGATCGACTCGATTTGATACTATAACGTTTGAGAACCTCCTCTTCGATTCCTTTGGCTTTTTCTCGATCAATAACTATTTTTGAGCCATCTTCATCTTCTAAGATAATGTATTTCTCTTTTGACTCTTTTAAAATTGTATAGAACTCTTTGAAGTTTTTAAATGATTTTCCATTAATCTTATCTACCTTCCAAAAGCTGATTCCGCCATCTCCTCGGTTAAGTTCTGTAGCAAGTACTTTGAGAAGTACCACAATCTCTTGGCTGTTCTCTTTTGGAAATTTGGTCGCAATATAACGCAATGGAAGATTAGGACGGTTAGAGGCATTAAGTAGATTGAGGGTTAAGGGAGTAAAGACATATCCACCAAAGATAAAATAGCTGGGCATCTTGTCATACTCAAGTTCTGCGTAGCTCATCTTTCCTTTATTTTTATGGTCAGAGAATTTGACCTTAATTACCTTTTTCTCTCCATTGCGTAGGATATCTAAAGAGACTTCATCGCCATATTGGTGCATATCGATGTAGTATTTGAGATTGGTATATTGATTTTTTCTAAAGGCAACGGTGCCATCACTTTCGATTTTGTGTCCATCGATGGCGGTAATGATATCATCTTTGTGTAAAATCCCTTTAAATGGAGAGTTGTAAAGAATATCTACCACCAAGATGCCTCCCACTTTTTCATCGAGTTTATAGTACTCTTTTAATGTAGGGTTTTCGATTTTTTCACTGTAGATCCCTAGTTTTGGAATACCATCATAAATTCCATCTTTGACATCTTCTAAGAAGTGTTGAATCACATCGACAGGGACAATGTAGCCAATATTTTGTGAAAACATAATTCCCTGCATGACCACCCCTACAATTTTACCATCAGAGATAGCAGGACCTCCGCTGTTACCTGGGTTAATGGCAGCATCAATCTGAATCGAAAGAAAGCTTTGTCCACTATGAGCATAGCGGTTGTGCTCAATACGTGAGATAATCCCTGTACTTACCGAGATGGTATTACCCCCCATGGGGTAGCCATAGACGGTAACTTTGTCTTGAATCTTTGGAAGGGTTCCAAACTCTAAGGGAATGGTATCTTTGAAAAAAGTTTTATCTTCAACCTCTAAGAGTGCGAGATCAATATCATGTGAGACCTCTAAAACTTTGGCTTGATAACGTTTGGTATCTCCATACTTTTTGACCTCTAAAAAGGTTTGATTGGCAACAACATGAGCATTGGTTAAGATACGGTTACCCGAGATAATACTGCCTGAACCACTAGAGCGTCGTATGGTACTGTTCCATGGTTCTAGATAGTTGGGTTGTTTAGAGACGGTATAGATCTTGACAATAGAGCGTTCAACCCCTTCGGGAAGCTCTTTGCTCTCTCCTAAAATAAAGAGTAAAAGGAGAAGCATAATCACTTTTAAAAGAATTTTCATTTAATACCTTTAGTTTAAATTTTTGTAAGTATAACAAATAAATATAAACCATATATCAATGTAAAATTAATATGATATAATCCCATAAAAAAATTAGGAGTTGTAATAATGGCAACAATCTCAATGGGTGATCTTAAAAAGGGTGTTCGACTAGAGTTGGATGGTAATCCCTATCGTGTGGTGGATTTTCAGCATGTTAAACCAGGTAAAGGGGCAGCATTTGTTCGTGTTAAAATTAAAAACCTTGGTTCAGGTAAAGTAATTGAGAAGACGGTACATGCAGGTGATAAATTTGAAACACCAGATCTCGAGCAAAAAACAATGCAGTATCTTTATGATGATGGTGAGTTTTTACAATTTATGGATACCACCACTTATGATCAGATTGGCTTAACACATGATCAAGTTGGTAAAGAGACATTTAACTTTATGGTAGATGGTATGGAGGCAGAGATTCTTTTCCATAATGGTAAGGCAATCTCTGTTGAGATTCCTCAAACTTATGTCTATGAAGTAGTTGAGACACCACCCAACTTCAAAGGAGACTCTCAAGGGGGTAAAAAACCCGCGACACTTGAGTCGGGTGCGGTGGTTCAGGTTCCGTTCTTTGTCCTTGAAGGAGATAAGATCAAAGTAGATACCGTTGAGGGAAAATATTTAGAAAAAGCTAAATAGTCTTAATAGGCTTTGGGGCTTTCGAGAAGTGCTAAATAGGTCTCTTCTCGAAGCTCTTTATAGCGTGGAATTTTCCGCAACTCTTTATCGTAAATTTTTAAAATTTGTTCTTGTTCTCTCTTTTTTCTCTCTATCTCTTTTTGAACGAGTAGGGTCTCTTGAATCTTTTTATCAATCTTTTGAATATAGTTGTAGGCTCGGTCTTGCAAAAGATCAGAGGTTAAAAATCGGATTTTGTCTTTGAGTGCCTTTTGAAGACGTTTAAGATTTTTAAGGGTATTGGTGAGACGCTCTTGTAGATGTTGCAGATTATTAAAGTGTTGTTGCTCTTTATTCTGTTGGAGTTTGAGTTCACTTCCTAGAATAATCAATTGAGATCGCCGTTTATTTTTCTCTTTTCCAATACCAAAGGATCGATAAAGTAGACAACTTACAAAGTTCTCCTCTTTATGGAGTTTTATCAGTGTTAATTCAATTGCTTCAAGAAGTAGATTATCAAAATGGTGTTGGTGTTCAAGTGCTTCTCTTGCTTCATGGATGGTTTGGGTCTGTAGTTTATTTAGTATTTCGTCAAAAACACCTTTATGACTTTTTAAAATATTTTCAATATTAATACGCATTGACATACGTGTACCTTTTTTTTTATCTCTCAAAATTATAGTGAAAAAAGTGTTAAGAGTCTAGAAGAATAAAGAGTGTAGCTAAGAATAGCCAAAGAGGGTAGCGATATGCTACGTGAAAAGAGAACCCCATCTTAATTTAAGATGGGTAGTGGGTAATAAAAAACTACTTGATTAGTTCAAATGGGTTCTCTACTACATTCTTTCTGTCAACAATGTATGGAATAAGTGCAGTTTGTCTTGCTCTTTTGATCGCTACAGTTACAAGCTCTTGGTGACGTTTACAGTTTCCTGTTAATCGTCTTGGCATGATTTTAAATCTTTCACTTAAAGAGAACTTTAATAAGTTTAAATCTTTGTAGTCAATAAAATCAACTTTTGCTTCGCAATATTTGCAATATCTTTTTTTAAATTTTCTTCTTTCTGCCATGGTGTGGTCTCCTAAAATGGTATCTCATCTTCATCGATGTCTATCTCTGGAACAGACGGTTGCTGAGGTTGTTGTGGCGTATTGTACGCAGGTTGCTGTCTCGAAGCTTGAGGTTGTCCATAACTGGCCTGTTGTGAAGGTTGGGCATTGTTGTACCCTCCTGCATTATAGCCGTTAGAGGGGGCTTGTTGTTGTCCTCCTCCATAGTTATTGGGAGTGGATTGATCTGCAAATCCATTATTTGCCATGTAGTTTGGGTTTTGAGCGTCGGCTTTTGAGTCCAACATCTTCAAGGTCTCTACCACAATGGCATGTTTACTTCGTTTGCTTCCATCTTGTGCTGTCCACTGCTCAAAAACAAGCCGTCCGTCAACTAAAACTTTGCTCCCCTTACGAAGGTATTGGTTGGCAATCTCTGCGGTACGACCAAAAAAAGTAAGGTCAATAAACATCACCTCATTTTTCTGCTCACCCGTTTGAGTTTTCCATGTTCTGTTGGTCGCAATACCAACATTTCCAATGGCTGAGCCACTCTGTGAGTAGCGTATCTCAACATCTCTGCTGAGGTTTCCTACCAATACTACTTTGTTATACATGGGGTTTCTCCTAAGGTCTTATGCTTGAGCTGTTTCGCTTGTAGGCTCTTCAGTCTTTGCAGGCTCTTCTGTTTTTGTGTTGGCTTCTGCTACCAATTTCTCAAACTGTGCAGTCTCTTTTTTATTGCTGTAACGTACAGTTAGGAATTTAATAACATCTTCGTTGAACTTTAGTTTTCTCTCAAGCTCTTGAATTACAGAACCTTCAGCGTTGAAATAGACAATGGTGTAGAATCCTCGCTCATGCTTTTGAACAGGATAAGCAAGTCGTCTCATACCCATTTTGTTGGTTGCAAGAATTTTAGCACCTTCAGTAAGAAGAATCTCTTCGATTTTTGCAATTTGAGCGGCTGTCTCTTCATCTGTAAGTGTAGGTTTAAGTACATACAGTGTTTCGTAGTTGTTCATTGTGTTCCTTTTGGTTTGATAGCCCGTTTAAATAGGGTCAAAGACCCCCCAAAAAACGAGCAAGAATTTTGGAGGTGCAATTTTAGCACAATTTTTCATAGAGTTGGCTTGGGCTAGCGGGGGGTATACTCAATAATCGACCCTTTACTGTAGTTGGGTACTTTATCGTAACTAAACACCGCGTAGTATTTGTTCATTTTGGTTGAACCATAGGTGTCGTAGGTGTAGTTATCTGATCCTGCATAGAGCTTAACGCCATCAAAGGGGTTTTGTGGAATGTGCCATCGATTTCGTACCACATAGTAGCCTACAAGGTCAGGATGTTTGATCTTGTCCCATGAGATTTTGATGGTGTTGTTTTCTATGGTAGTAATAAGGTTTTGTGGTGGATCAAGTGGTTCTCTTCTTCGGTTGATATAGTTAACCACCAATTTTGCCGCTCGTTCTCCTTGATGTGCCCAGTGAATGAGGTGTTCTCGGGTCAAAATAGAGGTGGGGCGGATAATAAATTTTGCCTCTTTGTTGTTTTGGTGCATCTCTTCGAGTGCTTGGATGGAGTATTTGTCAAACATAAAATTGTGTTGTTTTTTACGTCCAAGCTCAGCCGAACTGATCTCATAACCAATATACTCAATACGTTCACGGTTTTTGATATCTTGGTAGCTGAACTCTTCGAGATCAACAAACTCGACATTATAGCGGATATCGACCTCTTTTTTTACCGTAGAGGTGTTGTAAAGCTCAATCCATGCATCGGTAATTACGGTCTCGCTTACATCAGGAAGGCTTGAGAGATCAAAAGAGATAAAGGCATAGACCTTTTCATTATCTCCATCAAAACCACATGCCAGTTTATCTTGGGTGATCTCATAGTCAGAGATGGTCATCGCGGTTGAGATCTCAATCTTCTCGGTTTTGGGAGGAACGGTATATTTGATATCGATTGAGGGGCGGTAGTGAAGTCCTCCTCCTTGGTTCCCATATCCCAAGTCAAAGACCATGATCTGAGAATCACGTCCTTTAGGGAGCTTGGTAGGTCCTTGAAGTTTAAAGATGGCTTTTCCATGCTGGAGTTGCTCTTGGAGTTTTTGACGTTCATACTCATTAAAGTCCCAGTGGCTCCAGATCCCTTGAGTGAGCTGTTCGGATGGAATACTCTGTCCTACAGTTTTGACATGTTTGGCACGGTGAACCTGCTCAAAGTCTCGGATATCAGCAACGGAGTGAACATCAATAATAGAGAGAGACCACTCTCCATATTTTTCAATTTTAGCCGAGACACGGTTGAGTGGATAGAGAGAGACTTTGGCATCGATAATAATCGCATCTTTTGGGATACCATCAAGATCAAACTGCATGACACCATAAGAGATTCCTCGTCCCTCACTTACTCCCACTTTAAGCGAGTTGACTCCAAAGTGTCCAAAGTTTGCTTCGGGGGATTTCTGTGCAACATAGCCCACGTTACGTTTTTTAGGGAAAATGGTTCGATGAAACTCATGATCCTCTAAAGGGGTTTTGAACTTTACTTTGGGGGCAATGGGTGATTTGGTGCGAGAGAGCCGATCAACTGCACGGATGTAATAAAAATACATGGTTCCACTAGCAAGGTTCTCATCGACAAACTCTCGTTCGGAGGTGATACCCACAAGCGAAGAGTCATTACATGCCATTTTATTGTTTTTGTTTTTATAGATCTCAAAATAGATCTCACAATCTTCAGGATACTCCCATGCTAGCTTACATCGATTGGGTTCGGCAGAGACGAGATGAAAGTTCTCTACCCGTTGAGGTGCATGTTTACTATAGTTTTTGGCTTCGCCAAAGGCATAAAGGAGAGCGGGGATGTTTTCTCGAATGGACTCAGACATGTTTTGGATGTAGTCGGGAATATTTCGGGTTCCTACCTCAACCACTACGGCTAAGATCCCTTTGGAGTAGTAGTATTCGCGTCCACTTCCCGAGATGAGTTTGGTGGGTGGCTTACCTCGGTTGATGCCGTATTTTCTTCCTGTTATTTTGTGGATATGGTAGTTCATATTAGCACAGAGGGTATTGAGATCGGTTCCCTCTAGCTCCATCTCGTGGTTAAATTTATGAGCAGGAAAAAAGACATTTCCTTGAGAGTGGTAGTCTAGAGCAATGGTGATATTGGGGTGGTTATCCACAAAATTTTTAATGGCACGGGTTTCGGGTTCCGAGAAGGGTTTAGGACCACTATAGACGTTTGAACTGGTATTTTTTGTTCGTTGAAAACCCACCGAGAAGTTACGATTGAGATCTACCCCGTAGGTACCATCGGGATTTTTCCGTCGATTCTTCCGCCAAAAAGAGAAGTGTTGACGGCTATACTCAAAGCCATCGGGATTTAGACAAGGTACGAGATAGAGCGTATTGTAGGTGAGTGCTTCGAGTACTTGAGGGTGGTTTTTATGGTTTTTGAGCAGATAGTCAATAAACTCAATGCCCAGTTCGTTACCAATCCACTCACGTGCATGAACGGTTCCTGTAAAGAGTAGTGCGGGTTTAAGGTGGGCAAAGGCGACATTGAGTGAGATGGTTGCAAGAAGAATATCTCGCCCCTCATGGGTCTGTCCAATACTCTGTACGGTGATAAGATCAGGGTATTCTTGGACTGCGTTTAAGAGAAAATCACAACTCTCTTGGTAGGATCGGTATTGTTCTTTCATTGCTCTAGGGCTCCTTTTTACGAAGAGAAAATGTTGAGTAAAAATGCTACGGTAAGCGAATTTTAAAATTTAGAGGATTCTATCAAAAAGTTCCATAGTTTAGGCTTTTTCAACGCTCTCTAAATAGGAGAGTAAACGGAGTGTTTCGATTAGAAAGGGGGTGTTAGAGCAAAGCAACAATGGGCTCTGCTCTAACTCTTGTTATGCTTAGTGGGTTACGGGAAGTTTGGCTTTGAATGCTTGCCAGCTATCCGCAATTTTTTGAGCAAGTTCATGGTTGATGTTTTTAATCTCGGTTAAGATTTTTGGTTCCACTTCAAGGATATGAATCAGCTCTGCGTGAGAGAATCGTTTAAGAAGTTTTTTGAGTTTCTTTTGACCCACTCCCTTAATGGAGAGGAGCATCTCCTCTAGAGATTCATTGGTGATTTCAGGGTGTGGACTTGCTTCATCTCCACTAATCTCTGGTGCGGACTCTTTTTTGAGGGCAGGTACTTTCATCGATTTAATACTCTTAAGGGCAAAACGATCTTGATAGTTCCACTTTTCACTAGGCCACTCTTCAAATGTTCTGGGTTTGATGTCGTACATTTTGTATTGAGCATCAAGTTCATGAATAAATCGCTCCTCTTCTCCGTACATTTTTTTCTTTTTCCCAAAGTAGGCACCATCATAAGATGGGTGGTAAGCACCAAAGGTGATATGTCGCATGGTACGCAAGAGATCGGGTGAGATTTTGCCCAGCTCTTCCCAGTTGAACATGGGGATATTGGGTTTTCTAAAGCGTCCTTTACTTAGGCTCCACATTAGGTACTCTCCAATCCAATCCCGAATATAAGGAAAGGCTGCAAAGGCGGTGGCACACTCAAGGATTCTAACGTTGCCATCTTTACCGTAGGCAACATCACAAGCCCAGTACTCAGCATTGGCAGCTTTGGAGACTTTAACTGCAAGATCAAGTACATTTTTGGGGACGTTCATATAATCCATCGATCCTCCTTGGCTGGTATTGGTAAGCCACTCACCCTCAGGAGCACGTCGCCAGAAGGCACAAACAGGTTTATGTCCAATAAGCATTACACGAATATCTGCCTCCATGGGGACAAAATCTTGCAGATAGATGGGATGGTATTTTTTTTCATCAAAGAGTGCTTTTGCCTCTTGGTAAGAGTCCACTTTGTGTACAAAATAGCCACCATAGTTAGAAGCACCATAAGATCGTTTAACTATTTTAGGGTAGGTTGTCTCTTGGAGGAAGGCATCGGCTTTCTCTCGATCATAAAAGATGTAGGTTTTGGGAATAGGCAGATTGTATTTCCATGCAAAACGGGTAACATTCTCTTTGGATTTATTAGAGAATTGGGTATCGAGTGAGGGAATAAATCGAACATCTGGTAGGGCTCGTGCAATCTCTCTAAAGGTTTCATAAGCCGTAGCGGGAATGTTCCCTATGAGCACATCGATTTTTTTCTTTTTTACCTCTTGAATAAATCGATCCTTATCATCTCCCCAGTGATAGGTTACGGTCTCAATTTTGTTTGGCCATCCTTTAAAGTTGGAGTGGTCAAAAAATCGGAGTACATAATCGAGGTACAAGAAGCCAAGTTTGGGTAGTTTGTCGTTACTAAGTCCCATAGTTTTTCCTTATTTTTTTGAATTAGTTGTGTAATTCTGTATCAATTTATTAAAAAAATCACAAAATTATATCATTGATTAACCTAACCATTCCTTTAAAAAATGAAAAAAAAAGTTACAATTTTAAAATAAACTTAAGTAATTAAATTATAATAAAAAGTAAGCTATAATTAAATCTTTCAAATTAAATCAATTTAAAAGAGTGTAAGGATTCTAGATGAATAGAAGCATATTTAATCAATTTATATTATCAATATATATCGTTTTAATGGTAGGAGCCTCCTTTTTACTGGTGGACTTTTATCAAGAGTATCAAACATTAAAAACTGAGTTACCCACACTCAAGCAGGAGCTTAGAAAGTCCGAGACGCTTGAGCATATTCAAGAGCAGAAGATTAGAATCTCAATTGCTTCTATTTTATTGTTGTTGTCACTTTTTTTATATACCCGTCGGGGGTACATGTTTCGTAATGTAGAGCGAGAAAACGCGAATCTTAAAAGATTGTTAGAGGAGATCGAGAACTGTCCGATTGAGCGAGAGAATCTAGAGAAGTTTCATGAGGTCTTAAAGCGTAAAAACAATGCGGAGATCTATGCGTTAATGACCGAAATGATTCATGAACTTCAAGAGAGTAAAGAGCTTGCAGATCAAGCCAATAAGACTAAGAGTCTTTTTTTAGCAAATATGTCGCATGAGATCCGTACGCCACTTAATGGTATTGTGGGGTTTACCAAGTTTCTTAACTCTACGGATCTCGATCCCGAACAGCGGGAGTTTGTTCAGGTAATTCGTAAGAGTTCAGAAGATCTGATTGTTATTATTAACGATATTCTGGATATCTCCAAGATTGAGAGTGGTAATATTGAACTAGAGGCGTTGGAGTTTAATCCCATTGAGGAGTTTGAAAATGTTATAGAGACCTATGCTGCCAATGCTTCTAAGAAGGATATTGACTTCTCTTTATGGATCGATCCCGCCTTTCGATCATTGCAGTTGCGAAGTGACCCAGGGAAGATTAAACAGGTTTTAATTAATCTGATCTCCAATGCGGTAAAGTTCACCCATCATCATGGAGCGATTGATGTGCGTATCGAGAAGGTTAAAAGCGAGGATGAGCATCTCTGGGTAAGATTTATGGTGCAAGATACAGGTATCGGGATCTCTGCAGAGCAACGAGAGAAGGTCTTTGAGGCATTCACACAAGCAGACAGTAGTACCAGCCGAGAGTATGGTGGAACAGGTTTAGGCTTGACCATTTCGAGCAGTCTGGTTAAGATTTTAGGCGGTGCACTGCATCTAGAGAGTGAAGTAGGCAAGGGGAGTTGCTTCTCGTTTGTCTTAAAGATGCCGTATCAATCAATTCACTCAGATACGCCATTACAAAAGAGAGAACTGCATGTGGGGATCTATACCTCCGATGAGCTACATGCTAAGCCCTCTAATCTCTATTTGGAGCAGTATCTACGTACTTTTGCCAATGTCTCTGTTATCCGTTGTGATCAGAAGCAGGAGATCACTCCTGAAGCAGTAGCGATGTTGGATGCACTCTTTATTCATGATGATATGCTCTCTACTGAGTTATTGGATGCTATTTTACATCGGATCAAAAAAGAGGTGCAGGTGGTCTTGATGATTAAACTCAATAAGCGAGAGCAGATTTTAGATATTGCCTCAGATGTTACCCATATTTTATATGAACCCATCACCTATACCAAAGTAGAAAAGTCTGTAGAGTTGCTTCTAAGGCAGGAGTTAAAAGAGAAAAAAGCCTCTTCTAAACTTATTAAATCTTCAAACAGCAGACGATCCTTTGAGAATATTAGAGCACTGGTGGTGGAGGATAATCCCATTAATCAAAAGATGATTCATCATACGCTTAAAAACTTGGGTATCGATAGTGAGATGGCAGAGAATGGTAAGGTGGGTTATGAAAAACGTATTAGAGGGAATTATGACATTGTCTTTATGGATATTCAGATGCCTGTGATGAATGGTGTTGAGGCAACACAGAAGATTTTGGCATACGAGAAGGAGCATGGTTTGGATCATGTTCCCATTATTGCGGTTACTGCCAATGCCTTAAAAGGGGATCGAGAACGCTTTTTGCAAGAGGGGCTTGATGAGTATGTCTCTAAACCGATTGATCTTAAAAAATTTATTGAGGTTTTAGAGAAGTTTGTCTCAACCAAGTCTCTTGAGGTGGTTGCAGATACCATGCCTCCTAAAGATATTTTGCTCTATAAACAGACCGTTACAGAAGCCAAGATTATTGGTGCCATTTTGGAGCGTTTAGGTTACAGTGTGGATGTGGCAGAGAATATTGAAGAGTTAAAGAAGATTATGGATATTAAAAGCTATAAGAGCATTCTGCTTGATCGGGTCTCCAATCAGGCAGAGCATGATGCGGTAACCCTGAAGATTAAATCTAAAAAGATTCCAAGTCTTCTCTTTGTGGACAATCAAGATACCGCAACGCTTCGGGATCGTGATGATTATACCTATATTGCAGATAAGGTAACTGATTATGCACGGATTAAACATAAAGTAGACAACATGATGGGTATCTATCAAGATGCCTCTTAATGGGGGGGTTACCAGACCCTTCCTGCGGCAATGGCTAATCCATACCCCACACTCGAGAGGACATCGGTATGAATCAACTTCTCTTCAGAAAAGAGTGAAGCGTAGATATTGCGTACCGCAGGGACAAGGGTTGATCCTCCTGTAAGGAAAACACGATCAATATCTTGGTAGTGGACTCCTGCTTGTTTAAGGGTCTCATCGAGCGTTTTTCTGATCTTATAAACCTCCTCTTGGATAATTTGATTAAACGCGTTCTCGGAGAGTTCAAGTTTAAACGGGTGCTCAAAAATATCCATGTTGAGCTGACTTAAGGGGGCATTGGAGAGCTCCATTTTGCTCTGAATGATTTTTTGGGAGAAGGGAAAATAGAGTCCCTCTTTAATCATCTCAAGCAGACGACCAATGGGAATGGGATCTTGTGCCATTTGAATTAGCTTCTCTATGGCATGAATAATTTGTGGGTCATACATCTTTTGAAACTTATGCCACTCAGAGAAGTCCCCATAGAGAGCGGGTCCAATCTGCATTGACTTTCCCATGTTGGTGTAGGGGGTTTGGTAGCCAAGATGAGGAATAATAAAATTTTTAATGATCTGGCTATCAAAGCTGTTTCCTCCAATGTAGGTTCCGTGGGTAGCAAGAATGTCTTCTTTTCGATTGTTATGGCGTTGGGTACCAACACGAACAATGGTATAATCGGTGGTTCCCCCACCAATATCGGCAACCAAAATCAGCTCTTCTTGGTTGATCTTCTCTTCGTATGCTAATGAGGCGGCAATGGGCTCGTACTCAAAGACCACCTCTTTAAATCCTGCTTGTAGTGCCGCCCTCTCGAGGCGATCTTGTGCCTGTTGGTCAAGAATAATGTCTGTATCATTAAAGTGAACAGGTCGTCCTAGTACCAGATGTTCAACAGGCTGTTGGGCTTGCTGTTCAATGGCTCCTTTGAAGCGTCGTAGAATAATAGAGATGAGGTCACTAAGTGTGTAGGTTGTGGTTCCAAGTGTGGTTTCGATCTCCTCTTCACTCCCTAGAAAAGATTTGAGTGCAACAAGGTAACGCCCCATGGTCTCCATCTCTAACTCTTCGATGGCATCATCTCCGACGTAGAAGTTTTTGTCTTCAAAGCTGTAGAAGAGGACACTTTTGGTCTCAAGTCGATCTTTTCCAAGAGGTACCATTTGGATTTCTCCTTGATTGTTGAGTCCTGCGACAGAGTTGGTGGTTCCAAAATCTATGGATGCGGTTAACATATTGTTGTTCCTTTTCGGTTTCAAAATAGGGGTGTAATTTTAGCTTTTTTTAGATTTAGGCTACCCTAGAGAAGGGTTGGCTAAAAAAAGTGAATTAAAAAAGCTTCAAGCCCGAAATTAGGTGCTATAATGGCATCTAAAAAGAGATATAATGACCCAAGAAGAAAAGCAAGAGATAAAAGAGAAAATTTTACTAGAACTGCATCAGCTTAAAGAGCAGATCGAGGCACTAGAGGAGATGACCCAACCGATTGTGGCAGACTGTTCACTCGAGCGTCTAACACGATCTGAAGCGATGCAAGAGCAACAGGTGAATTTACGCATTTTAGAGCAGTCTCGTCTCAAAGAGGAGCGTCTTTTACAAGCACTCCATCGGATTGATGATGAGATGTTTGGTATCTGTATAGAGTGTGAGGAGCCCATTGGTTTGGCACGAATGATGATTCGTCCTGAGAGTATACGTTGTGTGGAGTGTGCATCGACACTATAAAAAAGATTGAAGTTTAATCAATCCACCATAAAGTAGTGCTTCTCGACCGCTAGAGGGGGTGCGTTTAATCTGAAGCTCTAGACTCAAAAGATGCTCTAAGAGCTGCCCAAAGGTGGGGGTTTTGATCTTAAGGGCGAGTTGTGCCTTTTGGGCTTCAATCATCTTAGGAAGCTGGTAGCCCAAGATCGCTTTGGAGTCAATACGACCATGCAGTTTCATGTAGGCATGAAAGAGAAAGATCTGCTGAACAAAGAGTTGGCATGCACGTAAGAGTGTGGCTGTATCGGTGCCAAGTTCTAAGAGTTGATGCAGTGTTGTAATAATGGGTTTTTTCTCAAAGAGTGCCAAAAAGAGTTGCTCTTGTGCCACTGGAGCCGTGGAGTAGACCAGTCGATCGATATCTTTAGCCGTGATTCTCTCTTTGAGAATACTCAATTTCGTTAGCTCATTATTGGCGAGAGAGAGGTTGTTATTTAGTAATAAAAGAAGATGCTGTAGAGCGTAACGATCAATATTGATCTGCTCGTTTCTAGCACGTTGTTCAAGTTGTGCTACCCCCTCTTGCAAAGAGGGCTCAAAGAGTCGTACCCAGTTGGCACCCTCTTTGGGGTTGAAGATGCGTTGCAGTGCTTTTGCCTCTTTGGCACTTCCTTGAAACTCAAAAATAAAGTAGTTGCTACTGCTTTTTTGGGTTAGGGTAACCAGTTGTTGGAGCTCTTTGGGTGGAATCTTTTTATCTCTTTTTATAATCAGTAGATTTGTTCCCCCAAAAAGTGAGCTTTGGGAGAGATAGTTTCTTGCCAATTGAAAATCATACTCATCATAATATTGTGTCAAAAGGCTCTCTTGTGCCTCTGTTTTTTGGATATAAAACTGAATATACTGCTCGATAAGATAAGGGTTTTCTCCATAGAGTAATAGTGCCCGTGGTGGGGTGCGGTGAAGTAACTTTTCGAACTCTTTTTGATACATAAAATCATTATATCATAATAGAATAAAAATAATCAAAAATGAACTTAAGCTTAAATAAAGAAATTATTATCTTCAATGGGATATAATTTAAGATTCTTGAAGATAATAAGGGGTTAATATGCAAAGGATATGGAAAGGAAAAAGACTGGAGTGGATGGTACTATCGATGTTTATTTTGGTGGTATCTACCTCACTCTTTATACTCTATACAACATATGAGAACTACCATGATTTGGCACTTCTCTCACACAGTGATACGCAACTTTATAAACATCAAATTATTATGGCTATTGCGGTCTCTATTCTCTTTTTGGCAATTTTGATTGTCTATTTAAAGCGGGACTATTTTTTTCTACGTCCCAAGGATAACCATCGTGCGTTAGCACAGCTTTTAGAGGATATTAAGTACAACTCAGATCCCTCTAAAGTAAAGCAGTTTAAAGAGATGCTCAAACGAAGAGACCATCAAGAGATCTATCAGTTAATCTCTTCGATGATAAATGAGTTACAAGAGCGAAAACAGCAAGCGGATGAAGCCAATGCAACCAAGACACTCTTTTTGACCAATATCTCTCATGAGATTCGAACACCACTTAATGGAATAGTAGGTTTTAGTAAGCTTTTAAACACGACACAGCTTGATCGAGAACAGCAGGAGTTTTTGCATACCATTCGAAAAAGCAGTGAAGATCTTATTGGGATTGTGGATGATATTTTGGATATTGCCAAAATAGAGAGTGCTCAGGTCGAAATTGAGATGAGTTATTTTAATATTGTAGATGAGTTTGAGGGAGTTGTAGAGGGGTATGCGATTGAGAGTGCAATCAAAGATCAGGAGCTCTCTTTGTGGATCGATCCACAGTTGGCATCCTATTATGTACAGAGTGATAGTAAAAAGATTCGTCAGATCTTAACCAATTTAATCTCTAATGCGATCAAATTTACCCCTAATGGTGGAAAGATTGATCTTTCGATTCGTGCCCTTTCTATTAAAGAGGATCCTATGCGGGTTGCCTTTACGGTTTCAGATACAGGTATAGGGATCAGTGAGGATCAGAGGGATCGTATTTTTGATCTCTTTACGCAGGGAGACAACAGCAGTACCCGTCTTTATGGTGGAACAGGCTTAGGTTTAGCCATTGCCATGCGTTTGGTTCGCCTTTTGGGTGGCTCTCTTGAGCTAGAGAGCCAACTTGGGGTAGGGAGTAGTTTTAGTTTTATACTAGAGATGCCCGCTAAGCAGGTAAAACGTGAGCGTAAAATACGCGAAATGCAAGTGGGGCTCTATATTCCTAAAGAGGCTCAAGATGAGCACTATCTTGCCTCGTATCTTGCTTCTTTTTCGGCGTTGGAGCTGGAGCGTTTTGAGACTTTTGAAGCGTGTAAAGATGCCAAGGTAGATTCGTTTGATTTGCTTTATATCTACTACGATCAGTTGGACAAAGAGGAGCTTAAGCGTTTAGTCGCACGTCATACAGAGACAGCAGAGATTGTTTTGGTAACCAAGTTGTTACATCGAGATGCTATTTTGGATATTGCACCAATCTTTTCACAGGTAATCTATACCCCCATTACCTATCTTAAAATTGAGCAGTCTCTACTGCATGCCTCCAAGGAGACACACTATCTCTCTCAGCACTCTGAGGTAAAGTTTGAAGGACTCAAAGCACTGGTGATTGATGACAATCGAGTAAACCTTAAGATGATTGTGAAGACACTGGAGAATCTGGGCATTCAATCGGATAGGGCAACCGATGGAGCCATGGGGATAGAGCTCTTTCAAAAGAATCAATATGATATGGTTTTTATGGATATTCAGATGCCCAATATGAATGGGGTGGTTGCGACTCAAAAGATTCTGGAGTATGAGCAGGCGAAAGGGAGGGCACACACACCTATCGTTGCGGTAACAACCAACAATCTCAAAGGGGATCGAGAGCGTTATCTTGCGGTGGGGATGGATGAGTATATTGCTAAACCAATCAATATGGAGAAGTTCATTAATGTTATTAAGCAGTTTTATTCCGTTGAGTCTCATCTTAAGATGCCCAAATCGGTAGAGCAGTATGATATTTTACTCTATAAAGAGGCACCCACCGAGAGTAAAATCTTACGGGCTATTTTTGAGAAGAGTGGCTATCGGGTAAAGATTGCTAAAAATATTGACTCTTTTATAGATCTTATGGAGCAAGAGAGATTTCGGGTCTTGGTTTTAGATAAGAGTCGTGATAGACAACGACATAAAGAGATTACTGATCGGCTCTATCAAAAGAGTATCCCCTCATTGCTCTTTGTAGATGAGGGGGCAGAGATAGACCTAAGAGATACACAGGTCTATACACACCTTTTAGGTAAAGATCTGCGTTTTGCAGAGGTTCAAAAAACGCTTCAATCGATGCTTTCCGATTAAAGCTCGGTAATCTCTTTGTCGCATTTGGCAACAAACTCTCCTTGGATGGTTGCCATGGCGATGTTGACGCTTTCAATTTTGAGTATAATTTTATCAAAGAGCATAACATTCTCTCCTCTTAGATTTACCGTTACCCCTTTGATTGTTTCATCTTCTAGTACCGCTTTGGCATTCTCTTCGACCTCGATAACATGGGCTTTGAACTCTTTTCCGATATGTTTTTGTGCCCAGCGGGCAAGTTTTCGATCACGGAAGTCCCATTCTGCTTTGGTTGATTCTCTCTCAAGCTCAGAGACCCGTGCACAAAGAGGTTCAATATTACGCAAGAGATATTCACGTTGCTCTTGATCGCTTTTGAGTTGGGCTTTGATGAGTCGGTGTAAGATCAAGTCAGCATAGCGTCGAATGGGCGAAGTAAAGTGGCTGTAGTGGCTAAATCCTAGTCCAAAGTGTCCCTCATTTTGTGCGGTATAAGTTGCCTGTTTGAGTGACTTGATAATCATTGCATCCACCTCGCTAGCAATTCCCATCTTTTGAGCTTCGGCTTGAATGGCACGCATCAAGGAGGGGCTATCTTCGTAGTGTTCTACATAGAGACCGATGGTGGCAAGCTCCTCTAAAAGCTCTTCGATTTTACTCAGTTGAGGCGGAAGGTGTACTCTAAAGATTCCATAATCGTCAAAACGTTTGGCTGCGGCTTGGTTGGCAAGCAGCATACACTCTTCGATCAATGAGTGAGAAGGGGTGCCTGTCTCAACCTGTGTGGCAATGAGTTCATGTTCGGCATTGATGCTCAGTTTAATCTCTTCACTTCTAAAATCAAATCCATTTTTTAAACGTCGTTGTCGTAGACGTTGGGTGATTTTCTGAAGGGGCAGTAGGTAGTCTAATATTCGTTTTTCATGCTCTCGTATAACATTCGCCCCTTGGTTATCGATAATAAGGTCAATCTCATCGTAGTTAAAGCGACGTTTTGAGTGGATAACTGCCTCAAAGAAGCTCTCATTGCGTACGAGCAGGGTATCGGGATCGAGTTCGATTTTTGCGACAAAGGCAAGTCGATCGGTGTGGGGTTTGAGTGAACAGATGTGCTCACTTAGCTCTCGGGGCAACATGGGAAAGGATTTGTGGGGTAAATAGGTGGTAAATCCTCGACGTTTGGCTTCGGTATCGATGGGGCTAAAGTAGTCTACATAGTAGCTTACATCGGCGATGGCGACATAGAGTGTGGAGCGTTTTTTATCGAAATAGATGGCATCATCAAAATCTTTTGCAGTGACAGGGTCAATGGTACAAAAATCTAAATCTCTTAGATCCACGCGTCCCTCATACTCTTTGGTTGCTACGGTATCGGGTACTGCTTTGGCTTGATCGATACAGTCAGACTCAAATGCATCCGCACGGTTATAGAGTGCCAACGAGATACGTTCATCGACTTTAGGATCACCAAGATGTCCAAAGACCTCAAGCACCTGATCGGTTTGGGTATCGACTTTGAGCACGGTTCCAAGTTTAAAAAGCTCTAAATTCATCCCTTCCATGACAGCATGGGTGGGGAGTCCTGTTTTAATATTGAGAATCTCAAAAATACCTGACTCATTGCGATGGGTATAGACAATATTAAAAATATGGGCTTTGCGTACGACTAGTACGACCTTGGCAGAGGCACGCCCACGTCGGGCGATGATGCGTTTGACCACCACATCATCTCCTTGATTGGCATCCCCCATATCATCGGGCTCAATTAAGAGATCTTTCTGTTCGGGAGAGCTGGCTTCAACAAAGCCTTTTCCTGCTTTATTAACATAGAGTCGTCCCACTCGATAGAGTGAGCGAAGTCGATAGAGTCCATCGTACTCCTCTAACGCCCCTAAGGTCTGTAGTTGCTGAAAACTCTCCTGATCTTCAGGTTCGAGATCGGAAGGGATAAATCCATTGGTTAGTTGTATGGCAAAGGGTGACATTATTCTCTTTTTCCTCTATAGGTTATCATTATCATGGAGGAATTGTAGCCAATTTTTTTATTTTTTCACTCTTTAATGTTGATAAACTTTTGCTATAATGTTGCAATTTTTAAAAAAATGATAGATAATGGAGCAGATATTTTGAATATTCAAGATGGTATTAAAGAGGTTAAAAAAGAGTTAACAAGTGATGAGCAGATGTTGGCTCAGGCATTTAAATTAGAGAAATTTTATAAAAAACATAAACTAAAGCTCTTTAGTGTAGTTGCCCTTGGAGTTCTCTTTTTTGGAGGAAAAGCGGTAATGGGGATGATCGAAGAGCATCGATTGGATGTTGCCAATCAAGCCTACTTGAGTTTGGCACAAAATCCAAACAATCAAGAGGCACTAAGCACCCTAAAAGAGAAGAATCCTGCACTCTTTGAGCTCTTTAGCTATCAGCAAGCCATTGAGCATAACGATACCAAGGTTTTATCTCAACTGAGTCAGAGCAGTAATCCATTGGTGGCAGATATCTCTGGGTATCATTTAGCGGTCATCAAAGGAGAGGAGGCTGACTCAACGCTCTATAACGAGATGGCACTGGTTTATGATGCCAATTTGCAGATTCGACAAGGTAAGATGATTGAAGCGGCCGATACCCTTGCTCAGATTGCAGAGGAATCACCTGTTTATCAGATTGCACAGATTATTAAACACTATACCATCAAAGGGCATTAATGCGTATTCAAACTTTACTTTTCGGTGGTGTGGCACTTTTGTTGATGGGTGGTTGTGGTTCTAAACAGTACTATACGCCTGAGCAGACCATCTCTTTCTCTCCCGCTTCAGGAGCAGAGGTGATCGCTTTCTCACGGGATGCAGCCATGCTCTCAGATGGAACACCATTGAGTAAAGAGGGAAAACTAGATCGTAAGTTGGAGAATGGATATGCACTAATTCACCGACAGGGTAACACCGTGATCTTTGCCGATAAAGAGGGGCGAGTTAAGGTTATTACTCCTTATAAGAATATTGATATTAAACTCCCTCAAGCTCTTATTGGTGGGACAGTAGTTAAAGATAAACTGATCTACCTTCTTAAAGATAACAGTTTTGGTGTTTATGATCTTAATACCAAGAAAATTGTTTATAACAATAAGTCTGAAAAAGCTCTCTCTATCGATACACGGGTTGCCAATCCTTATCAGATTGATAATCTTGTTGTCATTCCTACCCTAAATGGAAAGTTGACAATTCTTGAACTCTCCTCTTTAAAGGTGGTCAAGGAGATCTACGTAAGTACAGAGAGCATTTTGAATAACATTATCTTTTTGGGGAGATTAGGAGACAGTTTGATTGCAGCAACTCCTTATCGTGTTATCTCGGTTAGTGCCAATGGACAACGCTCGTTTGATCGGGGTATCTCCGAGGTGGTTTTGGATAATAATCGTCTCTTTGTCTTTGCTAAAGATGGCATGATCTCTGAATTAGATCCTTCGATGAAGGTACTGAATGAGAAAAAGTTTAAATTTGCACACTTTGCAACAGCAGGGGCATTAAATAATCGACTCTATGCGATGGATAAGCAGGGATATCTGATTGTAATTAATCCAGAGCTTACAGAAAATCGGGTTTATGCACTTCCCGAGATTGAGGGGTATAGCTTTATTTCAGGTGGTAAGCTCTACTATGATGGTAATGTTGTGGATCTCTCTAAGTTGAGTTATCGATAATAGGACAATAGACTTAGATGAAGCATATTGTAGAGTCTCTACAAGCAGAGGGACTAATTTTTAAATCCTTAAAGCCAATTGATCTTAAGGCATTGGGAAGTCGAAAGCGAATTGATCTCTATTTGGGTGTGGATCTAGAGGGGTATTATGCTTGCATTATATCCATTGCAAAAAAGAGTCGTATTTTGCAAAAAGAGGCAAAAGAGCTTATGGTATTTCACACCAAATTAGAAGCGTATAATCAGAGTGCTATTAATCGTAAGATTATTCATATTCAAGCCCCTCTTTGTTCTAAAGCTAAAATGCTTTTTATTAAAGAAGGGTGGCGAGTCCTACTCGATTAAGAGAGTAGGTAGGCACCTTTAAATTTGTTCGATTGAAGCAATTTTTGGGCTTCACGCTTATTGCATCGAACCACCACACGGTAGGCAGTACGTTTTTGGGTGGGGATATACTTTTTAACAATCATCATGTTCTTAAGCTTCTGTTGTGCTTTGAATGTTTGGGCACTTTTAATATTGCTAAAAGAGGCAATCTGAACGAGATGGTTTTGGTTGCTTGTTTTAGGTCGTGTTTTTTTGGCTAAAACTTTGTGTTTGATCGGCTTTTTCTTAGTGAGGCTCTTTTTTTTGGATTGCTTTTTACTGCTTGAGATCACTTCGATTTTGACCCGTCCTACACCTTTTTTGGTTAAACCAATCTTTTTAGCGGCACCGTATGAGAGGTCAATATCCCGTGAACGATAAAAAGGTCCACGGTCATTAACACGCACTTTAACCGATTTTTTGTTCTCAAGATTGGTGACCTTTAATATGGTATTGATCGCATAGGTTCGGTGTGCTGCGGTCATTTTGTACATATTGTACCGCTCTCCTGACGCGGTTAATCGACCATGAAAAGGTTTGCCATACCAGCTTGCTTTTCCGATTTTAACCAATCCCTCTGCTACATATTTGGGGTAGTATTTAATCCCTCTATCGATATAAGCCAAGATGTTTGCATCTTTTGCCAAAAGTGGTGCAGAAAGAAGCTGTAGACCCAAACCTATAAGCAGTAGTGGTTTTAAAGTACTTTTTAACAACATAGAATAGAAACTCCTATTATAAAATATAGATAGAATCTTACTGTTTTAAACTGTGAAATAGGTAGTAAATATGAAAAAAGTGTGAAAATTTAAAATTTTTATGAGAGTTTTTCTCATCTTTAGTCACATTGACTAAACTTATCTTAGTTTTTTTATTGAAATTACTTGAAAAATTATTAAAAATATACTACAATGCCAAAAAAATTAATAGAAAAAAGGAACAATCGATGGCAAAACATCAGTTTCAAACAGAGATCGGTCAACTCTTAAAACTTATGACCCATTCACTTTATTCAAACAAAGAGATCTTTATTCGGGAGTTAATCTCCAATGCAAGTGATGCGATAGATAAATTTAATTATATGCAGTTAACTGATGAGAAGTTCAAAGAGGAGAACTGGTCGGGTAAAATCAATGTCACCATTGATGACCAAGATGGTAGCCTTACCATTGCCGATAATGGTTTAGGGATGAACGAAGAGGATCTTATTGCCAATCTTGGAACCATTGCCAACTCTGGAACCAAGAAATTTGTCGAGCAGATGACAGGAGATGCCAAAAAAGATAGCAATCTGATTGGTCAGTTTGGGGTAGGGTTCTACTCGGTCTTTATGGTAGCGGACAAGGTTGATGTTATTACTAAAAAAGCAGGTGAGGATCAAGCCTATAAGTTCAGTACCGATGGAACAGGGGAGTTTGAGATCAACCCCGTGACCAAAGAGTCGCATGGAACCGTGGTCTACATTCACCTCAAAGAGGAGGAGAAAGAGTTTCTTAGCAAGTGGCGTGTGGAAGAGGTGATTAAAAAGTACTCCAACCACATTGCTTACCCCATTATGCTTACCTATTGGGAAGAGGAGAGCGAAGGCGAAGGGGATGAGAAGACAACCAAGCGGGTCAAAAAGAGTGAGCAGGTCAATGCTGCTACTGCCCTTTGGACACTGCCCAAATCGTCGCTTAAAAAAGAGGACTATATTGAGTTTTATAAAACCCTCTCGCATGGTGATGAGGAGCCTTTGACCTACTTGCACAATAAAGTAGAGGGAGCCAATGAGTTTACCACGCTCTTTTACATTCCTAAAAAAGCACCCTTTGATCTCTATCGTGCGGATTATCAAAGTGGTGTAAAGCTTTATGTGAAGCGGGTCTTTATTACCGATGATGACAAAGAGCTCTTGCCTACCTATTTACGATTTGTGAAAGGGATTATTGATTCCGAAGATCTCCCCCTCAATGTTAGCCGTGAGATCTTGCAAGAGAACCGCATCTTAGCCAACATTAAACAGCACTCAACTAAAAAGATTCTCCAAGCGATCAAGAAGCTTAAAGGCGAAGATATGGAGATCTTTACCCAAGAGTACAACAAAGTGATCAAAGAGGGGATCTTCCAAGACTATACCAACAAAGAGATGCTCCTAGAGATCGTTCGCTATAAGAGCTCAAGCGAAGAGGGGATGGTCTCACTCGATGACTATATCAGCCGTGGGGACTCTGAGAAGAAAGAGATCTACTATATTATAGGAGATGATGAGAAGGTCTTGCGAAACTCTCCACTATTAGAAGCCTATAAGCAAGCCAATATTGAAGTACTCATTATGGATGACAAAGAGATCGATGAGATTGTTACCCCCTCTATTGGTACCTTTAAAGAGTGGACATTCAAAGATATTACCACCATTGATGCACCCGATACCAAGACTCCTGAAGAGAAAGAGGAGCTTAGTAAAGAGTTTAAAGCGTTAACCGACAAAATCAAAGAGGTACTAGGCGATGAGGTTAAAGAGGTTAAAACCACCACCCGACTCACCTCTAGCCCTTCGTGCGTGATCAAAGATCCTTCTGATCCGATGGCGGGAATGGCACATATGTTCGCACAGATGGGACAACCTGTGCCTGAGACCCCACTTATCTTGGAGGTTAACCCTGAACATGCTATGATTCAAAAGCTTGATAAGCTAGAGAAGGGTGATCTCTTTGAGGACATGGCATGGATCTTACTCGATTCGGCTAAACTCTCAGAGGGGTTAGAGCCCAAAGATAAGTCGGCTTTTGCCAACCGTGTTGCCAAAGTTGCAACCGAGGCACTCTAGGGGGGGAGATCTCCCCTGTAGGGTAAGGCTTTAGCCTAGCGTCAAATGAATCAAGTTGTATTATTCGTAGGTAGGCTAGAGCCATACCCTACAAAATACTTTTTGATACACCTATACGAGACAAAAAGGAAAAGAATGAATAGACACGTTAAGAAGATTTCCAATGCCACCATTCTTGGTGGAATGAGCACCTTTGTTATTGCTACCCTAAGTGGATGTGGTGATGATCCCGCAACCCATCAACAGCCCCAACAAGCCCCACAAGCTGCTACGCAGAGTGTGGTCAAAGAGGGAGCCACGGTTACCATTGAGAAGCAACCTGATGGATCATATAAGATTCTTGATGAGGTGCCCAGTGTTAAGACCCGTATTATCTTGGTTGAAGATGGCAAGGAGCGGATTCTAACCCAAGAGGAGATCGATGCCTTGGTCAAAGAGGAAGAGGCACGCGTTGCAGCAGGAACCTCTAACCTCACCAAGCCACCTGAGCAAGTAAGTGAGAGTGGAGGATTGGGACTTGCAGGAACCCTAATGGCGAGTATGGCCGCGGGTATGGTGGGAGCCGCACTGATGAACAAGCTTTCGAATAATCAGAACTATCAGCAAAACCGTCGAACCAGTTACAAATCGCCTAGTACCTATGCACGTTCGCAAAATAGCTTTAGCAAGGCAAGAGCTAATAACCTCAAAGCCAAGAGCAGTAGTGCTCCTAGAAAATCTGGCTTTTTTAGCAAAAAGAGTTCTACAACCAGTAGCCGTTCAAGTTTTGGTGGTTGATAATGAAACTACGACCCATAAAAGTACCCGATAATGCTCTATTGGAGCAGTTGGGGTTCTATTGGCATACCGATCCCGATAAGACCCCTTATGTTGCCAGTGAGATTGTCGAGATCAACTCCGATGAAGCAGATGCCTACTACGAAGCGGTTAATGAGCTTTATGATATGTTTGTTGAAGCGGGTGAGTATGTGATTGAGAACGATCTGCTTCATGAGATAGGGATTCCATTTAATCTTGTGGATGCGGTCAAGATGAGTTGGGAGAACGATGTTCATTGGCACCTCTATGGTCGATTTGACCTTGCAGGTGGAATCGATGGTAAGCCCATTAAGCTTATTGAGTTCAATGCCGATACCCCCACCGCACTCTTTGAGACCTCCATTTTGCAGTGGGCAATGCTCAAAGCCAATGGTTTAGAGGATTCACATCAGTTTAACAACATCTATGAAGCGTTGGTGGATAACTTTAAACGTCTAGTGACCCTAGAGGAGTCGGTTGAGGCGTTTGAAGAGCATTATGATGGTTGGAAAATTCTCTTCTCATCAGTCAAAGACAATGAAGAGGAGGAGAGTACGGTGAAGCTCCTTCAGACTATTGCCAAGGAGGCAGGATTTATCACTGAGTTTGCCTACATTGATGAGGTGGAGTTTAGTGATGAGGAGGGGATCTTCTATCAAGGTGAGAACTATGAGTATTGGTTCAAGCTCATTCCATGGGAGGATATCGCCATCGAAGAGAGTGAACTAGCACGTATTTTGACCAACATTATGGCAAATCAAAAGGCGATTATCCTCAATCCTGCCTATACGTTGATGTTCCAATCCAAAGCCTTTATGAAGATCTTGTGGGATCTCTATCCGAATCATCCGCTTCTGTTGGAGACCTCGTATGATCCTTTGGTAGGCAAGCCACAGGTCGAGAAGCGTATCTTTGGGCGAGAGGGTGCCAATACCGTGATTGTGGACAAAGATGAGAATATCTTAGCCCAGACCGATGGAGAGTATGGTGAGTTTGGGGTTATCTATCAAGAGTATGTTGAACTTCCTAAAGATGACAAAGGAGAGTACTACCAAGCAGGCGTATTCTTTGCCTATGAGGGGTGCGGATTGGGCTACCGAAGAGGTGGCTTGATTTTAGATAACTACTCCAAGTTTGTCGGACACCGTGTGGTGGTGGAGCAACTTTAAGGCTCCAAGTCAAAAAGGTTAACGTGCAGTTCACTCCACTCTGTTACAATAAACATAGATTTTAATAATGGAGAACAGCATGGAATATCTACCTTTTTTTGATGAGATCGAAAAGATCGTACTCAAGGATGAACTGTTATACTTTTTAGGAGTCAACAGCACAGGAGTAATCGAGTTTTCCTATCTTGATATTGTCAAGAGTGCAGGACACAGTTGCGGTACAGTTGCAGGTGCTTACCTAATCGCACGAGAGGGACTCAAAGCCCTCTACCCCGATGGACTACCCCAACGGGGAGAGATCAAAGTAGAGATGCAAAAAACACCCACACAAGAGAATACAGGAGTGGTGGGGTGTGTCCTCTCTATTATCATGGGTGCCACAACCGATTATGGCTTTGGCGGGATTCCCACAGGCAAATTTAACCGTCGAGATACCCTTTTTTATGGGGAAGATATTCCTACGGATGTACGTCTGACCCGTCTTGATACAGGGCAGAGTGTGGGAGTAAACTATCGACCCAAAAAGATCGTCAATCCCATGGAGATTCTAATGAGTGCCATTAAACCCGATGCCAAACCCGAAGACATCGAGAGCTTCCCCGTACGTTTCCAAGCAATGGTCGAGACCATCTTTAACAACAGTGATAAGGTGATTGAGATTGTAAAATAGGTAGGGAGGGTAGGCTTTAGCCTACCGTCAAAAAAAGTTGTTTATATTAAGAAATTTTTGATGTTTAATGGGCTTGGTTTAGTCAATGAACTATAAAAGTTACAAACTAAGCTCATCTTCACTAACATCTAACTCTTTACAAACCTCTTGAAAAACTTTTTTAGCAAAGTCATAAAACTCTTTGGCATCTTCAAGTGTTGGCTTTTCATGAGGTAATAGACCCAACTCAGTAGGGTATCTTGACTCTATTTAGTTATTTTAACATCTTGTAATACCAGTCTTAGTTAAAAAGAAAATATCATACAGATTCCGTTCCAACATTTTCAGGGTTAGAAAAAAATAGAAGTTGTGCTTTTAATTGTACTTGGTATAAGAAGATTTTATACATTTCATTTTATATAGTTTGATTATTTTTTATAAGTTTTAATTCATCTTCCTCAATAACTTGTTGTAACAAATCTAATGCAATTTTTTTTGCTTCTAAAGATTCTTTTAAGTTTAAAGGTTTCTTCATGTTAATATTATATAAATTTCTAATTTTTTTATCTGCTTTTTTTCCAATAGCTTCTAAAATTTTTCTTGTAGAGGTTATCTTTCGATTATTTATTGATGCTTTTTTATATATTTCTATTTCTATATCTTCTTTTGATAAAACTAATTCAAATCTAGAGTTTTTAAAATGAAGATTATTAAAGTTCCCACTTTAAAGTTTGACTAGCTATAGGAATTCTAAGTTCTCCATTGTTGATTCTATCTAAAGCATCTAATAAAGAATCTAAAGTTGTTCCATAGTCTATTTTAGATAAATTTTCACTAATATATTTACCAAACTTTTCCCATCTCCCAGAATTATTAATATATTTATCTGCTCGTATAAGTCTCTTTTTCCAATTAGATGAAATGAAATTATAGTATGCACCTCTATCAACATTAAAAGCATTAGTTAAAATATTATTAACTTTTTGAATTTTTTTATATATATCTTTAATTTCTATTAAACTAGTTGTATTGTCGTCTATTTTATTAAATATTAAATCTTCTAATTCTTTAATATGATTTCTTGTTTTTACACCATATTTAAATATATCCATACCAGAAATATTTGTTCTAATACTTACTTTAGGATTTGATTTTTCAAATATCTTTACTAATCTTTCTATTTCTTCTATTATTTCTTCTAATGTTTCTATTTTATTTTGATACATATTTTCAACCTTGTTTCTTTTTAGAGCTTGTATCGCTAAGAGATATAGTTTACACTTTTTAAAATAAAATTAGGAAATAATTATAGCATGACACATCTAATGAGCTTGTGATATGGGCAAAAACCCTAAGAAGCTGGAGAAAAAACAAACCCAACCTCTACAAAATAATAATGCTAGGCTTTGCCTTTGAAGAGGCTGTTAAAAAGTCCAAAGAGAATTATGAGGCGTTGGAGAAGTTGGAGAGAGAGGTGGTGGATTTGTAGGGGTAATTTTTTATAGACTTTATGCTATAATGAACTTACGGAACATGAGAGGATGACACGTTGGAATCGAGGGGGTTCGCCTCCGTTATCGTGGGTTCGATTCCCACCCATGTTCTGTAATTTTTTTATAAAACTTACTTTTTAAAGCACTCTCATCTATTATTCCAGCTGTTATAACCGTATTGATAATACCTTTTTTAGTAATATAATTTGGTTGAACCACTACCTTAAAAAGAGACTCATTTTCTCTATCGACATAGATAAGATTACAATGTTGTTTCTCACTATCAAAAAATATTTTATAAGGCGTTTCAAGACTTCTATAGAGATTTAACATCACCTCTTTTGAAACAGACTTTTTTAGCTTTTTTTTGAAATCTCGTTGTATATGTTTATAGGCTTTTACACTCAAATAAATTTCTCTGCTCTCAACTACAATAGAAACAGAAGCTAAAAATGCTATAACCTCATCAGTCAAAAAACCTATAACAATCTCATTTTTAGAAATGGTACGATTCTCTATATTGGCAATAAACTCTTCTAAGTTATTTTTTAAATCTTGCAATTGCTGTACCTTGTTCTATTTGAATAAGGAATTATAGCTTTTTATTTCTTAAAAGGTTAAATATTAATCTTTTTTTGATAAAATCAGAAAAATATTACCTATTTTGAAGGAGCGACATGACTCAAAGAGACAAAGCCATATACTTAGACATAACACCTGTAACCCTAAGAAACTGGAAAAAAAATAAACCAAACCTCTACAAAATAGTTATGCTAGGCTTCGCCTTTGAAGAGGCTGTTAAAAAGTCCAAAGAGAATTATGAGGCGTTGGAGAAGTTGGAGAGAGATGTTCTTAGTGAATAGTAAAAAATTAACCATTTTATGTTAAAATGGAACCATGAATACCAAAGAAGAGATACTTCACTTTTTACGTGAAAATAAAAATGAACTACTATCAACCTATCATCTTAGCAAAATTGGACTCTTTGGGTCGTTTGCTCGTGGTGAATCA